>MTKW01004025.1_pt1 | contig 14422 bp, 14 predicted proteins | sample 1042761 | NCBI WGS metagenome assembly MTKW01 (sample SAMN06205366, study PRJNA360243) | anaerobic digester metagenome | biome: Wastewater treatment plant; feature: Anaerobic digester sludge; material: sludge; isolation source: anaerobic digester fed with sludge from wastewater treatment plant ...
AACCGTAACTTTCTTGATTCTGGGAGTCGTGATAATGGGGATTGTCTTGGGCGGAGAATACATACTTTTTCAGGCTTTGGAAGGTACGGAAAGGTCTTTGTTGAAGCATCTTGTCTCGAAATTTAAATACGGAATGAAAGTTCCGGAAAGGTATTCGGGGAGATAGGCTATGTTTATTCCGACTTCCGTTTCAGAAGAAAAGGCAAAGAAAAGAGTACTGTCCTACGGGCTTCCAAGGGAAATACCGCACGAAGATTATTTCGAAAAAGAAGTAATCTACTCCGACGGGTCTCTCGGAAGGATGTATAAGTTAAGTCCCGTCTTCATAGATTCGCTCGATGACGTCCAACAGGAAAATCTCGCTTCGTCCGTAGCTTCCGCAGTTTCCGTTCAAGGCTGCGATGTCCAGTTCGTATGGAGAAAAAAGGCAGTGCTGCCCGACCTGGAGTATTCCTTAGGGATACCCGATCCGATTATTTATTTATTGTCGAAGGACAGAAAAAAAATGTTTCTTGATATGGCCCTTAACGAAGAGCTGTTTTCCGTATCGGCGGAAATGTGGATACGAAAAAAGTACGCAAGGAGCACTCCCGGAAGCTTGTCTCGCGCGGTTGAGATCAACGAAGAAAAGGCCATGCAGGCATTTTTTAACGAACATAAAAATATATCTTCGGATTTTTCTATATTGTGTGATTCCGTGGTATCTCCTTTGGAAAAATATCTGAATCCGGAATTGGGAACTGCCGAANNTCTCCGGCGTGGACGTAGCCAGGCGCTGGGGATATCTGGCCGTAGGAAACCAAAACGAAAGGCTCATATCGGTTTTATCGATGGACGATCTTCCTTCTTACAGCTTCATGTCAATGATTAATCATTTGCTGTTTATTCCCATGGAGATGACGGTTGTCATGAACGCCTGCGCTCTTCCCATGGACAGGGTTAGGGAAGATTTAAGAAGGCTTTACCGGAGATATACTTCCGGAGTGATATCCAACGATCCCGAAATGCAGGAAAGNNAAAGCCGCTTTACACCTTGCGTGGCGGGCGGCAATGCCCGGTTGGTGTTACGTCGGGACCGCCGACAGGGATTTTAAGATAATGAACAAGAACGCGGCCGATCTTGCTCCCGTGCTCGGTCCGCCGGAATCTTCGAAAAATCCGTTGTTCTTTGTAAAAGCCCCTTACGCCACGCTTTGCGGTATAGATATATTTGATCCGAGACTTCCCGCCGGACACGGGTTGGTAGTGGGCTCCACGGGATCGGGAAAGTCCTTTGCGATGTCTTTGATTCTTTTGTCCGCTATGGCTCGAAATCCCTTGGTGTTCATCATAGACAAGGGCGGAAGCTACCGAAAGCTCTGCAACATAATGAACGGTTCTTATATTGATTTATCGGGAGACGTAGCTTTTAATCCCCTTGAAGGAAGGTCGTCCTGGAAGGAAAGGGCGGGAGTAATCTCGCTGATGATTCAAACTATGGTAGCGGGAGAAAACGGCACCGGAAGGGAAGAAAACGTCATTATAGAGCGATTGATTTCCGAGCTTTATCTTTCCTTCGAAAGGGAAGGAATAAACAGGGAGCCTACGCTTTCCGACGCTTACAGGATACTTCGATCGCAAAGGCTGTTCGATCCCGATACGGAAGACCTTGAAAACGCGCAAAGACAGATACTTCTCCATTTCGCGAAATGGACAAGGGTAGGAAGTAAGGGAACGACGTTTTACTCAAAAATGCTCGACAATCCGAAGACGACGGTATCGATAGAAGGAGCTAACTTTGTAGTCTTCGATCTTCAGGGAGTAGAACAGTACCCGGACGTTATGCAGATTATATTTATCTACCTTACGGATATCATCAGAAGAAGAATAATGGAAGAAAAGCAAAAACAAAAGATATTGGTCTTCGACGAAGCGTGGTCTTTGCTCAACAGCGAAGAGTCAGCCAACTTTCTCGGCGAGCTTTACAGGACGATGAGAAAGTTTGACTGCGCCGTATGGGCCATAACTCAAGACATATCGGATATCGAAGGTTCATATGTGTCAAACGCCATAATGACCAATACGTATAGATATATCGTTCTCAGACAGATTAACGAAAGAGCCATACAGGCAATCGAAAGGGTATTGAATCTCAACGAAGTAGAAAAGTCCGTAGTTTCTTTGCTCGAGCAAAAGAAAGGATATTACTCGGAAATATTCTTAAAACAAATGGGTATAGGCGCTTCTCGAGCGACCGTAGTTCCTAGTCCCATGGAATACTGGATGGCGACTACCGATCCCGCGGATAACAGGGAGATGGGAGAAGCGTTGAAAAAACACAATTTGGAAGAAGCGCTGAAAATATTGGCGGAAAATTATCCGCACGGGGTGATGAATTGAAGAAATTTGTTTTGTCGTTGATTTTGGTTTTTTCGGTAACGTCCTTCGCTTTTGCGACAGTTCCGGTCGCAAGGACGGACAATATATTGGAGCAACTTTTTCTGGCAAGGTATACGGAGATGCAAACGTGGTTGGAAAAAACTGCTTTCTCTATAACAAATCCGCAGACTCTCGGAGATTTAAAAGCTTTGCCCGAAAAGCTGAAAAGTTTAAACAAGGATCTCGATCGATTTACCAACTTTAGCGGGGACATAAGAAAGTTAACCAGACATGTTTATAAAACGGGAGACGCAGCTCTCGGCGATTTAGGCGAGTATATAAACATGAGAGATATAGCGTCGGGAAACTTCGACAGGGTTTTGTCCAAAATAGAAAATGAAATTAAAGATATTCCTATCGATACGGGAGACGGACCTGAGACGGAAGATCGGGAAATGAAAAAGGCAGTGGCGGCATCTTCCGCAAGGGGAGTCATGGAATCGATATCTACCGTTCCTATGTCTTTGCCTTCGATAGAGACCGCTACAGCAATTAATATAATCTCCGAATCTCCTTCTACCGTCGCAAGGAAACAAAACGTCATCTCGGCATCTTCGGGAGCAAAGATGAATCTCATGGAAGAATACGCTTCTTATATAGCAAGATATGACGGAAAAGATTCAATCCACAGAAAAAAAATAAAAAAGATACTGAAGGAAACGGAAAATATCGTGGAAAGCTCCAAAGAATACGCCGAAAAAATTAAGGAGATGGAAGCTCAGCAGGCGATAGCCAGAGTGGGAGCGGATCAGGTTGCCATGCTTGCCATGCAAAATGTCTTGCTTGCAAATATAAACGATACTCTTGCCGATGAAATTACGCTTCTTGCGAAAATCGGCCTTGCCGAAACGGAAGAGTATGCAAACGCGATCAAAAAGTCTCTCGAAGATTACATAGATATTTATTCCGTCATCAGGGGAGATAAGTAATGAAAAAATTTATAGCCCTTTGCATGGTCTTTTTTATAATTTTCGCCCTTGTTCAGCCTTCTTACGCGGGGAGCTGGTGGAAAAAAATTATAAGGAAAATGATGAGAGAAGGAGTAAAAAGGACCGACAGCTTCTTGGACGATGACCATGCGGTAAGGATGGCGTACGATGCTTACGTACTGGCGCCGAGAGCTTTTTCGGGCGACATAGATTTCGTTGATTTCAATATTTATATAGACGTGGAAGACGACGTTGACGTAAAAAAAGATGTGGCTTCCGGAGAATACGGTCCGGTTTCTTTTGAAGAAGACGCGTTAGAGATCATCGCAAAATCGACTTCTCAGGCAGCTAAATCAAAAATGATATCCGACAGGGTAAATTTTTATAAATTACAGGCCATGTCAAGACTTACGTCTTATCTTGAAAGTGCGAATAAATTAAAAGAAGATTTGAAAGAATGGCGGGAAACAGATATCGACAATGTCTGCGGACTTTCTCTTGAAAGCATAGCAGGAGTAATGTCGGAGAAAAGCGAAGTTATGGCAAACGGAATTGCCTTAAAGACTTATATGAATGAGCTTCTCGCCTTAAAAAACGCCGTTACGGGCGAGATAGCGCTGTTGGGTACGGTAAATTATGCAAACATGGTCTCCGAATCTTTAAACGGGACCATGGAAATCTATGACTTGGTAAGGTGATGCCCTTTGAAGAAAATATTATGTGTAATATGTCTTTTGCTCTTGTGCTCTCCCGCATTTGCCGTTGATCCGATCGTGCAGGAAGACGAGCAGTTTGTATATTCTTCTGACATAGACTCTACGGTGAACAGAAATCTCGGCGATGCGGAAAATCCGATCTTCAAATATGATTCCGTAACGAATCCCGTTGTAGAGAAGAAAGATATCGACGAGACGTTTCCTTCTCGTCTTGCGGGGATGGTATTTACGGCTTCATATGCTACGTCAGGAAAGACGGCCATATATCCGGGGCTTTTAACTTTACAGTTTTCGCATAGCGAAATAACGGCATTTCCAAACGGATTAAATATAATGAGCGAAATAATCGCGGCGCAGGACCCGATTGAAGTGTTGTTTAAGTACTTCGATCCCGTTTTCGTGCTGTACGGAACGAGCGGCGAAAAGGTATCGATCAACGTTAAAAACTATCCTTTTGATTTCACCTTCGTTCCGGGAGACTTCAGCGTCATGTCCTTCGGTTTTCCCGTCGTGTTGGCGGACGGATATCCGGAGACGTTTTGCATCGAATCCATGGGCGAGTATCCGGCTGTTTATGACGCCATGGTGTCGGAGACGAACACAAACGTTATCGGGGACGGCAAGATAGAATTCGCCTTTGCGCTTGTTCCAAACGAAAAGGCCACCAACGAGACGTATCGTGAATATCCGGTCCTTGAAGTAAACGGGAATAAAGGATACGTGATATTTGACGATCCTTCGGAGTATCTTGGTATTCCCGAGATGTCAGGCGTCGTTTCGGCGGATATCTCTTCGGGGAATACTGTTTTTGCCGATATAGAAAACGGATTTTCTTTTGAAGCGGAGTTTATCGGCCCCGTCAAAAAAAATGCAACGCTGGTTTCCGCAGCCGTTTACTCCGAAAGGGAAGGAAGTCTTTCCGTCAACGGATATCCGATTGAAACCGACGAAATTCTTCTTCCCGACGGAACGAGATATCTTACTGCGGAGTTTGTGTTAGTGAATTCTTCTTTCGTCACGGATACGTTTGTCTCGAACGGGACGGTTTTCGTGTTCGACGGGCAGACTGACGGCGTTCTGTCGGCGAGCGTGGAAATGGTTGAAGGAGCAGCTCCCGACGAAGAAATGCAGGAAACATTATTTTATCATGATCGCGGGTCCTTTAGAGCCATGCATCTTGAAGGATTGAAAAACCAGGCTAAGAGCATATCGGGAAGCTTTTCTCCCGCGACGTTACCGCTTCTTAACGGCATGTCAAGTCAAGTATCGTCAGTTGAATTTACGGGAAATGTATCTGTCGGAGATTCGGTCTATGGAATATACGAATTTTACTTTCTCGGGTCGGACGTTAATATAGACGCTTACTTAATACAGGAAGATATAAACGATATTTTTGAATATATACGTCCCGTTCTATGTATAGGCGATGTATGCTTTGACTTGTATGATTATTTGCAAACCAACGGGAAGACGGGTTTGCTTTCTGTTTTCGGATCGACTCAGGCAGGGTTTTTTGTAAGGATTCCCGTCGTTTTATCCGATAAAGCTCCCTTCGGTATTTCGCCTGATCAGGATTATCTGCATATCTCGGACGGCAACGAAGACGGGATTTTATCCTTCGGTTCGTATATAGGAATTATCGAAAGATCGGACATTCCTGAAGAACCTATAGGAGAATATCCCGTACTTTCTTCTCCGGGGATATCGTTGAAGTTGGCGGATATAACTGTACCTTTCTTATACGGGATTGAAGAAGCGGAAGCGGATTTTGAATATATGGGATTGACCGACTGGCCCGGTAAAGACGGTGTTCTTAATGCCGTAAGCGTAGGTTCTTTCGAAGGGACTTACGGAGATCCCTTCGGGAAATACGTTCCGCTGAAGATGGAAGTTTCCGTTACGTCCCGTGATTTGGATCGCCTGTCAAAAGACCGACACGGTAAAATAATTTCCGCATGGTCGGAAGATAAATCTGTTTTTCTCGATTATTTTCACGTCTACAAACAGACGGGAGATCTCGTTTACGACCTTGTAATGATGGGCGGCAAAAATGCTTTCGTTGTTACGGGAGATCCCACGACAAAAGTCACCGCTTCTTTTAATGCAGTCCTAATCGATGATGTCGGGAATATTTCTTATGACGAAGACGCTAACTGTTTCGTTATCTACGACGGAGAAAAGGACGGAAAGTTAATCGATCCGCTTTTCGTAGGAACGCCGGAAGTTGTTCCGACAGATGACGAAGAAGAACCTGAAGAGCCTGAAGAACCCGAGATAAAACATATACTTCCCGAAGGTCCTTCTACGGGGCACAGCGATCTCGACAAGTGGATTAAGATATTCTCGCTGTTTTAAAAAAAATATATGGGCGGGTTTTCCGCCCATTTTTATATTGCTACATATTCTTTTAGTCTTTCTTCATTTTGCCGATACAGGATAAGAAATTCAAGGAATTCCCGCCATGCTCCTTCGTAAAATATGTCGCTTGCTTCGGCGGAGTATCCGCGAGCCTTCGTTTCTTTATCTATAATATTTTTCAGCTCTTCTCCCGACATTTTCTCGGGAGAAATGGAATGCAGTAAGTTTTCCATCCAGACGGAGCCTTCCTGTAAAAGTTTTTTCATGTTAATTCTCCTTTTTGCTCGTGATTGCGATTTTATTTTATCACAAGACTTGTATAAAAACAACTGTTTTTGTTGTAACATATAAATGTGTTTTCAAAAAGTAAAAAGCGGGTGACGAAATGATTCCGTATCGCGATCAGAAAAACAGGAATGCAATTTATTATTTCGTACGTGAATTTGAAAGACGAAAGAGACATTATCCCGAAGTCTCTCAAATATGTCGGTTTCTTTGTCTGCTTGATTTTGTATCCGTCATGAAGACGGGGCTTCCCTGTATAGACGTCTTTAGCGATAATTTTTTTATTCCCGAAGAATACGAAAGCCCCGACATGGATTATTTCTCGGACAGCGAAATCGAAATCATGAATCGTTTATTAAGCGGGCTCTTCGGAGATGAAGATATATATAATGTATTTTTCGATCTCTTCGACGAAGGTAAGGCTCTCGAAAAGGAAAAGCTCCTTTTTATGGTTTGTTTGCGCGATCAGGAGTTTTAGCTGTAACGGCTTTTATTCCCTTTTCTTCTATGAATGATATGAGACGATCGGACGGACCGTAAAGTCCCGATATGTTTAATGCTCCGTGTTCTTCTACGGATTCTTCTACCAGCTTCTGTAGTGTGTCTTGCATATCCTTCGGACAGACGATCTCTTTATATCTTATCTTGCCCGTGATGTTTTCCGCCGCGCACAGCTGTGCCCGACAGTTCGATACGTTGATGAACCACCACAGGCCTTTGTATCTCACAAAGGACGTCGTATCGTACTTGCACGGATTCGGCGACAGCAATCCGTCGTCGAGTTTTACTCCGCAGTCCGGACAGACCGATTCTCCTTCCGGAGTGATCGTTCCCGCATGGTGATAAAACCTTTCGATTCTCATAGCTATCCCGCCTTTCTTTTTTTATTTTAACATATTTAATTCTATGTCTTTAAACCTTATTACTTTAGCCTTTACCGCTCGGAAAATATTGGAAAAATAGTATCCGAACAGCTCCAACTTCACGTCCGGCTCCAGCAAAAACAGCGGTGGTTTTGAAGTCTTCATGAAGACCTTTACGTCTGTATATTTTTCTTCTTCTCTTTTTTTGGCAGCCATAATGCACATAGTGTGATAAATTTTTCCGTCTTCGTTTTCAAAAATCTTGAAAGGTCTGACGTTTCGTACGTATCCTTCAAGGGCTATATATTCGACGTTTTCCGGCCTTGGATTTTTTCCGATAAAGATATTTTGTTCTTGCTTTTGAACCATCTTTTTTCTCCTTTAAAATTGGCTTCGGCGGCGGGATTCGAACCCGCATCTTCCGGATTTGGAGTCCGGTGTTCTTCCGATTGAACTACGCCGAAGCGAAAATTTGGAGCCGACGGTCGGATTCGAACCGACATCTCCCCGTTTACGAGACGGGCGCTCTTCCTGTTAAGCTACGTCGGCGTGGCTTCGGCGGCGGGATTCGAACCCGCATCTCCCGGATTTGGAGTCCGGTGTTCTTCCGTTTGAACTACGCCGAAGCGAAAATTTGGTGGAGACGGCGGGAATCGAACCCGCGTCCGGGATTTCTGCCGTATCGGCTTCTACAGGCTTATCCCTTCTTTTGTCTTGGGAGCGAAACTTCCGAAGGGCAGGATTTTTTGCTCCGCAGTCCCTAAGTTACTTTTTCGTCGTCGGGACATTCAACGAAAAAGCGAAGCTATACCGCTATTAGATTATCTGAATATTTGGCGTTTATTATTTGTGTTTTGCCTGCTTCCCGATACGCGTACGTCCCGTCGAAACCCCTTCGTCCCCTATATATTATATCATATTATATCTATGTCAACATCCGTTTCTCCTATTTCCTGTTCTTCCTTAAACTTGAATATTTTAACCGTTTTGAATGCCTTTTCGTCAAGTTTATATATAATCGGTTTGATTTTTTCTCCCTGTGCTTCAAGGTAAGCCGCGTAGTTTGTCGCCATGTCAAGTACGGCATCTTTTGTTTCGTTTGCCAACATCGGCAGGTCTTCGTTTTCGTACTTCATTTTATCGGGCAGCGGAGTTCTGTCCGTACCCAGTCCAAGGATTGCCTGCAGGTCCATAGAGTCTTTTACGTCGAAGGGCTTCAGGTATCCGTTTCGCGGGTTAGTGAGAAGTTTTAACATATTCATGACTTCGGGAATAATCTCCTGATCCTTTCTTTTTGCTTCTATGAGATAGTTCATCGCCCTTCCGGTTATGAGCTCCAAGGCGTATTTCCTTCCGTCTCCCGTTACGAAAAACGGTTTCCCCGTAGTTTTCATTATCGTGGCCAGTTTTTTCGCGGCTTCTTCGATGACTTTTTTTTCTTCTCCCGCGAAAACCGCAGCGGAGACGCCGAATTTGTCATCCTTATCCATTATGACGGAGAACATTCCGATCGAGACTATTTTTTGATCCCTGATGGGAAAGTAATCATCTCCTATTCTTTTTTTCTCGAGTGCTTCCTTGGGCGTCATTTTGTACTTCTTCGCGTACTCCTTTATCCTTTCGAGATTCGGAGTTGTTTTTACTTCTATTACGGTAAATTGTGCCATTGCAATATCTCCTTTCTTTGTCCTTTGCAACAATTATAACACACATACCGTTTGAGTTGTAGTTGTTATTTTGATATAATTGACTTGGGGTGATTATCGTGGAAGACGTTGAGAAAAGAGCTTTTCTTTTGGACTTTTTGAACGAGATATACAGCACTTGCGATCTCTTGGACATACCTGTCCCTGACGACATCGATGATGCACGGGAACTGGATTGTCTACTGAAGATAGCGAGAAAAATCGGATGCAGGTTAATGCCCTTTTTAACCGTTACGGAGATACGGGAATTCGTATTGGAATACAGCGAAGAAAAAGCGGCCGAGCTTGATGAAGTTTACGACAAGCTGCCCTTATTTAAATTAAGGATCGTACCATGGTCGGGACTTCCCGTTTTTTATTACAGGATGAACGGCGAGAAGATTTTTTATGAAGTCATGTATTTTCCCGATACGAACGTCTGTATCATCGCTAAGTTTTCCTATCGGGATTTGCAGTCCTTTAAGCGGTTGGGCGATTTTGATACCGATACCAGGATAGCTACGGGTGATGATGCTCAAAAATGCATAGGAATACTAAAATGAGACATTCTTTGATCGGAAGGCTGAACTTGTTTATAAAAAGATACACCGTCGTATCGGCTGTTTTCGTGCTGGTCGTTGCCTTTATATTCGGATTCGTAACATATCGTAACGGCGTTTTATTTCTCAGGAAAGAGTCTTTTTTATGGTCCGAATATTTGACGGATTTTTCTTCCTTGTTAAAACGGGAAACTTCCCCTAAAGACGGTACGGCATACGCATTTTTCGAAGACGGAGCCTTATACGTTAATTCCCGCGCCAACGGCTCGATAAGGACGTTTGTCATCACAAGGGACGACCTTCCGGAAAATGTTTTAATCATTTCCCCCGACGGCGACAGCTTCTCCGGGAGAGTGGGATTTTTGCCCGAAGGAAAGGCAAAGATAGGAAAATATATCGGTTACGTTAAAGATTTTCCCGTCGGAGAAAGCCGGTGGAAGGTTTTTGTCGGAGAAGTTCCCGTAAAAATAATTTATTCTCATTCCGGTTTTCTTTCGTGTCTTGCCCTTGTATCTTTCCTGTATGCATGGTTTTTAAGGGTATTTTTGGTAAAGACTAAGGATTCCCTGGCGAAGGATTTGGGAGTTTTAAAAAGTCTCGTTGAAACCTTTGCGAAGCAGGGAGAAATTCCCGTTTTGTCGGGAACGGAATCGTGGGAGATAAGGTCTCTTGCGAAAATATTATACGACGTCTCTCAAAAGATGAAGGAAGAACAGTATAAAGCCCTGCAAAAGGCCGGGACGGACGAATTAACGGGCCTTGCGAACAGAAGGGCTCTCGAAGAAAAACTTGACCAAAGAATATTGCAGAACAGGACGTTTTCTTTAATTTTCATGGACTTAAACGGATTTAAGTCGGTAAACGATATTTTGGGACACGACAAAGGAGACGAAGTTTTAAAGGAAGTGGCGGACAAGCTCAAGAAAGTATTCAGAAGTTACGATTTTATAGCCCGCTGGGGCGGAGACGAATTTGCGGTTTTGTTTGAAGGGGACGCCGAAAAACAGCTTGACGAGCTCAAGAAAAGAATTTTAAGGGCCCTTTCGGAGATAAAAATAGAAAAAGAATTAAAGATAGGAGCCGCAATAGGCTGCGCCGTATGGCCGGTAGACGGAAAGACTCCCGGCGAACTCTTGAAGACTGCCGATGAGCGAATGTATGCCGATAAGATCATTTCGAAGTCAATTCGCTGAACGATTTTTTAATTTCTTCGTTGGCGTTAACTACGTAAAAGATCGGCACATTCTTGATGAATTTACTTGCCGTCTTTATTACTGTTTTACTTATTTGATCCACTTCCGAACATTCTATTACGGCCGCGATTTCATCGTCACGGCAGTTGTTTAAAAATTTGGCAAGGAGTTTGCCTATGGCGGGGCCTTCGAGTCTCCTGCCTATCTTTCCCATATAAATGATTCGGGCTTTCATGTATAGTCTCCCTTGTAGTATAATAACTATTAGAATATCATACCAAATTGTGTTATAATTATCAACTGTAAAGGAATGATTACATGGAAAAGAGAAAATGGAAAGATAATCCGAGTTATAAAGAAGACGACCTGCTGTCGCGCATAGCGGAAACCGTAAACGACAGGCCGTCGAGCATAACAAGGGATTACGCAAGCTGTCTGACGATAAGCGGGGACCCCGTATCTTTAAAGGAAACTCCCTTTAAGATAACGGAAGTTTCTCTTTCTCCCAGTCGCCTGATTCCTTCGGAAGGCGAAATTTACGAAGAAGAAAAAGAAAAATTAAAGGAAAGCGTCAAGTCCGCGCTTAAAAAGTTTCGCGAAAGTCGCCTTGAAGGACTTGATATGCTTTATTCTCCCTTTTCGGAAGTCCGCGAAGTCTTGGGCGAAATAGACGACAAAGACGAAGACCCGGACGAAAGGATCGAAAGGGCAAAAAAGAAATTGGCCGACATGGGCTTTTCTGAAGAGCATGTAAACTCGGTATGTTTTCTTCCCAAGGAAAAGGCATTGAAATTTGCTACGGACGAACTTTCCCTGTTTTTAAGGCCTATACTGGAAGATTTCGATTATTTGTTCGGTAAGTTAAGCAGCTTCGATCCGAAGGAAAGAAAGAAGGCCTTCATTACGGTTATCAGGGCGTGGGAAGAAGCCGCGGAAGAGTGGGAAAAGGAAGAAAAGGAGCACCTGCACGAGCTGTCTCCCGGACTTTTGGCGAGACTTTCCCGCTATGATATCACCTTCGCTCAGCAGATGAAAAATATAGCAAATTCTTCTTTTCGATCCATGACGGATTTCGATACCGCTCTCGGCGCTATCCTGATCTCCGGTATGTTTCCGCCCGCTTCGTTGTTATTTGTCCTTCCGATGCTCGTTCCGGGACTGCTGGGCATTCTCTTTGAAGATATTTCAAAATCAAGAGAATCAAAGTCACGGGACCAACAGGCGCTGATAAGCGAAGAAATGTCCCGCCTGTTTGCAAGTAAGGCAACGGGAAACGCGGTAATGACCGAGATTGCCTTGATGCTTGCAAACGGAGAATCTCCCGAAAGGGTGTTAGACGATATGTCAAAGATGAAAGACAGGCTCAGAGATATGTTTGAAATGGCTTACAAATCGGGTAAAAGCATTTTTTCTTCTTACTCTCATAATGACATAATTCAACCCGGCGGAGCGGAACATATTAAATTAAACGAAGAAACGAGAGACGTAGCCAAAGCCGTCCTGCATGAATTTTGGGACGAACGTAAAGAGAAGGCCCTTGCTTCCATAGAAGAAAGCGCCATAACCGAATCGGAGATCGCTAAATCTGCAAAAATTTGCTGGGACCAAGAAAAGGTATTCTGCCGTTTCGATAAATCGCCTGAAGAAAACGCCTTTTCGAAGCTGAAATTTAGACAGGTCGAGAAAAACATTAAGGAATATTCGGATCACATTAATAAAATTATCAACGAAGTAAGGTATGGCTCCGGAGCGGGAAAGCTGGTACTTTCCTATTTCGGAATTTTATCTCCGGCTACCCGAATCGCGGCCGTGTTTTCTTCCGATTACGGGATATTCGGAGAAAAAATAGGGCGTCAATCAGGAACTTCAATGGCCGAAGCAAGGCTGATATTAAGCGTTTTTAAGGATCTCGAGCCCTTAAAAGATCTCAGGGACTCGGAAGTAGTGAAAACAATAGCTGCAGATGCAGTCGTGAGAATGCTCCCGCAGGAACTTCTGGGAAAGATCCATAACATTTCCATACCTGACATTTCTTCCCACCGCGATCCTAGGGACTTAATAAAAGCCATGTATCCGATAGAAAAAATGATAGCCAATATAAAAAACGTCTTCGAAGATGCTCCCGAAGACACTCGGAAAATGGCGGGTCTAATTATGTTTTTGGCAGGTTTTCACGATTATGAAGAAATTTATCCCGTCGTCAAGGAACTGCTGGTCAGTAAGGACGAACAGGGAAACTTTCCCGAAATCGTGAACCTGAAGGCCGAAGCGGAGATGTTTTTACGGAAAATGAAACAGATGGACGAAAGGAAATTCGATGACTTGGTTACGGATTTTTACGTGGCCTTTAACCACACCGCTGCAGAGCCCGGGCTCGTGGAAGCCGTAAAAAATCATGAGCTTCCCTTTGAAATACCGTCCAAAACAAAAACAGGAGATATCGAAGAAACCTTCGAGATAGAAAGATGAAAAAAATACTGATAGTAGAAAGCCCAAATAAAGCGAGAGAAATATCCCGAATGAAATTGGGAGTCGTTCCCAAGGCTACCTTCGGGCATATCGTGGATTTACCGCCCGATACGATGGGCATGGAGATACGCCCCGATAAGGTCTTTTTCGTACTGGAGCCTTTGAAAAACAAGAAGAAGACCATAGCGGAGCTTAAAAAGGCATGCAAGGGAAATATTGTTTACCTTGCGTCGGACCCCGACAGGGAAGGCGAAGCCATTGCGTGGCATGTTTACAGGGAGATAAAGAAAGTAGCAAAGGAAGTACACAGGGTAGACATACACGCAATAACCAAGGCGGAGATAGAGAAATCTTTAAAAAATTCCCGAAATATCAACGAAAGTCGCGTAGAAGCGCAGGTAGCAAGGAGACTAACCGACAGATGGATAGGTTACGTCCTTTCTCCCATGGCTTCCCGAGAGTTAAAAAAGAGAGTGTCAATCGGAAGGACTCAAACCGCCGGCCTTCGACTCGTCTACGACAGAGAAATGGCGATAAAAAAGTTCGTGCCGGAACCGCTGTGGAAAATTAAACTTGATAACGGGAAAGACGAATTCCTATCGGGCATATTTAAAAAAGAAGAAGAAGCAAAAAAGCTCTTCGATCTTCTGAAAAGCGGAGTTTTCGTTACCGGTATCGAGAAGAAAAACGAAAAGAAAAATCCGCCCGCTCCGCTTACGGCTTCTTCAATGCAGCAAAGATGCGCTTCCTTTAAGTGGAACGCCAAGAAAACGATGTCGGTAGCTCAGTCCCTGTTTGAAAAGGGTCTTATAAGCTACCACAGGACGGACTCGGTTCGACTGTCAGACGAGACGTTAAACAAACTTCAAAATTATCTGAAGAAAAAGCACCCCGAATTATTATCGGACAAGCCGGTAAAGCACAAAAACAAAAACAGGACGCAGGA
>MTKW01028572.1_pt1 | contig 14419 bp, 10 predicted proteins | sample 1042761 | NCBI WGS metagenome assembly MTKW01 (sample SAMN06205366, study PRJNA360243) | anaerobic digester metagenome | biome: Wastewater treatment plant; feature: Anaerobic digester sludge; material: sludge; isolation source: anaerobic digester fed with sludge from wastewater treatment plant ...
TCGTTTCGGGTCTTAGGCTCGGAGATGAAGCTGGTGGAGTCGCAGTTTGGCAAGAACGACAATTCTCTGGAAAGCTCTGCCGCCAAACAGAAAATCTTAAATAAAGAAATCGATGCCCAAAAGGACAAGATCAAGACGCTTCAGGCTGCTCTGGAAAATGCGGCCGACTCCTTCGGGGAAAACGACCGCAGGACAGATAACTGGCGCATCAAGCTCAACGAAGCCGAAGCCGCCTTAAATGATATGGAGCGGGAGCTGGACGAGTCCGCCGACAGTGCGGATGACTTGGGTGACAAGCTCGACGAATCAGGTAAGGCTGCGGAAGGCTCGGAAGGCAAGTTCAAAAAACTCGGCTCCATCTTAAAGGGTGTCGGTGTCGCCATGGGCACAGTCGCTGTGGCGGCAGGTGCTGCAGCCATCAAACTCGGCAAAGAGGTCGTCAAGCAGTTCGGCGAACTGGAACAAAACCTCGGCGGCTCTGAAGCCGTTTTCGGCGAGTACGCTGCTTCCATTCAAAAGACCGGCGAGGAAGCCTACAAGAACATGGGCGTCTCCCAGAGCCAGTATCTGGCGACGGCCAACAAGATGGGCGCTCTTTTCCAAGGCTCCGGCATTGAGCAGCAAAAGAGTCTGGAACTGACTGAAAAAGCCATGCAGAGAGCGGCGGACATGGCTTCCGTCATGGGCATCGATATGCAGATGGCCCTCGACTCCGTGGCAGGAGCGGCCAAGGGCAACTTTACGATGATGGATAACCTCGGTGTTGCCATGAACGCTACGAACATCGAAGCCTATGCTCTTGCCAAAGGATTGGACTTTACTTGGGCGACCGCTACACAGGCAGAAAAGGCCGAAGTTGCCATGCAGATGTTCTTCGAGAACACCAAGCAATATGCGGGAAACTTCGCCCGTGAAGCGACAGAGACCGTGACCGGATCATTAGGTCTTTTGGAAGCTTCGGTCGGCTCCTTTGTGGGCGGGCTTGGCAATGCCAATGCCGATATGGAAAACCTCACGGCCAATGTGGTGGACGCTTTCGGTGCGGTCGTGAAAAACATCGTGCCCGTTCTAGAAAATGTGGTAAAGGCGCTCCCTGTGGCTGTGGACGGAATCCTAAAAGCCGTCGGTGAGCTTTTGCCTACACTTCTTGATACGGTGACCGCTCTCTTTACGCAGGTACTGGAGACTTTGCTTGAGCTTTTACCGGAACTGATCCCCGTGGCGGTCGATGCACTGATGACGATTGTGACCGCCCTTATTGAAAACCTGCCGCTTTTAATCGAAGCGGCCATGCAGCTTATAACGGCTCTGGTAGAAGGCATAGGCTTGGCGCTTCCGACTCTAATCCCTGCCGCCGTACAGGCCATTATGACGATTATTCAGGGTCTTCTGGACAATATGCCGCTTCTTTTGGATGCGGCGCTCCAGCTCATCATGGGGCTGGCGGAAGGCCTTATCGCCGCCATTCCGGTGCTTTTAGAAGCCCTGCCAGAGATTATAGAGTCCATTATCACGTTTATCCTGGATGCCATCCCGCAGATAATTGAGACAGGCATTGCACTGCTAACGGCGCTGGTGGAAGCGCTCCCTGAGATCATCACGCGGATTGTAGCAGCCATCCCTGAGATTATCGACTCCATTGTCACGGCGATTCTGGACTCGATCCCGCAGTTGATTGATGCCGGAATAAAACTGCTCGTGGCTTTGATTCAGGCTCTGCCTCAGATCATTACAACCATTGTGAAAGCAATCCCTGAAATCATCGCTGCCATTGTCAATGCCTTTGCCGGAAACATCGACAAGATCATTCTGGCTGGAGTAGAACTCTTTGTTTCGCTCATTGAAAACCTCCCGACCATCATCGTGGAGATTGTCAAAGCGGTGCCGGAGATTATTGCGGGCATTGTCAGCGCTTTCGGTTCGCTCATGTACAAGATCGTCGAAGTCGGCGGCAATATCGTGAAAGGTCTCTGGGAAGGTATCAAGGGACTCGCCGGCTGGATCTGGGATAAGGTGTCCGGCTGGGCATCCGATCTCTGGGGTGGGATCAAGAGCTTCTTTGGCATCAGCTCTCCCTCCAAGGAGATGGCCTGGATCGGCGAAATGCTGGTGGAAGGTCTGGCTGGTGCCATTGAACATACAGGCGACGATGCTGTCAAAGCCAGCGTGGATTTAGCAAAAGATATCAACGATGTGATGGGTCAGCTCGGAGAAGACATGAGCGTAGCCCTTCCTACTGATTTTAAGGTCAATGCCGAAACGGCCGTCAGCAGTGTGGCAGGAGGCTTTGCCCCCGGAGAAGGGACTTTCCAAATTACTATCGAGCAGATGTTTGTCCGAAGCGACGATGATATCAGGCGGGTCTCGCAGGAACTTTATGACCTCATGCAGGCAGGTTCCAGAGCGCAGGGCCGCTTTGTGCCGGCTTAAAGGAGGAGACCGATGGGATTTATCTATAACGACATATCCTCACAGGAAATGGGCGTCAAGGCGAGACTTCTCTCCTGGCAGGTATCGGGCGCACTGCGAAACTACAGCACATCAATCCCTGGAAAATATGGAGCGGCGGACTTCGGAGCGGATTTGGACAGCCGTGAGATCAGCGTGTCCTGTTCCATCTTTCCGAAGCTTCGTTTTGAAAATTTGGTAGCTGAACTCGATCAGATTGCTCTCTGGCTCTCGCCTTTAGACGGCTTAAAGCAGCTCATCTTTGACGAGGTGCCCGACCGCTATTTTATGGCAAGGCTGAAAGACAAGGTGGACTGCGAACGGGTGATCCGGGCAGCAGGACGCTTTGAACTGAAGTTTTTTTGTCCTGATCCCTTTTCCTATGCCGTGGAAGACGAGAGCTTTATTTTGACAGAGACAGGCACACATACCGTGACGAGATTACTTGGCAATATCGAGTCCGCCCCGGTCTATGCCTTACAGGGAGAACTTATAAAAGCACCGGATAACTTCATCTCTGTCACGGTGAATGGCGCAGAGATGAAACTGGTGAATGCCAGTCTTTCATCTGGGGAGACGCTTTTTATTGACACCGAGAACCTGACGGCCTACGTCAAAGCTCAAAACGGCACGATTCTTAGAAACGGACTGCCCCTGCTTCAGGAACTGAACTTCCCGGAGCTTCGAGTCGGTGGCAATGAGATCGTGATTGAAGCGAGCAACGCCGTATTTACCGAACTTAAGATTCAGGCAAAAAGCCGCTGGAGGTAGAGATGGCACTTAAAACAATTCTTAACAGACAGGAGGACTTTACGGGTGAGTTTCCGAAAGAATATGCCACGTCCGGACTCTGGCGCTTTAATGATGAGGCCTGGGATGAAAACGGTCTTTTGACAGACAGCTCCGGGCAAAACAGAAAGCTTGAAGTCGTAAACCGCATCGGCGTGACGGCAGGACTTGTTTCCAGTGGTCTCGGCGGCTCAATTAAGATCAACCTTAACGATCCTGCCAATGAAAAAACCTATCTGAAAGCCGCCAATGACGGCACGTTCTTTCAGGACCTCGGCGACACCATCGCGGTCGGCGGCTGGATGATGCCGACCATATACTCCGTCGGCAACACCTACTGTCCGCTCTTTAATACCAGATACGGTCCGGGTCAGCCGATCTTTTATCTGTCGCTCTTTCAAGGACGTCCTCGCATCATGCTCTATAACGAAGCGGGTTCACTCATTTTGGACAGGACAACGTCACCGTCCTTTGCCATGCAAAACGGCGGCACCTACTTTATCTGCTGCCTGATCAGGCCAAACGAGAAGACGGCACAGTATTTTCTGGGCGACCGCTCAGACGGCAAAAACTGGATTTCGCCCGTCTACTCTTTTACAGACGAGTTAAACCGCAGCTCTGTGGCGGACATCATTATGGGGATGCACGCCGGAAGCTACTGGTATGCGGGCGGCTTTGATGACTGGTTTTTGGATACCACCTCGAAGTTTGCGATAGCGGATGTCGAAGACTTTTTTCTCTCTTCTCTCTCGGCAAACGGCGGGATTCACACGTCCACGGTCGATGCCACGGCCGAACCCGACAAGGTCATCCTAAGAGCAGTCGACGGGAATTTTTTTACAAACGGCGAGCTGATCACAAGAGCCCTGCCCTTAAGCCTTTCCGGCAATGGGAGAGTTTCTATCACAAAAGAATACGAAGCGGGCGTGACGGATATTTCGAAGGTAGAGATAGCAACAAGTGAAGACCGTCTTAGCTGGAGCTCTTGGGAAACACTCCCGCTGGACGGTTCGCTCCCCACGGGGAGCAGTTCATATATTCGCTTTCGCTTAACCCTTACGACGGGTGATCCGAAAAAGACACCGAAGCTCGTGGATATCCGCATCTATGACATACCGAAAGCCCCCTATGAGCGAATTGGCTATGCCAGGCCGGTACTCTTAGACAGAGACGGGGCCTGGGAAGCGGTGCTGGAAAACGCCTACGAGATCATCGTCACAGGCGAGGTCAACGGCGAAGATACGCTCTCTTTCAAGCTCCCATTCCGGGATGCCAAGCGCCACTTTTTGGAGAATGAAAAGAAGATCCAGATCGTGGATGATATCTATAAAATCCGTACGGTGAGCGACATTAAAGATATGCAGGGCGGCACGGTGACGGAAGTCTATGCGGAAGCCGAGTTTTATGACTTAAATGTCAGCATCAGAAAGCCTGAGAAAAGCTTTGACGCAGAGACACCGGAAGCGGCGATGGCTTTTGCCCTGGAAGGCACGGAGTGGAGTGTCGGCACGGTNNCCCGAATCGGCTGGTGCACCTCTTCACGGTGAGCGGCAAAGACTCCGGAGCACTTTTTGCCTACAAGAAGAATATGAAAAGCATCAAGCGGGTCGTCGATACGAGAAGCCTGGTGACAAGGCTCTATGCCACAGGGCAGGACGGACTGACCTTTGCCGATATCAACGGCGGCAAGCCCTATCTGGAAGACTTCACCTTTACAAATGACATCCGCATTTCTTCACTCGACCTGTCCTCCTTTACGAACCCCTATCAGATGAAGGAGTATACCGCCATGCGGCTGGCGCAGTATGCCAAGCCGAAGGTCTCCTATGTCTTAAATGCGATGGACTTATCCGTCCTCACAGGCTTTGAACACGAAGCCTGGTCGCTTGGCGATTATGTGCGGGTGGAGGATAAGGAACTGGGACTCAGCGTCACAACAAGGATAGTCCGCCGGGAGTACAACTTGCAGGAGCCTTGGAACACGGTGCTGGAATTATCCACCACCTTAAAGAACCTCGGTTCATCTGTGAGCCGGCTTGAAACCGTGGCAGATTCGCTGCAGGGCGCAGGTGCTTTCTCAGGTGGCAACATCTCCGATATGGTGCCCTTCAATCATCTGAAAAACTCCCGCGCCGACGACGGCATGGCAAACTGGACGAACTCCGGCTTTGAAGCGGTCGCAGAAACGGGCGGTTCCGGCACAGCGGCCTTTAAGGCGGAGGGCACGCCGGGACTTACGAAGTGGATGGCACAGACTGTCTATCCTTCCAACAGAAAGAGCTACACGCTCTCTCTTGCCATCGCTTCGGAAAATTTGGAAAAACTATCAGATGTTTCTCAGGTTGGCGTGGAGGTGGTCATCGAGTACGAGGATGGCAGCACGGAAACGCGCTTTATTGACCTGTATTAGGGAGGTAGCATATGGCTTATTTCAGAAAGGCAAAAGATACCATTCAACCGAAGGGCTACCGTTCGAAACTAAAATCTATCACGGTGCGGGTCTTTATCTCTAACTGCACGGGGAAAATCCTCGTGACCGATCTCCTGCTTCAGGGCGGCTCGGTCGCTACTGGCTGGGTTGGACATCCCTCAGAGATCCGCTTTTCGCTTGACGGTTAGGTGATCGTATGCAGAAATTTTACAGGCTTTCTGAAACCGTCAATAAAAAAAGCGAGTCCCGAGTGGTTTCGGTCACGATAAAGCCGATCTTAAAAGATATGTCAGGCATCGTCTGGCTAACGGACCTCATGCTTCAGGAAGGCGACCGACTGACAGGCTTTCTGCCACATACGGAGACTTTATTGAAAAAACACAGCGTGGACGGTGCCGTGCGTGAGCCGGTCTGGTATAACGCCATCGTCCGAGGAAAAGAAACGCTGGTTCTCTTTAACCTCGGCAAGACCGCAGCGGGACTTGATATCAAGCTCTATCCGAAGACCAACCTCGCAGAAGGAAGCGTGACCATCGCTCAAGGCGTGGGCGGACAGTGGGCACATTTTCCAGGAGCACTTTTGGCAGGAGACGAGCTGGAAGTGGATGCGCTTAACCGAACCGCAACAAAAAACGGTCAGCCCTTCACAAAGGAGGGCTTTTATCAGTACAGCGCTGCCTGGGATTCCAAGCACATCGTGGATGTGGGCGAGAAAAAGTCGGCAAGGCTGCTTTTTACCCTGCAGGAAATGGAGGACGGAGGTGATTTTTGATGGAAATTTTAAAGGGCCGTGAGGTCATGGTTTGGACCTTCATGGGCAATGCCCGCATGTGGGAAGCACTGCAAAAGTATGGAGACCGTATTAGTCAGATCGGTCTTTTTTCTTTTAAAGTTAAAGCTACGGGTGAAATCTATGAAACAGGTGTGGCCATCTCTGACATGATGACCTATGTCAATAAATGGCCGCATATCCGCTGGCTTTTAACCGTAGCTAACGACGGCTATAACTCCATCTTCCGTGCCATCCGTGAAAATACAAACGGTGCGCAGGATATGTTTTTATCTGAGCTTGTCCGCATCATGGAGAAATATCCCTGGTGTGACGGTGTGGACATTGACCTGGAAGGCGGCGGTGATTATTCCACTGCGCCAAAGTCAACAGCGATGTTTCAAAACATCTACCGGACGGTGAAAAACTACAATGCCGCAAAACGGGTTAATATCTGTCTTCCCGGCATGACCTCGGTGGATGGTTCGGTCGGTGGCGAGAACTGGTGCGTTTATGCTGACCTCGCTCCATATTGCGATACGGCATCCATCATGAGCTACGGCATGGCTTGGGCGGGTTCTGCTCCGGGTCCTGTGTCTCCCAGAGATTGGCTGGAGGGTATCTACGAGTATGCCGCTGCTGTCATGCCGCCCGGCAAAATTTATCTCGGCATTCCCGCCTATGGCTGGAACTGGCAGATTTACGATACACCGGAAAACTTAGGGGAATATTACCGAGGTGTATCGCATACCTATTACGGTGCAAAAAACTGGATGACGGGCTTTTATCAGTTTAAGGAGACGGACCCGCCGTCCCCTCAGATACCGATTGCCGCCTACTGGGATGACTACAACAAAGTGCCCTGGGCACTGCCGCATGTCTACGACTACATGGAAGGTCGGGATGCCGAAAGTTTTGCCTACCCTCTGATGGGCGAGGTGTACAAGAGAAGACGCTACCTTACGTCCTACGGTAAGATGCAAAAGAAAGAATTTGACGGCATCATCGTGGAGCGAAATGCCATGCCGGACAGTTATTCGGGTGTGGTTTCCGTCTCTGAAAAAATAGTGACGCTGGGTGATAGCGGAAGCGCTGCTTATAACTTTACGGTGGAAGAATCGGGCGTCTATGACATCGCGGTGAATATTGGCTTTCCCTTTTGGGATAAAAACAGCCTTTATCTTTCGCTTGACGGTGCAAGTCAGCTTTATGAGGAAAGTCGGCTCTGGTGGCCTTATTGGCGGACGACCTTTTGGAAAAAGGCATGGAGTGGCGTGTCGCTTTCGGCAGGCTCGCATACTCTGACAGTATCCGTCTCCGCACCGGGCGTTCAGGTTTATGGCTTTAAGGTTTGCCGAAGCTTTACGGAAAGTACGGTCTGCGGCGCAGCAGACTACCTGCTCTCACCGAGAAAATTCAAAGATATCAACGGTGTGATGCTAGGGCCAAGAGAAGGCTTTAAGCTGACCTTTGAAATGCTTAGAAGAAAGGCAGACTCTGCTCTTATCTGGTATGAGGATTTCAGAGATGACCCACCGCTGCCTGATTCTTACTGGGCGGTGCTTGATGGCGAGTGGTCCGTCTGGCAGGACGAGGAAGATAGCTACAGACCGTATTCGCAGCTTGAAGGCTACGGACGGCTTGCCTTGAAGTATGGGTCTTTCACGGACCTCCACCTTCGGGCGCAGATGATTTTTCCTGAAAGCTTTACAGGCAGGGCAGGTATTTTCCTTGGGGATCTCTTCTGCTGCTTTAACTATGATGCACAGGCTGTGGAACTGTATGAAGGCTCTGTCCTTAAAGATTCCTTTGCGACCTCTTTTGAAAAGACGTCGGAAGCAGAGATCAGGGCGTCTCCTTATGTCTACACGATTGAGATGCGAAAGCGTGGAAATAACGTCCGAGTCTATTCGGGCGCATCGAAGTCGCTGCGGTTTCAGTCGGCTGTATCTGATCCGGGCGGCTTTACCGGAATTCGCTCGGACAGCCCTGTCCACTGCCAGCTCTTTCGGGTCGGTGATGCCTATACCTACGAACCCTATGAACGCTTTGATGTAGAGATGCCGGACGGAAGCTTTACGAGCTTTGGGCGGATCAATCGGACGGGCGTTACTTGGGATGAGGAGTTTCAGGTTTTTACAGTCAATTCCGATATCGAGGAGCACGAGACCAGGACGGAGGAGATTTCTCTGGATTATGAGTTCTTTCACTCCGGCCTTTTGAATCTCATCTGCGGACACGACTATCCGGTAAAGATTATCCCGAGGGATATCAACGTCTGGATATCACGGCTGTTTCTTGGCGACTCGGATGGTTTTTCCATCCTCTACTACCAGGATGTGGACAGCATCATCTACTGGATGAACGAGGCGGCCTATCGCTGGAAACTTCGAGGAACGTGTATGTGGTCACTAGGCCAAGAGGACTTAAGGCTCTGGGACTGGCTGCCGAAGCAAAACTAAACAAATAAATATTAATCACGGAAAGAAAGTGTCTGCCCATGTGCAGGCATTTTTTATTTGGAAGGAGGATTTCAACATGAAACACATCTGGAATACCATTCAGGCGGCATTTACCGCTGTAGGAGGAGCTGTCGGCTGGTTTATCGGAGGGCTGGACGGCTTTCTTTTTGCACTGATTGCCTTTGTTGCAGTGGACTACATCACAGGCGTTCTTTGCGCCATTGAAGACAAACAGCTCTCCAGCAAAGTTGGTTTTAAAGGAATCGCTAGAAAGGTCTTGATCTTCACACTGGTCGGTATCGGGAACATCCTCGACACCGCTGTTCTAAAAGACGGCAGCGCCATCAGAACCGCCGTCATCTTTTTCTATCTCTCTAACGAGGGCATTTCCATTCTGGAAAATGCGGCGCATCTGGGACTGCCGATTCCAAAGGCTCTGAAAAATATGCTGGAAGCAATTAATGAGGAGGACAAAGATGAATCTGAATAAACTGATTTTCACGGAAAACGCCTGCTACAAGGCAGGACAAAAGATTAAAGTGCAGGGCATTATGGTGCACTCGACGGGTGCAAACAATCCCTACTTGAAACGCTACGTCGGCCCTGATGACGGTAAGCTCGGGAAGAATCAATACAATAACCACTGGAATCAGCCGATGGACAGACAAGTCTGTGTACATGGATTTATCGGGAAGCTACAGGATGGCACAATCGCCACCTACCAGACGCTTCCCTGGGATCACCGGGGCTGGCACGCCGGCGGTGCGGCGAACAATACCCACACCAGCTTTGAGATCTGCGAAGATGGTCTGAATGACGAAAGCTATCTGAAGGCTGTCTGGAAAGAAGCGGCGGAGCTTTGCGCGTATCTCTGTAAACTGTACAAACTCGATCCCATGAAGGACGGCGTAATCATCGGCCACTATGAGGGACATCAGCGCGGGATTGCTTCCAATCACGGCGACCCACGGCACTGGTTCTCTCGCTTTGGAAAGAGCATGGATGATTTCAGGCGTGAAGTGAAAGCCCTGATGGGTACGGCTGGAAGCGGGGAAAAGCCTAAGCCTGCTCCAAGCGAGGGTCATCCGGCAAAGCTCACAGAAGGTTACTACCGGGTGCGCAAGTCCTGGGCAGATAAGAAAAGTCAGCTCGGTGCGTATAAGGTGCTCGCCAATGCTAAGAAAAAAGCTGACGAGAACAAAGGCTACTTCGTTTTTGCCGAGAACGGCACGAAGATTTATCCAAGGGAAGAAGCTTTACAGCCTTCCGAAACCGGACAGGTTCATATCGTCAAGAGCGGCGACAGTCTCTGGAAGATTGCTAAAACTTATCTCGGTGACGGCAGCCGCTATCCGGAAATCAAGCTCTTAAATGGCCTGACCTCGAATGTCATCTATGCCGGGCAGAAGCTGAAACTTCCTGTGTCAGCCTTTCTGAAGGTGGGTGACAAAGTAAAAATCACGGCTTCTCGTTATGCAACCGGAGAGACTATCCCCGGCTGGGTCAAGGAGCGGACGCATACCGTCTCACAGATTGAAAAGGACAAAGTCCTGCTCGGCTGGCCGGACGGCATTGCATCCTGGGTTCCTCTGGACGGAGTGAAGAAAATCTAAGCACAAAATTTGCCCTGTGGTTCAAGCTACTGAAGTTTGGACTACAGGGCTTTTTTATTTGCGTCCGATTTTGCTTCCTCTCCTGGCTTATAGCAGGAGGTGGAAATATGGGACAGCAACAAAAAATAAGGCAAGGTCGTGACAGAGGCCTTAGCTACCGCGAAATCAGCACCCGATATAATATTTCACTCAACACGGTAAAGTCCTTTTGTCAAAGAAATGGACTGGGTGCTGATTACGTACCGACGATAAAGCCTATCAATCGTGTCTGCCCTAATTGTGGTGAATCTATAAAACAGATGCCTGGATGCAAGGTCAAGCGCTTCTGTTCTGATAGTTGTCGTCAAGCATGGTGGCAAAAAGAACGTCGATTAAAGCGTGCTGGCCACGAAAAAGTCTGTTTGTACTGTGGCAAGAAATTTAAAGGACGCAAAGAGAGAAAATTCTGTTCGCATAGCTGTTACATCAAATTTCGCTTTGCTGGTGATGGCTGTGAATAAATCTTGGGAAAAAGAACAGAATTATCAACTTGCCCTTTATCTTTGTTCTATCTTTTTTAGAAAGGGCTTACTAACCGAGCCAGAATTCATCAAGGTAAAACGAGAGCTCCTTCACCAGTTTGCTCCGCCTATCACCGGTTTGGAGGTTGTGAACAATGTCGATAAAAAGCTATGAAGCACAAGAAAACTTAACGGTTTATTGCTTCGAATTGACTGGATAATAAAGCCTTTTAGAGCAAACATGTAAGCGGAAAGGAGAGCTCGTACTTTGGATATTATCAAAATTCCTGTAAAAAAACCGGATGCTATTGAGCGTAGCAAAGTAGCAGCGTATGCAAGAGTGTCGACTGGGAAGGAAGAACAGCTACACTCACTAAAAGCACAAATTGATTACTATCGTAGCCGAATACTTGCCAATCCTACTTGGAAGTTTGCAGGTATCTTTTCTGACAGTGCTAAGACTGGAACAACGAAGAAGAGACCGGGTTTTGAAGCATTAATCAGAGCCTGCAGAGCGGGACAAGTAGACATCATCCTAACAAAAGCCATCGCTCGTTTTGCCAGGAACACCGTTGATCTTTTGAATGTGATTCGTGAACTAAGAGAACTTGGTATTGCTGTTCTTTTTGAACGAGAAAATATTAACACGATGTCAAGTGACGGCGAGTTGATGCTCACACTGCTTGCTTCCTTTGCTCAAGCCGAAAGCAAATCGAATTCCGATAACGTCAAGTGGGCAGTTCGTAAAAGTTATAAAGAAGGAAAACTTGCTCAACTGAGAAGAGTTTATGGTTACAATATTGTTCTCGGAGAAGCAATCATTATCCCTGAAGAGTCTGAAATTGTTCAAGAAATTTTTACCAGAATTGCTGCAGGTGATTTACCTAGTGCAATTTGCAGGGATCTTAATCAGCGAGAGATTAAAACGCTATCCGGAGCCAAATGGCAAACCAATCGTATCAACCAAATTTTGGATAACGTCTTTTATACAGGTAATGCTTTGCTTCAAAAAACATTCGTGACAGACTACTTATCGAAAAAACAAGTTAGAAATAATGGTGAATTGCCTATGTACTATGTTGAAAATAGCCACGAGGCGATTGTTTCTCAAGAATTGTTTGATGAGGCACAGAAGCAAAAATCATCCAGATGCCATCACCATCGTGTGCGAACAAAGACTGCTTTTTCAGGAAAAGTGATTTGTGGAGAATGCAGTGCAAAGTTTAACCGCAAATATGACCGTGGCATATACAAATGGATTTGTCGTATCTATAAGAGAGACGGCCTTCGAGGTTGTTGTTCAAAACAGATACCAGAATCAACGCTCATTGATATCTCTGCTCAGGTCTTAGGTCTGGATGTTTTTGATGAAACAGTCTTTGAAGCGAAAGTCCTTTCTATCACGGCATATAACGGGAATCGTCTCATCTTTGAATTTGTCGATCATAGCAGCCAGGAAGTGTTTTGGGCAGACAGAAGCCGCAGTGAAAGTTGGACCAAAGAGATGAGAGCTACAGCGGCACAGAAAACAAAAGAAAGGCATGAACGTCGTGGAAGTTAAAACAGTTACCGTCATTCCTCCAAAGAAAATACGGAAGAGTAAGTTTCAAGCAGAACTGAAACCTAAAAAGCGTCGGGTTGCTGCTTATGCCAGAGTCTCTACTGATGAAGATGAACAGCTCAACAGCTACGATGCACAAATTGATTATTACACAAAATATATTCAAGAAAACCCTGACTGGGAATTTGTGAAGGTCTACACGGATGAAGGTATTTCAGGCCTTATGACAAAAAAGCGTGAGGGCTTCCAACAGATGATTCAAGATGCCTTAGCCGGGAAAATTGATTTAATCCTTACAAAGTCCGTATCACGTTTTGCCAGAAATACTGTTGATACACTTTCCAATGTCAGAAAACTGAAAGAATATGGAGTGACCATATTTTTTGAGAAAGAGAATATTTGGACAGATGATGCAAAGGGAGAATTGCTGATTACGATCATGAGTTCTTTGGCACAGGAGGAAAGCCGATCCATTTCCGAAAATGTTACATGGGGACAACGCAAACGATTCGCTGACGGCAAAGTATCTATGCCGTATAAATCTTTCTTAGGATTTAGAAAAGGCGAAGACGGCAAGCCGGAAGTTATTCCAGAGGAAGCAGCAATTGTGCGCCGCATCTATCGGGAGTTTCTTCAGGGACAAACCTATAACGGAATTGCAAGGAGTCTGACTCGAGAAGGTATTAAAACGCCCCGTGGAAAGACGAAATGGTCAAGTTCCACGATTAAAAGCATCCTACAAAACGAGAAGTATAAAGGTGACGCCCTCTTACAAAAGAGTTTCATTGTTGACTTCTTGACTAAGAAACAAAAAATCAATGAAGGCGAAGTGCCTCAATATTATGTGACTAACAGCCATGAAGCGATTGTGAATGATGAAATTTTTGACCTGGTTCAGCATGAAATTGAATGCAGAAACAAGAGCAAACAAAGTGGTTCCTCTGTAAATTTCTTCTCTGGAAGAATCATCTGTGCTTCCTGCGGGGAACCTTTTACCAGGAAAGTCTGGCATTCAAACTCAAAGTATAAGCGCTACGTTTGGCAATGTGGCAAAAAATATGTAGGCAATGAGGTTTGCCATACCCCGCACCTGCTAGAGGATGAAATACAGGCTGCTTTTATAAGAATGGTAAGCGAATTGATTTACGATAAAGAAACTATCGTGATAACAACAAAAAACATTATTGCGAAGGTCCTAGATCCGACTTCCCTTGAACAAGAACAAGACAGCCTTCAAAAATGTATTGATGTGCTTTATACACAGCTTGAAGAGCAACTCGCAAAACGAGCCAAACGTGCCAGCGATAATGAAGAAGAGCTTGCTGCATATGAAACGTTGATTCGTGATTATGAGACGAAAGTTACGGAATCAAAAAGTTTAAAAGAACGCATAGAGAACATGAAGAAACGCCGCTTCTCTTGCCAGCATTTCATAGAATCATTAGGTCAACTCAAATGGGAAAAAATGGACTTTAATGAAAACCTCTGGCTCAGTTTAGTTGATAAAGTAATTGTACAGGAATCTTCTAATCATAACTTTGTTTTTATCTTGAAAGACGGCACAGAGCGGAGCATAGCTCTTTAATTCTGGACTCCAGCCTCCAGTCGTAATCAATCTACATCTACATCGTTCCCTTGTAAAATTTCATTTATACGTTATAATATTCTACTGTAAGGCTTTGCACACCCCTATGAATTTCTGCACCCTAGGTCAGGAGTTCTTGCACACACCTTTACAGAATTTATGTTCAATCGTGTGATTGTATTAGGAGTGTAGTCTTATGCCATATTAAGTAATAGAGATTGATACAATTTCAGCCCGCCATAAGTGGCGGGTTTTTGTGGA
>MTKW01005202.1_pt1 | contig 14417 bp, 12 predicted proteins | sample 1042761 | NCBI WGS metagenome assembly MTKW01 (sample SAMN06205366, study PRJNA360243) | anaerobic digester metagenome | biome: Wastewater treatment plant; feature: Anaerobic digester sludge; material: sludge; isolation source: anaerobic digester fed with sludge from wastewater treatment plant ...
TACAGGTATTCGACCAAATGCATTTAATTTTCCTGCCACCCCAACATTTATTTTAGAACCATTCTATTGAAATTGCAAAATTGGCAGCAGTTGGTGAATCAAATATTCTTCTATTGGGCGAAAGTGGAACTGGTAAGGATATGTTTGCCCAGGCCATTCATAATGAAAGTCCTCGGAAGGGGGGGCCATTTGTAGCTATTAACTGTGCCGCTATCCCTCGGGAGCTTATTGGCAGTGAACTCTTTGGATATGTAGAAGGTGCATTTACAGGTGCTAAAAGAGGCGGCAGTCCCGGAAAATTTGAGTTAGCTGATGGGGGGACAATCTTCCTTGATGAAATTGGAGAGATGCCGTTAGAGCTCCAAGCCACCTTATTACGAGTAATCGAGCAAAGAGCGCTCTTTCGCATCGGTGGGCGGGAGGTAATCCCCGTTGATGTAAGGATAATTGCTGCTACTAACCAGGACTTGCAGAGTAGGGTACAACAAGGTTTATTCCGCCAAGACTTATTCTATAGATTAAACGTAATGAGTATTAAAATGATTCCTTTGCGTCAGCGTGCTGATGATATTCCTCTCTTAGCCAATTATTTCTATCAGCGTTTTATTAAGAAATTGGGCAAGAAGGTTTATCCTATCCCTAAGGAATTTATCGGGCGTCTTTATCACCATAGCTGGCCAGGCAATATTCGGGAGCTTCAGAATGCAATTGAAAGGTGTGTGAACCTGTCTCGTACCGGGCTTTTAGATATTAACCACTTACCTGAAGAAATTTTAGAAAAAAATACTCAGCCAGTTCAAGTCAATATAGAACACAACAACACGAACTTAGAAGAGTTAGAGCGAGAGGTTGTATTTAAGCTGATGAAGGATTATCAAGGCAATATCAGCAAAGTAGCCGAGCAGCTTGGCATAGCGCGCTCCACCTTATATAGGAAATTAAATAAATTAGGTATTAGGAAGGAGATAAGCATGTAGCATAACGCTACAACTGTTGTCCCGATACAATAATAAAACAGTCCCACTTGCTACAGTAGGGCTGTTTTTTTGTTCAAAGCAAGAACTGAATTAGAGCGGTACTAGCGGGAAATAACGTCAATTTGTGATGCATTTTGGCAACTGGCATGCAACTTGCATTATAAGAGGCCGTGAGGTGTTGGTGAAAGATATAGAGATAATAGAAAAAGTCGAGGGAGGTTAGTTGTTGATGGAAAAAGTTTTAGTAACTGGAGGAGCCGGGTTTATAGGTTACTACATTGTTGAAGAACTCGTTAAAAATGGCCATGAGGTTGTAGTTTTTGACATGTCTCTTCCTGGTGGTGAAATTAAGTGGCTTTACGACCAACTCGATGCAGATGTGAAATTCTACAGAGGTGATGTGAGCGAGCTATCATCAGTTATGAGGGTGGCCATAGAGAATAAGGTTACTGCCTTTATTCATGCCGCTGCCTTAACTGATGTTGAACATTTGGCAACTTCACCTTTGTTCTCCCTTAGAGTTAATGCTATGGGAAGCGTTAATGCTATGGAGATAACCAGGCTGTTAGGCTTAAAAAGACTTGTCACCACAAGTTCTATTGCTGTGTATGCGCCTAAGCAATATGAGCCCATGGACGAGTTCCATCCTGTATTACTTCCTAATGCAGGCCCGGCATTGTCCACATATACTTCAGCTAAGATGGCTGCCGAAGCTTTCGGTTTACATTATTGGAATGAATACGGCACCTCCTTTGTAGCAGTGAGGTTCTCTGGGGTTTATGGATTTGGTATGAGATATCCCCTATATATTAAGCCTATGCTGGAAAACGCTGTTGCCGGAAAGCCAACTATTATTGAAAAGGGTGGAGACGCTCACCGTGACTTTGTATATGTCAGGGATGTTGCTCAAGGGGTTGTTAAAGCTCTGGAAGCTGAAGAAAGTGAATTACATCAGAGAATCTTCAATATTGCCCATGGTGGTCCATTAAAGACAGTATTTGATCTAGCTGATGTGGTTAAATTGAACATTCCTTCTGCAGTAATAGAAGTTGGGGCCGGTATGACTGAATATGAAGCTCAAATAGACAAGTCCAGAGGAGAACTATCTATCGCCAGCGCCCAGCAGCAATTGGGTTATCAACCTAAGTATGATTTGAAAAATGGTGTTAAGGAGTACATCACTCAATATAAGCAATACCTTAACCGCGATTAATAATGAGATAAATTGAAGGAGGTGAAAATCTAACATGAAAGTGGCTGTATTGATGGATCGCAAGAAAATGATTCTGGAAGACAGACCTATACCCTCTATCAGCGATGATCAAGTCCTTATCAAGGTAGAATATTGCGGGATTTGCGGATCTGATATTCATTCGTACAATGATCTGATGTTCCCTGCAGGAACCATCATGGGGCATGAATTTTCAGGCGTTATTGAAAAGGTAGGCGCTAATGTCAAGGATCGTTTTGTAGGCCAGAGGGTTGTTGCTAGGCCACCGGGCTTATGTGGTTGTCGCTATTGTGAGAATGGGCAATTGGCTTTCTGCGAGAATCATTTTGATAATACTATTGGTTTGAAAATCCAAGGTGGTTTTGCTGAATATGTGGCAGCTTTCCCTTATCAAGCCATTCCACTTCCTGAAGAGCTTAGCAATAAAGATGCTGCTCAGATGGAGCCATTGGCCGTCAGCGTACATGCTGTCAATAACTCCGGGATTAAAGTCGGAGATGTTGTAATGATTACTGGCGGAGGTCCTATAGGCCTTTTGGTTCTTCAGTTAGTAAAAAGAGCTGGGGCAAGTAAAGTAGTTATGGTGGAAACATCACCTGCGCGCAGGGAAAAAGCCAAGGAGTTAGGAGCAGACATTGTAATCGATCCGATTGCCCAAAGCCCCATGGATTATTTGGAGAAGAATCCACTTAGCATTGATTTGGCCTTTGAGTGTGTGGGAAGAGAGGTAACCACCGGATATGCTATTGATTGTGTCCGCAAGGGTGCGAGGATTGTCCTAATAGGAGCAGTAACTGTGCCCATCAAGATTAATCAATTGAAAGTGATTCAGCATGGACTTGACTTACAGGCCTCTATGGGATATTTCGTCGATGATTTTTACAATGCTATCAGATTAACTGCGGCTAAAATGATTGATGTAGATACACTGGTATCCCACGTCTTGCCACTCGACGAGATTGAAAATGGCTTTAAACTTCTGTCTAATCCTGAGGAAGCTCTCAAGATTTTGATCACTCCCTAGGTGAGGTTGGAAAGGGATGTATTTACGAGAAAAGGAGTTGGGAAGGTTAGATGAGCAAAGAACGCTATTTAAAGATGTACGAATATATGTTGGAAGCAAGGCGTCTTGATGAAATCATTATCGAGCTCATGAAAGAGGGCCAGATACCTGGTTTTGTTCATGCAGGTATTGGTCATGAAGCAGCAAGTGTAGGAACATATTTTGATCTGAATACAGACGATTTCTTGTTCCCTCATCATCGCTGCTATGGCGCATATTTAGCTATGGGCGGAGAAGCAAAACGTATTGCAGCTGACTATACCGGTAAGGTTACTGGTTACAACAAAGGCAAAGGCGGCAACCATATCGCTGCACCTGAACTAGGTATCTATGGTGTCAGTGGTACCTTGGGTTCCCAGATGCCCTTTGCAGTTGGTGCTGCATTAACAGCAGTCCACAATAACAAAAAGCAAGTTGCAGTATGCTCCTTTGGTGACGGCACCTCTAATAGAGAGATTATGGCTACTTCATTGAATATGGCTGCAACATGGAATCTACCGGTAGTATTTGTCGTTGAAAATAATGGCTGGGGAATTACCACCAGTATTAAGAATACCACCGCCGTTCCTAATATTGCGGATAGGGCTGCAGGCTATGGCTTGCCTGGAATTACAATTGATGGCACTGATATCCTTGCTGTTAATGAAACAGTCAATAAGGCTGTAGAAAGAGCTAGAAATGGTGAAGGACCTACCTTGGTTGAATGCAAGTGTTACCGTTGGCATTCTCATGCTGAAGGATTACCAGCATTTGCAGCTGAGGAAGATGCTCAGGAAGGCCGCAAGCACGATCCTCTCAAGATATTCCGTAAGGTCTTAGCTAAGAAAGCATCTAAGGATGAGATCGCTGCAGTGGAAGCTCAGGTTGAGGAAAGGATCAAGGAAGCAAAAGAATTTGCTATTAACAGTCCTGATCCAAAACCGGAGGATGCCTTAGAAGACCTTTTAGTTGGGAGGAAGATCAATGGCTAAAATTACTTTCTCACAAGCAATAAACGATGCTATGCGTGAAGAAATGCGGAAGAATGACAAGATTATTCTGATAGGTGAAGACGTTGGTTATGCTGGTGGTGTTCGTGGTGTAACTAAAGGTCTCTGGGATGAATTTGGTGAGGCTCGTGTTAAGGACACCCCGATTTCAGAAGCTACCATTACTGCAGTTGGTTGTGGTGCTGCCCTCACTGGCTTACGTCCTATCGTAGAGATTATGTACTCTGACTTTATACCCATTGCCGGTGACGAGGTTTTCAATAAGATGGCTAAATGGCGCTATGAGCATGGCGGGAATATGCAAATGCCTATGGTGCTCCGAGCCTCTTGTGGTGGTGGTTTCGGCGGAGCAGCTGAACACTCTCAGTCACTGGAAGCTATGTTTATGCATTTCCCCGGCCTGCAGGTAGCTTATCCATCTACGCCCTATGACGCTAAGGGTCTGATGAAGACAGCCTTACAGGAGGACAACCCAATGATCTTCTTAGAGCACAGATTGCTTTATAAGACCAAGGGTGAGGTTCCGGAAGAGGAGTACTTCATTCCCTGGGGCAAGGCCGATATTAAGAGAGTAGGTAAAGATGTAACAGTAGTGGCTATTGGCCTACAAGTTGTTAATTCTCTTAAAGCTGCTGAAAAGTTAGCTCAAGAGGGTATTGATTGTGAGGTAATTGATCTTAGAACAGCAGCCCCCTTAGATAAACAAGCCATCTTAACCTCTTTAGAGAAAACTGGTCGTTTGGTAGTGGTAGAAGAGGGTCATAAGACCGGTGGCGTAGGTGCTGAAATTGCCGGTATTGTAGCTGAAGAAGGTATTTATGACTTGCTGGGACCCATCAAGAGGGTTGCAGCACTAGATGTACCGATCCCTTACCATCCAGCTATGGAAAGCTTTGTTCTACCTAATGAAGCCAAGATAATCGATGGCATTAGAGAGGTTATGCGAGGTTAATTGACAAGGTAAGTGAAAGGGGAGAGTAATAGGGTGGCAAAAACAATAGACATGCCTAAATTGGGCGTTACTATGGACGAAGGCAAAATTGTCGAATGGCATTTTGCTGTGGGCGATCAAGTCGCCAAGGGCGCAGTCCTGGTCTCTATAGAAGGCGACAAGGCCGTAACTGAGTATGAATCACCTGAAGAAGGAGTTTTACTGCAGATAATTGCTCAGCCTGATGAAGTAGTAGAATGCGGCAACCCAATCTGCGTTATTGGTCAAGCTGGTGAACAGGTTGATGGGGGCAGTACTGCTGCACCTGCAGCAGCACCCGTAGCACCTGCAGCTCCTGCTGAGGCTCCGGCGCAAGCTCCAGTAGTTTCCGGTGCTGCTAAAGTAATCGACATGCCTAAATTAGGCGTAACAATGGATGAAGGCAAAATCGTTGAATGGCATTTTGCGGTAGGTGATCATGTTGCCAAGGGTGCAGTACTAGTCTCTATTGAAGGTGACAAGGCTGTAACTGAATATGAATCTCCAGAAGAAGGGTATCTCTTACAGATAATTGCCCAAGCTGATGAAGTAATTGAATGTGGTAATCCTATCTGTGTCATCGGTGAAAAAGGTGCGCAAGTTGGTGTCGCCGCAGCTCCTGCTGCAAGCAGTGCACCTGCCGAAGCAGCAGCTGCCGCTGCAGCAACTCCTGCCGCTCCCGTGGCTGTACAAGCTACTGCCGGTAAAGTTAAAGCTGTTCCGTTGGTGCGGAAATTGGCTGCCGAAAGAGGCATTGATTTGACTCAAGTCAAAGGTAGCGGTCCTGCTGGCAGAATCACTAAGGATGACGTACTGAACTACGTTGCTGCTCCTAAGGCTGAAGCTAAAGCTGCTGAAGCACCTGCTGCAGCAGCTCAGGTCTCCGGAGATCGGATCGTTACCAGAGTTGTACCCCTTACTGGTATGCGTGGTGCTATCACTAAGAGCATGACCAAGAGTATCGTTGAAGGGCCTCAAGGCACACAATTCAAAGAAATCGATGCTACATGGCTCTTGGAGCTACAAGAGGTTATGGCTCCGGCTATCCTGGAGCAGACCGGCAATAAGCTTTCTGTACTGGCTATACTGGTCAAGGCTGTAGCCAAGGCTCTGGAACAGCACCCTGTTATCAACACTATTGTTGAGGACAACCAGATTAAGTATATCGAGAATGTTAATATCGGCATTGCAGTAGCAGTGGAAGATGGTCTCTTGGTACCTGTACTGCATAATGCTAACAAGATGTCCTTGGGTGACATCGTGGTTAAGATTAAGGAACTGGCTATTAAAGCTCGGGAAGGTAAGCTTAAACCTGCAGAAATGTCAGGAGCAACCTTTACCATTACCAACCTTGGAATGTTCAACACTGGATTCTTTACCCCACTCTTAAATCCACCGGAAAGTGCGATTCTTGGTATCGGTTCTATTACTAAAAAGCCAGCCGTTGTGGATGATCAAATCGTGGCTAGACCTATGTTACCTTTAAGTCTCACAATTGATCATCGCAGTGTTGATGGTGCACCAGCAGCCCAATTCCTGATGACTTTGGAGAAAATGCTGCGGACACCCTGGCAACAAAGAATCAATGATATTAGTTTTTAAAGTGTGGTTATAAAAAACCATATAAAAAATAAGAGGAGGTCTATATTTATGCGGTTGAAAAAAGTTGGTATTCTCTTACTCGTTCTGGTAATGTCCCTGTCCATGGTGCTCGCTGGTTGTGGTGACGGCGGTAAAGACGCTGGTCCTAATAATGCTTCCGGCGGCGACAAAGTAGTTAAGATTGGTTTGATCCAACCTCTTACAGGTTCTATTGCTTACGGCGGACAATCTTGTGCCAACGGTTCAATCCTGGCAGTTGAAGAAATCAATGCTGCTGGTGGTATTGATGTAAATGGTGAAAAGTACAAGATTGAATTAGTCGTAGAAGACGACAAGGGTGTACCGAAGGAAGCTGCTGCTGCAGCAACTAAGCTTATCTCCAAGGATAACGTGCCTATTATAGTTGGAACATTCACCAGCTCTTCTACATTTGCAGCTGCTGAAATTGCCAACAGAGAAGGGATTCCCATCATCTCGCCTCTTTCTTCAGCTACAAACCTGACAACCTCTGGGTTTGAGTACTTCTTCAGAGGCCGTGTAACTACCAGAAATAACGTAGAACTGGGTGCAAAAACCTTTGCAGCTATTGGGCCTTTCAAGAAGATTGCTATGTTGGCTATTAATGATGACTGGGGTAAAGGTGACTTGGCTGACTACCCTGCAAATTGGGAGAAAATTGGTGTAGAAGTTACAGCAAAAGAAACTTTTGACCAAGGTCAAACTGACTTCTATCCTGCAATTCAGAAGATGCTGGGCACCAAACCTGATGCTCTGTTCATCACTGCCTCCACAGAACCCGCTGCTATGATCTTCAAACAAATCCGTGAGTTGGATCCTAACATTGCTGTGTTAACCTCTGGTGGTATTGATCCTGCAAAATGTGCTGAATTAGCTGGAACCGCCATTGAAAGACTTTGGTTCTGGTCTGTTGACCCTCCGTTCACCGATGAGATCGTAGCTTGGGATAAGAAATATGAAGCTAGATTCAATATGACCACTATGTCCAACGCTAGATCCGGATATGACGTTATCCAAATCGTTGCTAACGCTATCGCTGATGCCGGTGCTATTGAGCCTAAGGCTATCCGTGATGCTTTAAGCAAACAAACCTACGATGGACTACAAGGCTACTATAACTTTGATGAAACCGGTGAATCTTTCTTAAAGATGTTCTATGGTTATTTCCCAGAAGGCGGAAATGGAAGCTTCGAAATCTTTACAGCTGAAGAAGCTTTAGTTAAAGCTGAACAATTAAGAAAATAGTTAGATTCTAGCACTAGAGGGCCTTACAGCTAGTCCTCAGCTACTGTATGGCCCTCCTTACTAAGAAGGAGAGTGAAAAATGTTAGTATCCGCCATTATTAACGGATTAATCATTGGCAGTTCTTACGTTCTAGTAGCCTCCGGATTAACTCTCATTTTCGGTATTCTTGATGTGGTCAACCTAGCGCATGGAGAAATCTATATGCTCGGTGCCTTTGTAGCATTCACTGTTGCTACCTTAATGGGAATTAATTTCTGGATAGCGCTATTAATAGCAATGATAGTCGTTGGTTGTATAGGAATCCTTTTAGAAAAGCTGTTTTTCAAACAGCTACGTGAAAAGCCTCATATTTATATGATGATAGTTTCCATGGCTTTGTCTACTTTACTTTCTAACCTAGCCATGCTGATTTGGGGCTCAGAACCTAGAATGCTAGTAACTCCAATGGCTAACACGACCATACGTTTTTTAGGAACTGCTGTGACCCTGCAACGTTTAATTGTAATTGTTGTTGGTGCGGTTTTAATTGTGCTCTTAAACCTCTTTATTGAAAAGACTACAACCGGTAAAACTTTGAGAGCTACCGCCCAGGACCGTGATGCTTCAGCCCTGATGGGAATCAATATTAACAAAGTGTTCTCTATCACTTTTGCCTTGGGTTGCGCTCTTGCTGCTGCAGCCGGAACTTTAATTGCTCCTGTTTTCCAGGTGTTCCCCACCATGGGTTTGAACCTGTTTTCTAAATCCTTTACCGTTGTTATCATGGGAGGTCTGGGGAATATCTTAGGCGCTGTCTTCGCAGGTCTTTTGTTAGGTATAGTAGAGTCTTTAGGTGCTGTGTTCATTTCTACTGCCTACAAGGATGCGTTCTCTTTCATCATCTTGATTTTGTTCTTACTATTTAGACCTAACGGCATTATGGGAAGGGGGTAGAATTAAATGTTTAAAGACAAGAAAAATATTATCCTGATAATTGTTGCGTTGATTCTACTAGCCCTGCCTAATGTGGTCACTAGTAAGTATCTTCTGCATATTTTCATCACCAGTTTGTTGTATATCATTGTTGCTCAGGGCTTAAACATCTTGGTAGGATTGACAAAATACACTTCCTTCGCTAACGCTGCTTTCTATGGGGTTGGCGCTTACACTTCAGCTATCTTAACCAGGACACTAGGATTATCCTTCTGGATTTCCTTACCTATTTCAGTTATCTTTACAGCTATTATTGCTTTTGCAGCTGGCTACTTTCCTTTAAGAATGAGATTAAAAGGCTCTTACTTTTCTGTTACTACTATGGCTTTAGGCTCTGTTATCATGGCGGTTATTCATAACCAGGAGCCTCTTACAGGAGGACCAGCCGGTTTTCCCAGTATTCCTTCACCAGGATCTTTTTTTGGCCTTGCAATCGAATCTCGGAAAGCTTTCTATTACTTGATTCTGGTTTTTGCTATCGTGGTTCTAATCTTTGTTAAACGTTTGATGAACTCTAAGCTTGGTCGTGCCTTTAAGTCTATCGGGCAAGATGAAGATACCGCTGAGTCCATCGGAATTAACGTTGGTTACTACAAGATTCTTTGTTTCATAATGAGTGCTGCTATTACCAGTATAGCCGGTGTGCTATTTGCCCATTATTCCCGGTTTCTGGGTCCGGATATGTTCACTACAATCGAGGCTTCCGACCATTTGACCATGGTTATTCTCGGTGGTATGGGTACTATAGTTGGGCCTATTATCGGAGCGATTGTTGTAGTAGTTCTGCCGGAGGTTCTACGTTTTCTGGCCGAATACCGTCAGATCATATTCAGCTTGATAGTTATTCTAACAATCCTCTTTATGCCTCAAGGCCTCTATGGCTTAATTCGTTCCTTGAAGGCTAGATACTTGGCAGGAAAAAGCAATACAGCGGTAACCAAAGCCAGGGGGGTGAAGCAATGAGCACAATATTAGAAGCAAAAGGTATTTGTAAATATTTTGGAGGCTTAAAAGCCGTTGATGGCCTTAGCTTTAAGGTTGAAAAGGGCAGCATCGCAGGCTTGATTGGCCCTAACGGAGCCGGGAAAAGTACAGCCTTTAACTGCTTGACAGGTACCTACCCATTAACTTCAGGTAATATCACCTTTAACGGACAGGATGTTACTGGTAAGAATGCACATCAGCTGGCTAATTTGGGTTTAGTACGCACTTATCAGAATAATAAAATATTTCCCGAGCTTACTGTCTATGAGAATATCCTAATGGGTGCTGACAGAAGAAATACTACAACTGATTTTAAGGATATCTTCGGTTTAGGTAGTGCTAAAGAAGATCGCAAGAAAGCCCATGAAAAGGTAATGGAAATCCTGGAATTTACCAAACTGACTCCCTATAAGGATTTAGTAAGTAAGAATCTTGCCCACGGTATTCAGCGTTATCTTGCTATTGCAACAGCTTTAGCCTGTGAACCTATATTGCTCTTAATGGATGAACCGGCAACAGGTCTTAACCCTGAAGAAACCTCAGATCTAATGGATTTAATTAAGAGAATCAGAAATGAAAAGGATACTACTGTTCTTTTAATTGAGCACGATATGAAGCTGGTTATGAATGTATGTGAGTTTATTACAGTAATAAATTTCGGTCAAAAGCTGGCTGAAGGAGTACCCAAAGAGATCAGCTCCAATCCACTTGTAATAGAAGCTTATCTGGGGAGGGGATCAGAATTTTAACGATCAAAGATTTACACGTATATTATGGTGTATCTCATGCTTTAAGAGGAATCAATTTCAACGTAAAAAAAGGTGAGATAGTAACCATACTGGGTAGTAATGGTGCAGGTAAAACCACTACCTTAAGAACAATCTCAGGTTTAATTAAACCTAAAAAAGGCTCAATTGACTTTGAGGGGAACAAAATCTCCGAGATGCCTGCTGATCAAATTGTAAGACTGGGTATATCCCATGTTCCGGAAGGCCGTCGGATTTTCCCCAAAATGACTGTTTTAGAAAACTTGGAGATGGGTGCTTATTCTCTAGGGAAGAATGTTGACATTAAGCCAGATCTAGAAAAAATCTATACGATGTTCCCCAGACTGAAGGAAAGACTTAAACAACGGGCCGGTACCTTTAGTGGTGGTGAGCAGCAAATGTTAGCTATTGCCAGGGCTTTAATGAACAGACCCAAGGTTCTCTTGATGGATGAACCATCTATGGGTATCGCCCCCTTAGTTGTAGAAGAGATTTTCCGTACGATTGTTAAGCTCAATAAAGAACAAGGTATGACCATTCTTTTGGTTGAGCAGAATGCTCAGATGGCTTTAAGTATAGCTCATAGGGCTTATGTAATTGAGAACGGCAGTGTCGTTCTGGAAGGTGACGCTGTAAGCATGAAGAATAATCCTGAGGTTAAGAAGGCTTACCTGGGAATAGAGTAGTTAGATAAAGGTATGTGTGAAGGAAGGGTGTAATTAGGTCATGCTCAATTATGATTTAGTCGTTATCGGAGGAGGACCGGGAGGATACTATGCAGCGGTAAGAGCAGCTCAAAAGGGCCTTAAGGTGTGCCTGGTTGAGAAGGAAAAGCTTGGTGGGACTTGCCTTAATGTAGGTTGCATTCCCACCAAGGCCCTGCATAGAACTGCTACGCTCTTAAAGGACCTCAATGAAGCAGATTTGTATGGTGTTGAGGTCAAGGGTCATAGTATTAATCTACCCAAAGTCCTTGCTCGCAAAGATGAGGTCGTCGGTCAGTTGGTTGGCGGTGTAGCTCATCTGGTGAAAAAACACAAGATCGATCTGAAAATGGGAGAAGGTCGTTTTGTCAATGAAGCCACCATTGAAGTAGTCACGGCGACCGGCAAAGAGCAGATCCAAGGCAAAAACTTCATTATAGCCACTGGTTCTGTCAATGCTAAACCCCCTGTACCCGGTATGGATGGAAAAAATGTTATTGATAGCACCGATGCCTTAAGCCCAGCAAAAATCCCCCAGAGCATTGCCATCATTGGTGGCGGTGTTATCGGGAGTGAGTTTGCAGGGATCTATCGGGCTCTGGGCAGTGAGGTTTATCTGATCGAAATGCTTCCCCGTTTGATTATGGGTGGCGATCCTGAATGCTCAAAAATACTAGAGAAATCCTTTGTTAAACAAGGTATCAATGTTGAAGTTAATGCTAAGGTTTTAGAAGTTAAAGACGACAAGGGTTCCAAAGTAGTCAGTGTGGAAACCCAAAAAGGCCCCAAACAGATTAAGTGCGAAACGGTTCTGGTTGCCACTGGCAGGAGAGCCAACATTGCTGGTCTTGATTTGGAAAAGGCCAAGGTTACTGTTGAAAGGCCTGGTATCAAAGTTGATGCTACCATGAGAACCTCAAACCCGAAGATTTATGCTATCGGTGATGTGAACGGTAAGGATATGTTAGCTCACGTTGCTTATGAGGAGGCCGAGGTTGCCGTAGAAAACATTCTTGGTGGCAATAGAACGATGGACTACAATGGGATTCCTAAAGCTATCTTTACTTTCCCAGAAATATCTATGACTGGGATGACAGAAGAAGAAGCCAAAGCCAATGGCTTGGAAGTTACCGTTGGAAAGTTCCCTATGCGTGGTAATGGAAAGGCTCTGATTGCTAACGAGGTTGAAGGTTTCGTTAAGTTTGTTGCAGAGAAAGAAACAAAACAGATTCTGGGTATCCATATTTGCGGGCCCCATGCCTCGGATTTAAGTGGTGAAGCTTCATTAGCTATTAAAATTGAGGCCACATTGGATGATATTGAAGCAGCAGTTCATGCTCACCCCAGTGTTTCCGAGGCTATTAGAGAAGCTGCTATGGCTACTATGGGTCGTGCAATTCATGCCTAGATATTACGAGGTGAAGTAGTTTGTTTGGTTTCACTTCGCGGAAACCAAGTACAATGATTGGTCCGTTGTAATACTCACAGCGCAGCAACGGACCATCATGGTACTTTTCGGAAAAAGGCTGCTTTTCTTAGCACTCATTATAGCTGTTGAATTATGAAAATTATCACCCAAACGGTCAGCAGCCTATATTCCCGGCTGTGATACCTCTTTTGGGAGGTTCAAGTATAAATAGTTCTACAGTAAAAAATTATAAAAGGGAAAGGGGACTTTAAAATGACATTAAAAACAGGTGCCGAGTACATGGAAGCTTTAAAAAAGCTAAAACCAGTAGTGTACTTCAAAGGCGAAAAAATTGATTGTGTAGTAGGACATCCCTTAATTCAACCCCATATCAACGCTGCCGCTATGACCTATGATATGGCTCATGATCCCGCTTTTGAAGATTTGGTGACCACCACTTCTCATTTAACAGGGAAGAAGATCAGCCGCTTTACCCATATTCATCACAGCACAGAAGATTTAGTTAAAAAGGTTAAGATGCTAAGAGCTATCTCTCAAAGAACCGGCTCTTGCTATCAACGTTGTGTTGGTTTCGATGCCATGAATGCATTATATTCCACCACCTTTGATATGGATGCCAAGAATGGTACTGATTATCATAAGAGATTTGTTGAATACCTGAAATATGTTCAAGAAGAAGACATTATGGTTGCCGGTGCTATGACCGATCCTAAAGGTGATCGTTCTCTGCCTCCCGGAAAACAGGCTGATCCAGACCTTTTTGTTCATGTTGTGGAAAAGAACGACAAAGGTATTGTTATCCGCGGCGCCAAGCAGCATATGACCGGTATGGTTAACTCTTTTGAAATGTTAATTATGCCAACTACGGCTCTGAAGCCTGAAGATGCCGACTATGCTGTATCTTGTGCAATCCCTGTGGATGCTCCTGGCGTATATCATATCTTTGGCCGTCAATCCAACGATATGCGTAAATACGACGAAATGGATCAGGGTAATGCCAAGTTTGGTGTTGTTGGTGGAGAATGCTTAACCGTTTTAGATAATGTTTTTGTTCCTTGGGAAAAGGTATTTATGTGCGGAGAAGTAGAATTTGCTGGTAGCCTGGTAGAACGTTTTGCCTCCTTCCATCGTCAAAATTACGGCGGTTGCAAAGGCGGCGTAGCCGATATCATTATCGGTGCTACTGCTACCATTGCTGATTATAACGGTGCAGCTAAAGCCGCTCATGTAAAAGACAAAATTGTTGAAATGGTTCATCTTACTGAAACATTGTACTGCTGCGCTATTGCTTGCTCAGCTGAAGGACGTCCGCTGCCTTCCGGCGCTTACTATGTAGATCCATTGCTGGCTAATGTGGACAAGCAGAACGTTACACGTTTTATTTATGAAATCTGCCGTCTGTCACATGATATTGCCGGTGGTTTCATTGCTACCATGCCTTCAGAAGTAGACTTCAAGGATCCTG
>MTKW01000952.1_pt2 | contig 14412 bp, 13 predicted proteins | sample 1042761 | NCBI WGS metagenome assembly MTKW01 (sample SAMN06205366, study PRJNA360243) | anaerobic digester metagenome | biome: Wastewater treatment plant; feature: Anaerobic digester sludge; material: sludge; isolation source: anaerobic digester fed with sludge from wastewater treatment plant ...
GGTCTGGGGCGAGTGGCGCGACGGCCGCGGAGCCATCGGCTGGCGCACCGGGTCCGAGTGGGGCACCGCCGGCTTCCTGCTGACGCGGGTGGATGAAGCCAGCGGCGAGGAAACGCCGCTCAACACTGCGGCCGTGCTGTCGTCGCTGGCGGCGAATGGCGCGGTGTACACTCTGGCCGACCCCGCCGCCACGCGCGGGGGTGGNNGTGACGTTCGGCGAGCCGCCGCCGCAGGCCATCGCCGCGCGCAGCGCATTGAAGGCCGCGCGCGCGACGAAAGCCGCCAGCGCACCGGCCAGTTACGCGCCGCGCGCGCTGCCGGGCACGTCCCCCGTCTTGAAGGTGCAATATCGCAAACCCGGCATCTACGCCGTGAACCTCGCGGACCTTGCGGACGGCATGGGCCGCCCGCTGAGCGATCTGGCCGCTGCCGCCGCTGCCAACCAACTGGCGATTCGTCAGGGTGGCGCGCCGCTGGCGACCATCTACGATGAAGCCGCCGCCCGCGTTCTCTTCTACGGTCCGGCCACCGACAACTGGTACGCCCGTGACAACGCCGCCATGATTGCCATCGGCCCCGGTGTTGCCATGCCGCGCCGCGCGCCCGCCGCCACCAGCGGCGAGACCGTTCTACCCGTGCAGGTGCGCTTTGAGGAAGACCGCTACCCGCTCGACACGTCCATCCAGTGGACCGGCGACATCTACTACTGGGATTACGTCATCGTGAACACCCGGTCCTCCTACGCGCCGTCATTTTCCGTGGACCTCACTGGATGCCAGAGCGACGTGCAACTCACCGTGCGCCTGCAAGGTTGGAACAGTTCCACGAANNTTCTGCTGCCGGGCCGCGCCGCCAGCTACTTTGTGGTGGATTGGATAGACGCCTCGTTCGATCGCGCCGTTGCGCCGGAAGCCGCCACCGCGTTCTACGAAGCCGCTGCCGCCGTCCCCGCGATTTCCGCAGCCGCCTATACCCAGCCCGTGGCTCTCGCACTCGATGCCGCCGGCGCGCCGACATGGCTGGCGGACGAAAACGGCGCGCTCCCGGCGCGCGCGTTTGCCGCCGCCGAAGGCGACGCCCGCTACGCGCTGGCTGAGGCCGACGCCATCCCCGTGCTCGTCCCCACCGCCGTCAACGCGCAGCCGTGGTTCCTCGCCGCCGACAACCGCGTGGACTATTTCATCATCACCTCGCGCCATCTCGAAGAGGCCGCCCAAGCGCTCGCCGATTACCGCGCCGGTCAGGGCCTGCGCGTCGGCATTGCCACCTTTGAAGACCTCGCGGACACCTTCGCCGGCGGCCTGCGCACGCCTGAGGCCATCCCCGCGGCCTTGCGCCACGCTGTCGCCACATGGGCGGAAGCCCCCTGGCTGGTTCTTTTCGCCGGCAACGGCAACTATGACTTCCTTGACGCGATGATTCAGACAACCAAGGAAGTCAACCATGTGCCGCCGATGATGCGGCCCTCCGACTACGGCACCTTCGCCGCTGACGCGCTGCTGACTGACCTCGACGGAGACGGTTTGCCTGACATCGCCGCCGGGCGTCTGCCCGCGAACACTCCCGCCGAACTCGCCGCCATGCTCGCGAAGATTCAGGCCTATGAAGAAGGCTTCGCCGCCGACTGGACGAAACAGATGGTGCTTGTGGCCGATAAGAACGACCCGCTCGCCGGCGATTTCCGCGCGGCCAACTCCAACTTTGCCGCGCAAGTCGGCGGCCGCATGAGCGTGGCCAGCATCGAATTGGATGTCACCCCCGTGCGGCAGGCCACCCCTGCCTTGACCAACTGGTTCAACACGGGCGCGGGCATCATTCACTACACCGGCCACGGCAAGGTCACCGTGCTGACGTCCAGCGCGCTGTTCAACACCACTCACGTCGCCAAACTATCCAACGCGCGGCCCCCAATCTTTGTTGCCCTGACCTGCCTGGCCGGTTCCTATGAGTCCCCCGGCGTCACCAGCTTGAGCGAAAGCCTGCTCGTGAAATCCGGCGGCGGCGCGGTTGCCGCGTGGAGCCCCTCCGGCTATTCGCTCAACGATTCGGCGGTCGCCCTCGGCACGGACTTCTACGACGTGGTCATCAACAGCGGCGCCAACACCCTCGGAGAGGCCGTGCTGTACGCGCGCCGCGCCCAGACGGGCAAGCTGCTCAACTCGGACACCTACGGCAGCTACAACCTGCTCGGCGATCCCGCCCTGCGTCTTGCCGGCAACATCGGCGACACCCCCGCCGCCACCAGCTTTGCCCAGTGGCGCTGGGGACAATTCGCCCCCGCCGACCTCGCCAACGACGCCATCAGCGGCAACACCGCCGAAAACTTCCGGCTCTACGCGCTGGGCGACACTGGCGAACTCGCCGCCGAGTTCCCCGAATTCGGCAACGCCAACACCCCCGGCATCCGCAACGCCACGGACGACAGCTTCGTCATGCGCTGGCAGCGGCGCGCCCGCAGTCAGGACATCCTCTATCGCATCTACATTTCCTCCGACCTGCAAACGTGGGTGGCCGACCCCGCCGGCACCGAAATCATCAGTGTTGAAAGTGACCCCGATGGCGTGATGGAAACCGTCCGCACGCGGGTCTATCGCCCCGACATGCCCACCATCTTCATCGGCGTCAAGGCCGACCCCAAATAACCGCCATGACGCACACCCCCACCATGCGCCCCGTTGCGCCATATGAACTTTTCCACGCTATGGAAAAGTTTTCCGCGATTTTTCCACGCTATGGAAAAATATTTTCCACACCGTGGAAAAATTCAGACCGCAACGCCCCCTCGCCGCAAAAATTTTCCACACCATGGAAAAAAGTTTTCCACACCGTGGAAAATCTTTTTTCGCCCGCTTTTTCCTGCCCCGCGGAGGCCCGCCGATGAACGCCCCCCGCTATCGCATGAAAGGCCGCGTCGTCCTGCGGCGCATCGGGCCCGACCGCCTGCTGGTGCCGGTGGCGGGCGACGCCGCCCAGGAAAATTGCGTATTCCCCGTCAACGAAACCGGCGAATTCATGTGGAACCGCCTGTCCGTCGGCGTCGCGCCCGAACAGGTTGCCGAGGAAGTCGCCCGCGAATTTGCCGTGTCCGCCGATGCCGCCACCGCCGATTGCCGCGCCTTTGCCGGCGAATTGGTGGCCAACCATTTACTGGAAGAGCAACCGTCATGACCTGCGCGTTTGAAACAGTCACCGAGCAATGGCTCAGCGGTTTCCGCGCGCGCACCGCCGCCGAACGGACCCCCGTGTCGGCGCATTTCGAACTGACGCGCCGCTGCAACCTCCACTGCCGCCATTGCTATCTCACCGCCGCCGAACGCCACGGCGAACGCTGTGCGGAAGAGCTGACGACCGCCGCCGTGAAAGCCGCCCTGAACGAATGGGCCGCTGCGGGCGTCCTCTTCCTCACGCTCTCCGGCGGCGAACCGCTCCTGCGAAAGGATTTTGCCGACATCTATCGCTACGCGCGCGAGCTGGGCCTGGTCGTCACGGTCTTCACCAACGGCACGCGGCTCACGGATGCCATCGCCGATCTCTTCCGCGAGCTGCCCCCGCGCAAAGTGGAAATCAGCCTCTACGGCGCCACTGCCGCCACGCATGACGCCATCACCGGAATCCCCGGCTCGCACGCCGCCGCGTGGGCGGGCATTCGCCGTCTTCTGGCGAATGGCACACGCGTCTTCCTCAAAACGGTTTTGATGACCGCCAATCAGCATGAGCGGGCCGACTTGGAACAACAGGCCGCGGAGGCCGGCTTCGAATTTCGCCACGACGCCGCCATTTTCCCGCGCATCGCCGATGCCTCGCCGGAACCTCTGGAGCTGCGCGTGACGCCGGAAACCGCCGTGGCCGCCGACCTCGCCACGCCCGAACGCCGCCGCATGTGGCGGAAAAGGATTGAGCAGTGCGCCGCCGGCGCGCCGTCCGGCGAACGACTCTATGCCTGCTCCGCCGGCATCACCGCGTTTCATGCCGACCCCTTCGGCGGCCTTTCGCCGTGCCTGCTCACTCGCGATTTCCTCTGCCCGGCGGACGACCGCCCCTTCGACGAGAAATGGCGCGCGGAGCTGGGCAAAATCGCCCAGGTTCCCAGACGCGGCGAGACCACCAGCTTTACCGGCAAGTTGCGCGGGGCCTGTACCCACTGCCCGGCGGCCAATCGCCTCGAAACCGGCGATGCCGAAACAGAACCAGAGTATATGCGGACGACCACCCGTTTGCGTTTTGACATGGCCATGAGCCGTACCAAGGAAGAATGAAGATGGAAACCAAAAATCAAAAAAAGTTGCAGACAAACGACGAATGGACCGCGCGCAAGCCATACACCAAACCCGAAGTGAAGCGGGTGGACCTGGCTCTGGCCGAAACCCTTTCGATTGGCTGCAAACTGGAATCTGAATACGCCTGTGTCGGGCCGCCCATTCGCATGCATGATGGAGGTTCGTGAGATTTGCCGGTCAGTTGAATATCGGCCCGCTGCAATTTGATTTGCAGGCGGCCGCGCCGTTGACGGTGTGCTATCCCGAACGGGCCTACGCCGGTTTCTTTCACGCGAAACCAACCGCGTCCAACGCGTTGCGCAGGCTGCCGGTGACGGTCACCCGAGGCGCGGAACCGATTCCAACGACGGAACCGCTCTTTCGCGGCGGCCGGAATTGGGCGGTCTGGGATGCCGGCGATGAATGGCAATTCGCGGCCGGATTCCATGAGCGTTCCGTCGCCCGCTGGATGTGCCGCCTGGCGCGCGATTTCTCCCGCGCGTCCGTGACGGTGGACTTCACCGGCGATGTGTGCGTCGCCCCGTTGTGCTATCCGTTGGATCAAATCCTGTCGTGGGGTCTGCTGGCGGGAATCGGCGGCGTTTTGTTGCATGCGTCGGTGGCGGTTCGCAATGGCGTGGCGCTGGTGTTTGCCGGTCGCAGCGGCGCAGGCAAATCCACGCTGGCCAGTCTGGTTCACGCCCAAGGTTGGCGAATTCTGAACGACGACCGCGTACTGGTGTTCAAGCGCGGCGGCGAATGGCGCGTGGCGGGTACGCCGTGGCATGGCTCCGGGCGATTCGCCGAGGCGCACGAAGCGCCCCTGGCGGGCTTGTTTTTCTTGCAACAAGCGCTGGCCGAAAGAATAGAGGAGATGGCGCCTTCCGAAATCCGTCTGGCGCTATTGGATGTGGCCTCCGTGCCGTGGTTTGCCGACGACTGGGCGCAACCGACGCTCGATACGCTCGAACGCCTGTGTGCGGAAGCGCCTGTGCGGCGGTTTCATTTTACGGCATCGGACGCGGCCGCGATTGCCGTTGCGGAGGCGGCGGACCGCTTGCGGATGGAGGAGGCTTACGCGTGAGACCGATGCGACAGCAACAGGCGATGCAGCCCGCGGCGCAAAGGCCGCAGGGCATAGCGCAGCAAGCCCCGGCCGCGAGCCAATGCGGTGTCCAGCCGACGGCGGCGGTCGCCTATTTTTGTCCACGCGGCAACACCCAGCACGGCATCCGCCGCCACCCATACGCCACCGCTCAGCGCGGCATCCGCCACTATGTAGATGCGTCTGCCGCCATGAGTCGCGCGGACATACCGATGCGCCGTCAGCCGCCCGCACGTTTCGTAAAGCACGATGCTGCCGCGCTTCAGCGGCCGGCTCGGCGGGGGCAGGATATGCAAAATGGCCCCATCGGGAATCGTGGGATTCATGCTCGGCCCGCCCGCACGAAAGCTCACAGGCGTTTGCTGACGCAACAAGTCGGTAATTACCTTGGAACTCTCTGGAGCGGTCAACGTCATGGACAACGGGAAAGGGTAGCTCAAGTTATGAACAAGACAAGCAGAGTTTTTATGGCCGCTGGACTGGCGCTGATAATCGGCGTCTCCGCGGCAAAAACTGTCCGCGCACAGGGCGCGTTGCGCACCGGCGAAGCCGTGGTGGCTGTCGTGGCCGGCCGGGCGGAGTCGCGCATACTCACCGCGCCCGTTCATGAGGGCCGCAGCGAAAACCGCAGGCTCTTCGAGGGCGCGGCGGTGGGCGAGTATAGCCATATCCAGACGGGCAAGGATGGACGTCTGTGTTTGGTTTTTTCGCCGGGCGCCATTTGTTGCGTGGCCCCGCAAACCAGCTTCACGATTATGCAGTTGCGGCACACGGCCGATGGCCTGCCGCGCACGGAAGACGACATCATTCGCAAGATTCACCTGCAAATGCGAGAGGGACGCATTCGCATTCAGGCGGGCACGCCGTCGCCAACCCTCGACATTCGCATCACGACCCCTGCGGGCATCATTGAAGCGCAGGGCGGGGCGTTCGTGGTGGCCCAAAGCGCTCAGGACCAGTGGACGGTTTTCCCCGACAGCGATGAATTAACCGTGACGCCCAAGGGCGGCGAGCCCACTGTGTTGCGCGCCGGACAAAACGCGCGCATGACCCTGACGGACAGCCGTAGCGCCGAGCTGCAAACCGAAGGCGTCCTCGTGGACCCGAACTTGCACCATTTTGAAGTGTGCAACGTCTATTTCGCTGACCTCGAACCCTTCATTCACAACCCGCTCGATTTCGATCGCGAAGGGTTGAGCGTCTATCTCGGCCCGGCCGCGCCTCTGTTGCAGTTGGATGCCGGCGCGCTGACCACCGATGCCAGCCCGACCATTCGCCCGTCCGTCGCCGCGGTCAATCCCCCCGTGTTGCCGCGCCCCGGCGAAAGCCAGCCCGGCGGGCGTTGGGAAGACCGTCGCATCTGGGATTGGTACAACCGCCTCGAACCGTTGAAAGGCGTCAACTATATCCCGCGCACCGCCGTCAATTCGGTTGATATGTGGGCGGAGGACACGTTCGACCCCGACACAATTGATGAAGAGCTGGGCTGGGCGCACGACGTGGGCTATACCTGCATCCGCGTGCCTTTGCAGTTTGTCGTTTGGCAGGCGGACCCCGACGAATTCCTCAAGCGCGTGGACAAGCTGCTCGAACTGGCCCAAAAACACGGCCTGCGTGTCGTGCCCGTGCTGTTCGATGACCTGAATCTGGCCGGCAAACCACCGAAACTCGGCCGACAACCCAAACCCCTGCCGGGCAAGTACAATAGCCGCTGGGTGTCCAGCCCCGCGCACGATGCCGTGACTGATCGCAACCAGTGGCCCGAACTGGAAAAATACGTCAAGGGCGTCATGAACGAATTCAAGCGTGACTCGCGTGTGCTGTATTGGGATTTATACAACACCGCCGGCAATAGCGGGCTGGGGGAGGACTCCCTGCCGCTGATTGACCAAACGTTCCAGTGGGCGCGCTCCGTCGAGGCCGACCAGCCGCTGGCTGTCGCGCCGTGGCGCGAGTTCGGCAGCGCCATGTCCGCGCGAAAGCTGGAGCGCTCCGACCTCATCACCTTCCAAGGCTATGACAATGTCGAAAGCATGCAGGCGCGCCTGCTGATGCTTCAGCGCTACCAGCGCCCCATCATCTGCGCCGGCTGGCTCATGCGCCAAACGGGCAACGATTTCGAGCATGTCCTTCCGCTCTTTTCCACGTTTCGCGTGGGCTGGTTCAACCAAGGCCTCGTGAAAGGTAAAACCCAATTGAATATTCAGCAGGTGCAATTCCGCTCCGACCAGGACCCCGATCTCTGGCAGCAAGATGTCCTGCAAGAAGATGGAACCCCCTATAACCCCCGCGAAGTCGAACTGATTCAGGGCTTCCGCTTCCTGGAGCCCACCCGATGAACCGACACTTTTTCTTTTGTGTATTGGCGTTGCTTGTCGCACTTGTTTGTACGCCGGCGGTTTGCTCCGCCGCCGGCGATTACCTCGGCGCAGGTTTTTATACCCGCGGCGCGGATGCCGCCGCATACATAGATCAGGGCAGCGCGGTGATGGACCCGTTCTACCTGCCGGTTCAAACCGGCGCGGTCCTGCCGCGCGTCACTCTCGCGGTGATGCATGAGGATAACATTTTCCTCGAACCGGATGACCCCAAGGCCGGCACCACCATTTGCCTGATTCCGGGCCTGCTCGCCATTTGGGGTCGCCCCACGCATAACCACGTCTATGCCGACTACGGCTTGAGCATTCCCATTTATCAAAGCGAAAACGAACTGGATGACCGGCCCAGCCACATGCTCAAACTGGGCGTGGTGATGGCCACCCCCAAAAGCCAAATGCGCGTTGAGGCGGGTTACCGCCGTCAGGAAGATGTGGATAACACCGTCGGCGCGCGCGTGACTCAGGAAAATTTTCTGGGCGACGCGAATCTGGAATATCGCCTCTCCGCCAAGTCCAGCGGCGGGGTGCTGGGGCGAGCGGAGCGGCACCTTTTTGATGACAACCGCTACATTGATTATGACCGGTATTACGGCGCGGGCCGTTTGTATTACCGCGCCACGGCCAAGAGCGAAATCTTCCTTCAGGGCGGCCTGGGCCGTGACGACCCGCACGAAAATCGCGACTACGCCAGCCGTGCCGATTACTTTGATCTTTCTCTCGGTCTGCGGGGCAAGCAGTCGCCAAAATTCAATACCACCGGACGCATCGGCTACATGTGGCGCACCTATGACGCGGACCGGGCCGACTACTCGCACTGGATCGCCTCCGTGCGGGCGGAAAGCTCGCCCTTTGGCCTCACAACGTTCACCGGCGAACTCTACGCCGATATCCGCCCCGCCATGGATGCCCAAGGCGTGGACACCGTGGATCAGGGCGCGACCATTTCAGCGGCACGCCGCCTGTTCATTGAGCGCCTCCGCGGAAACGCGTCGCTTACCGCGGGCCGCGTGGATTATTCCGGCCGCGCCGCCGCCGCCGAGGATAATCAATGGGTGCGCGACGGTCGCGCGGACAACTATTGGGGCTTTTCCCTCGGTGTGGATTGGTGGACCAAGCAGAAGTTTTCTCTGGGTCTGGCCTACTCCTATATGCGCCGCTATGGCAGCCGCGGCGACGGCCCCGAGGCGGAAGACGCAACCTCTTATGAATATGGCCGCTGGACCCTTCGCGCCAGTTGGAATTATTAAAACGTACTTTGGTTTTTACCCGATGGCACGTTTGTGTTAGACATATATACCCATGGACGGATTCTTGCCCAGATTACGGACACAGGTGACGGCCTGCGGAGTGTTGCTGGGATTGCTCTTCATCAGTTGCGGATGCGTTGGTTCGGGCTATCCCAAGCCGCCGCCGCGCACCTTGACTCAGCCGCCCACGCCCGCTGAAGAAGCCGCGCTGCAACGGAAGGCGCAACGCCAGGCCGCGCTGGAAGCCAAACAACAGGCGCGGGCGGAAAAGGCCGCCCAAAAACAGGAAGCACGGAATATCGCCGCGCAAAAAGTGGCGGACAAACAAGCCGCACGCCGCGCCGCCATAGAGCAGGCGGCCGCCAGGAAAGCGGCCAAAGAAAAAGCCGCCGCTGTCGCGGCCGCTCAGGCAGTCGCCGCGCAACAAGCCGCCCAAGAAAAAGAAGCTGCCGCCGCCCAAAAAGCGGAGGAGGAAAAAGCCGCCGCCGTCGCTGCCGCCCAGGAGGCCGTTGCCCAAAAAGCCGCTGCCGCCGCCCGGGAAGCCGCTACGCAAAAAGCGGCAGAAGAAAAAGCCGCAGCCAAGGCAAAAGCCGCGCAAGAACAGGCGGCAAAAGAGAAGGCCGCTAAAGAGGCCGCTGCCAAAAAAGAGGTCGCGGAAAAGGCGGCAAAAGAAAAAGCGATGAAAGAAGCCGCCGCCCAAAAAGCGGCCGAAGCAAAAGCCGCTGCCGCTAAAAAAGCAGCGGAGGAAAAGGCCGCGGCCAAGGCAAAGGCGGATGCAGAAAAAGCCGCTGCGAAGAAAAAAGCGGCTGAGGAGAAAGTCGCCGCCAAGGAAAAGGCGGCGAAAGAAAAAGCCGCCAAAGAAAAGAAAGTTGCGGCCGCCCCGAAAGCCACTAAAAAAACTTCCACGGCCAAAACTTCTGTCGCGAAAAAGACACCTCCAAAAGTGCTCAAGAAAGTCTCGCCGGAGCCTGCTCCATCAACGGATGATGCCTACATCTTGCAGCCGGGCGATGAAATTGAACTGCAAATCTATCGCGAACCGGAAATCTCCGGCACATTCCGTCTCAACCCCGCCGGGGAAATCCGTCATCCGCTGGCCGGTGCCATTCCGCTGGCCGGCAAAAGTTTGAGCAAAGCCGAAGCCTACCTCACGGATTATTTTAATCAGCACTATTTAGTGAATCCGAATCTTATCGTTAAATTGGTTTCGACCACCGGCGGGCACATTGTATTGCTGGGCGAAGTCAAAAAGCCCGGTGTCTATCACTTTGGGGTGGGCGAAACCATGACGCTCCTGCAAGCCATCGCCGGCGCCGGCGGCTTTACGGAATTGGCCAGTCCCGACCGTGTGCGCATTGTGCGCCGAAAACCGGATGGCACGCAGGAAACCCTGTCCGTCCGCGTATCCGACCTGCTGCGAGGCAAAGGCAAGCAGCAGGACATTCCTCTCGAGCCCAACGACGTCATCACCGTCCCGGAAGTGTTTTTCTAAATCAGGTTTTCCATGGCCAAACAACCATTCATCGCGGGCGACACGGACGAGACCGAGGGCCTTTCGAAGTTCCCCGATTGGCGCGAGGGAGTCGCTATCTTGATGGAGCGGGCCTGGCTGGGTGTGCTGGTGTTCGCGGCGGTCGTTTTGTTTTTTGTGTTTCAAGCCCATCGCCAAACGCCTTATTACCGCAGCACCGCTACCCTGCTGGTGGAAGCGCAGATTCCAAAAATCCTGAACTATCAAGATATTCTGGCGCTTAACGTCCGGAGTCTGGAGTATTTCAACACCCACCTCAACGCGCTGCACAGCCGGAAAATGCGCGAGAACGCCCTCGAAGCCGGCGGCTTCTTCGAGCGCCCCGAGTTCATGCGCGGGCGAACCAACCGCTCGGATGTCGTGGATGCTGCGGCATCGCTGTTCACCATCAGCCCCGTTGAAAAAAGCCGGCTGATTGAGGTCAGCGCGATTTATCCAGACCCGCAGATCGCTTGCGATTTGGCTAACTCCCTCGCCAAAGCCTATATCCAACAAGACCGCGACGCGCGCATGAACGCCACCATGGATGCCGTGGAATGGCTGCGCGAACGCTCCGAGGAATACCGCGAAAAATTGGAAATGGGCCTGACCGAACTTCAGGAATATCGCGAAAACACGGGTTCAGTTTCGCTCGAAAACGATCAAAACATCGTCATTGAAAAACTCAAGGCGCTCAACAGCGCTCTGACAGTGGCCCAAACGGAACGCATTCAGGCGGAAACTGCGTGGAATGCCATTCGCGGGCAGGTGGCTGACAAGAAGACGCCCGCAAGCAAATTGGCCACCCTCTTGCCGGATGCCGCGGTTCAAGACGCCTTCCAAAAGTTACTGGAACAACAGCGCGAAGTGGCCAACCTGAAACTTCGCTATCGTGCGCAGCACCCGGACCTGCAACAGGCCCTCGAACTGGAAGCGCGTCTGGAGAAACAACTTAAGCAAGCGTGCGACGATGCCGTTTTCGCCCTTGAGAAACGCTACCAAATGCTTGTCGAGCGCGAGCAAAATCTTCAGGTCGCCCTGCAACAACAGGAGAAGGAAGCGTTTGATTTGGATCGAAAGCTCGTGCGTTATAACGAGCTCAAGCGAAATATCGAAGCCGATCAGGAAATTCATCAGGCCGTGATCGCCCGCATGAAAGAGGCCAGCGTCGCGGAGTCACAGCCGGCCGATATTATCCGTCTGGCGGAAGAAGCCCGCCCCGCCAAGGCTCCGTTCCGCCCGCAGCCCCGTCAGGCGCTCATGCGTGGCATTTTGTTCGGGCTGGTTGCCGGCCTGGGCGCCATTTATCTCTTTTATTATGCCGACCATCGTTTCCGCCGCAATGAGGAGGTTGAGCGGATGCTGGGGCTTTCCGTGCTGGCCACCATCCCGCTCATCTCCGGCAAAAACGTGGCCGAGCGCGGGCAGGTCAGCCATCGGAAAAAATCCGGGGAGGAAGCCGAGGCCTTTCGCACCCTGCGGGCCAGTCTGCTGTTGAAGGACGATTTGCGGCAAGCCAACGTGCTCATGATTACCAGCGCCAGCCCCGGCGAAGGCAAATCGCTCATCGCCAGCAATCTGGCCATCACGCTTGCCCAGGACAGCCGCCGCGTTCTTCTGGTCGGCGGGGATTTGCGCCGCCCCGCGCTGGCTCAGTTATTCAATCTGGACAAACGGACAAAAGGTTTGGCCGATGTGCTGGAGGGCACACAACCGTGGCGCGCGGTGATTCAGTCGGCCGTCGTTCCCAATCTGGACCTGCTTCCGGGGCATACCACCTACACATCCGCAGAGTTGCTTGGCAAAAAACTGTTTGTGGATTTTCTGCAGACCGCACGGCAATTCTACCAGCATATTGTTATAGACGCTCCGCCCTTGCTTGGAGTGAGTGATTCGCTGGTGTTGCTACCCAACATGGATGCCGTTCTCTTTGTCGTGCGTTACGGCTATACCCACAGCCTCGGCGCGCGTCATGCCCTGCGGCGTCTGCAGGAAAGCGGTACGCCCTGCTTCGGTTGCATCATGAACGGGGTGAATCTCAATTCGCTCTCCAACTACTATTATTATCGGCGCTACGGCGGTTATGCCTATCGGCAATACCAAGCGCAGGCCACGCCGCCCCTCGCCGGGGATCACCGGGGATGAGCGCCCTGCGCCGCATCGGTTTTCTCCCGCTCCTGCTCTTGTTATTCGGGTTGGCCGGTGCGGAGTTGATTTCGCCCGCGGAATGGTTGCCGTGGGCCGGCGCCATCACCGCCATCATTTCGCTAATGATGCTGGGCGCTGGCGGAAAACTTCCTGTCCGAATCATCGTGGCAAGTGCGCTTGTGCTCATCCTCATCGCCATTTATGCCCTGAACCCCACGCATGATTTCAAGCCGGGCATCGGCCTGATTCCAGTTGCCTCCATCGCCAATCTGCCCGGATCCGCCTGTGCGGCCGGCACATGGGAGGCCTTTCGCATCGCCTTGATGCTGTGCGCGGCGTTTGCTCTGGCCTGGCAACTGCCCCGCGCTCAGGTGCGNNTTTGTGAACGAAAACCACTTCGCGGTTTTCATCAATTTGCTCTTGCCTGTCATTCTGGCTCTTGCCGCGCGTTCCCGCTTTCGCGCTCTCCAGACGGGAGCGGCCTCCAGTCCGGCAGGAATGATCTTTTTTGTGGCGGCTCTGATGGGATGGGCCGTCTATTTAAGCCACTCCCGCGCCGGAACCGCCATCCTGATGCTGATTTTTTCGCTGCATCTGCTCTGGATTTGGGTGCTGCGCCGCCGCTATCCCTTCACGAGCGTCATGCCCGCCGTTTGGTTTCGCACGGGCGCGGCTTTGATTGTCATGCTGGCGGCGGTGGTGGTGGGTTTCACCTTCTTCCGCGAATGGAAACATCTGGAAAGTTTTTTGGGCGAACTGCAATACCGCTGGGGCATCATTCATGACACCTGGCGCATCTGGCGCGATCAGCCGGTGTGGGGCATTGGTCCGGGCACGTATGCGTCGGTGTGGCCCTATTACGCATCCCCCGCATACGATGGCCGGATTATTTTGCATGCGCATGTTGAACCCGTGCAATTTCTGGCCGAGTGGGGCTGGGCCGGTTGCTTGATTCTTTTCATCGCGTTTTTGCTGGTTCTCGTGCGCCGTCCCGGCGGGTCTGCCAACAATCATGCGGTCCCCGCTTGGAATGAGTTGGAGAAAAACGCATTTCGTNNCGGCAAACGGATTTTAATATCCGGGGTTGCATTTTTGGCGCGGGTGGGGTACCAATGCGGGCACGTAGGCTGGTGGATATAGCTCAACTCGGTAGAGCACCAGATTGTGGTTCTGGCTGTTGCGGGTTCAAATCCCGTTATCCACCCCACTTTTCGGGGGAGGGGAGGGCGCACGCTTTTAACCCACTCGGCGGCTATTATGAGTTTGTTCAACGGCGCCGGGCCGTCTATTCTATGGAAATGCGGCTTCGGATGATTATGACGGCTGGATGTGCTCTGCTGGCTTGGGCAGCAGCGGCATGGGCCGACACGTTCACCGGCGCCGACTGGATTGTTCGCTTCAATTTGCCGGACCAAACTACCAGCCCTGCCTCCATCGGCCCGGACGAGTTTCTCATTCGCGACGCATTTCTCGAGCGCCTCGATGCGTTGCGCGCCAACGATTGGGCCTGCCTGACGACCTATACCTTTTCCGGCAACACAGCCGCTGGGGGCGCCGCTGGCCCGATGCTCGCCGCAATGTCCAACGCTCTGGCGCGGGGGGCCAAACTCAATTTCGTGGCCGATTATGGCGTGGATGTCACCTCCAACTTCTGGCCGGGAGTTTCGCTGGCCAGTCTGGCAGCCCGGAAGGGAAATGCCCTCAAGGTTTCGCGTGCGCCAGCGGACAGCGGCATCATGCACAACAAAATTGGTTTGTTCTGGAACGC
>MTKW01012257.1_pt1 | contig 14407 bp, 14 predicted proteins | sample 1042761 | NCBI WGS metagenome assembly MTKW01 (sample SAMN06205366, study PRJNA360243) | anaerobic digester metagenome | biome: Wastewater treatment plant; feature: Anaerobic digester sludge; material: sludge; isolation source: anaerobic digester fed with sludge from wastewater treatment plant ...
AACCTGCCCGGCACCGCAAAGAAATACATACAAGCAACCCCGGCGGAGTCCGGCTTCGCCCCGAACAAAAAATGCCTATATAACGCAGCGAAGTAGTGGGCGCCCGGCGATACCAACGGTAAGCTGGCCACATTGGGAATCCTCTTCCATCGAGCGCCGGTCCGGTCGTTTTCAAAGGGATAAACATCTTCGTAGTAGTCTGCAACCCTGCAGGTATATCCGCAGTACTGGAGCAGGTATTCGTTATAGAATGAATTGTAGTTTGTGCGGCGGGGCGTTTTCGGATGCACCGCGGTTTCTGCCTGCTGCGGAGGTTTGGCAGCCATCCGTTGATCCGGCAATTGCTCCGCTGCCGGCTGTTGAGGCTGTTCCTCTTCCTTCTCCGGCTGTTTCGCTTCCGCAGCTTGTTCATACTCCCCCGCCGATTCTTCCTTTTCCGCCTCTGCATCCTGTACGGCGGCAAGCAATTCTTCCTCCGGCTTCATAACAAGCTGCACGCCAAACCGATCCCGCTCCTCCGTTTCCCTGTTTTCCGAAGCGGCTTCGTTCTTTTTCATCATACCTTTCAGTACCGGATGCAGCGGCTCTTTCTCGTTATTGCACGAAACGGCGGCGACGATGGCAATGCTGAAGTCGCCATAGCAGCTCCCCTTCCCGTCCATATCCAGAGGATTGAAACGGAAATAGGTTTCGCCGTTTCCGAAACGGTTAATAGTAAGGCTTCCGAGGACCGTATGGATGGTCCTGTCCTGCTTTTTACCGAACAGAATCAGTTTATAGATATAATCGCCTCTGCTGAAATATTTCAAATTCTGAACTACGCAGCGAAGGGCTCCTTTGTTATTCCCCGTCTCTACTTTTAAATATCCTTTTATCGGAGCTTCTCGGGCGGCAAACTCAGACGTCTGCTCTTCCATCATTACAAAAGTTCTGGTGTATTTTATGTAATTCATTTTCCACGTCCTCCCAAAATACGCTGATAATCTTGTGTTGATACCAATAAATTGGTAGTATAGTTATATGCGTATGCTTGGCCGAATATGACGGCAAGGGAGGTTGTCTGCAATGTGGATGGATATAGCCATCGGTCTTATTTTTGTCCTTTCAACGGCTTCCGGATTTAGAAAAGGTTTTGTACGCACATTCATACATACTGCAGGCTGGGTCCTGTCCATTATCGTAGGCTTCGTGTTTTTTTCGCGGGTGGAAAACTTCCTCCGGGCTAATACAAACTTCTACGACAACATTTACAACAAAATCTCCGGCCAGATAGAAGCCGGAGGATCCTCTGCAATACATACCCTTACAACGGACATGCCGTTGATTTTGCAAGAAGTCATCGACTCAATAAAAGTCAGCGTGACGACGGCAATCGCTTCTGGGATTGCGGATTTCGTATTTAAAATACTCTGTTTCATTCTGGTGGTAATAATAATCCGCCTTGTATTTTTGCTACTCTCTTCTCTTTTCAGCAAAAAACACAACGACGGAATTATAGGCTTTCTGGATGGATCTTTTGGACTTATCGCCGGCGCAATCAAAGGATTGCTGCTGATTTTCATACTGTTGGCCCTTCTTGTCCCCGTCATAAGCCTGTCTTCCGGGAACGGGCTGGCCTCAGCCCTTGAGGCTTCCAGAATCGCCGGCACCCTCTACGACAACAACTACCTGCTCCTCATCGTCAAAACACACCTGTAAACTAAAAATCAAAAGGGACTGTCCCTTTTGATTTTGAAATTAATATCCACGGCGGCGTCCGAAGGGAATTTCGCGGACTACAATTCTCGGGTTGCCTTCTTTTGCCATACGGATTACGCCTTCAGCGTCGGAATTGGTAAAAAGGCAGGGGGTGTGCATTCCGTTGCGCACAAATCCCACCATGGTTTCCGGACCGTCGCCCCTTCTGACCCTCAGTTCGGTAAAGTCAGTAAAGGGATAGGTCCTGCTCCTGTCATAAATAATTGCGTGGTAATGTATGGTCATGCCGTTTCTGTCGATGACCACATCCTTGCTGTAAAGCGACACGTAAATTACAACCGCACCTATGGCCATCATCAAGAGATCCAAATTAAACAGGCCGTAAGCCAAAATCAAACTGCCGATCAAAATCGTAAATCTCGTATAATCCTTTTTAAGAGAAGATCTCCGCAATGCCGTATATTTTTCTTTCATAAATACCCTCCAAATACCTCCTGTTTGTCCTTCGTATGCGCAATATTTCAGTATAAAACCTCAATTGTCGCCAAACCATAATGACTAATCTCAATGAAAATGGGGGTCGGCGAAGCCCAGGTAAACCAAATACGCTGCCAGGAGCAGCATGATGACGCCCAAAAAATTCTTGATAAACTGCACAACGGCTTCATATTTTTTGTCATGGGTCATCTTTTCAAGGCCCGCCGTCCAGGTTCCGGCCACGATTACAAAGACACTGTGCCCCAAGGCAAAGAGCAGCAACATGAGCCCCCCTCGCAACAAATTGCCTTCTTCCGCCACCATGGCCAAAAGAACCACCAGCACGGGCAGGGCGCAGTGGAAAGCAAAAAAGCCTCCCAACATTCCGGCGGCAAAGGCTCCGGCATAGCCTTTCCTCACGCTCTTCGGGTGAGCCAAAGAATCAGGAATAATATCAATGATTCCAAACATATGCAGCGCCATGAGCGCCGTAACCGCCGCCAGTAGAAGGTACCACCATACGCCCGAATGGTGAAGCAATTCCCCCAACAAGGACGCGAATACCCCCAAAGTGGTGTACACCAAAGCCATGCCCAAAGCGAAAAGCAATGAAATAGTCAAGGCCTTCCTCTTCTCGGAACTCCTCGTACCGCTTATATAGCTCATCACTATGGGTAGGCTGGTGAGAGAGCAAGGCGTCAATGAAGTGAGCAATCCGGCAATAAAAGCTAAAGCCGGCACAAACCACAAGTTGCTTTCAAGCATTGATATGACTGTTTCAATGCTTTCTTCTATGCTATGAACCAAGTCATCTCTCCTTAATCAACGTATGCGGTTCCCATTGCCGTAATCTGGATATCTCCGGACAATCTTGCCCTCTTAATCCCGTCTTTCCAATCCACGCTCACAAACAGATCACCGCCTGGCTGCTTTAATTGCATATGCTCAATGGAGGTTTTCTGTTTGTCCGCCATGGCTGACGCCAGGGCCACCGTTCCCGAGCCGCAGCTGCTCTCCCAAACGAGAGAATCCACCGCCTTTACCCGGACCACGGGAATCATCTCCGAAGTCCGGCTGTCAAAGAACATGACGCCGAAGCATTCCGTGGAGAAACCCTGTTTTTCAAGAAAGTCCTCTGCAATATTAACATATACGTCTGCCGCAACCTTGTTCCAAAGTATCAGATGAATAATTCCTTCATAGACTACGATGCTGTAATCGCTCAGCTGGTCTGTCCATCCGTGTTGAATTTTCAACGGTAGAGGCATATCGATCTCGGCGTTGCAGCTATGCTTCGACCATTGGTTGTACACCCTTGCCGTCAATATACCATCGTGTCCCGATACCTGGATGCGCACTTCTCTTTCAACCTGGCTAAACCCTGTCAGCTTGCTGCGCACCCTCAATTCGCCGCATCCATTGAGTTCATCGTTCATTCCGCCGCAGCCGTTCGATTCACCGCTTTCAAGCCCGCCCAAGGCTATCCAGGCGGCAAAGCTCCTGGAAGCATTGCCGCAATACTCTCCTCCCATCATATGCATCCTTGCAACGGCCTCAGGATCGCCGGCCTTTTCCAAAAACCCCACCTGCTCCGCGCAGAGGTATGTATCGGACATGACTTTAATGGCGATTTCCGGATACTTTTCCCTGGGCAAAGGATCAAGTATCAGCACCGTTGTGTTCCCGCTGGGATTAAACTTGACAAATCGAAGTTCCAATGGATTCACCTCCGCTTACGGGCCTGTCCCAAATCTCAATCCGAATATAAAAACTAAACAGGGACAGGTCCTGGGATCCGCGCGGTTTGTTTAATCACGCATAAATGTGTGTAGTAATATATTATAGCATAATTATTTAACTGTTTGTTTAATCACGCATAAATGTGTATAATAATACATTATAGCATAATTATTTAACTGTTTTAGTTAATTTTGGGGACATGAGCCTTAAATATGGGAAAATTTCTCGTTCGATTGTTTGTAAAAGACTATAAAAAAACGAAGGATCCCGTCGTACGGGATCGCTACGGCAGGCTCATCGCGGTAGTTGGCATTCTTTCAAACCTCCTCCTGTCCGGGGCCAAAATTGCCACGGGACTCCTCTTCGGAAGCATTGCCATCTTTGCCGACGGCATGAACAACCTGGCAGACGCCTCCTCTGCCATTATCCTGCTCATTGGTATTCGCCTGGCGGCCAAACCCGCCGACGAAGGCCATCCCTACGGCCATGCCCGCATTGAATATATCACCGGCCTTCTCATTTCCTTTTTTATCGTCATCCTGGGCTTTCAGCTGCTCAGAGCTTCTATCGATAAAATACGCTTTCCGGAACCCATAGAATTCAGCTGGCTCCTCGTTGCCGTCCTTGCCGTATCCATCTTAGTCAAAATATGGCAGGCCCTTTTCTATACCAAAGTGAGCCGGGTCATCAGCTCCTCCACCATCAAGGCCACCGCCGCCGACAGCCGCAATGACGTCATCTCCACCTCAGCTGTGCTGCTGTCCCTCTTTATAGGCGAATTTGCAAGCCTTCAGCTGGACGGTATTATGGGAGCGCTCGTAGCCGCTTTCGTCATTTATTCAGGCGTCCGGCTCGTGCTGGAAACCTCGTCGCCCCTGCTTGGCAACCCGCCGGATCCGGAGCTTGTAAATGCGATCCGAGAAAGGATCCTGGCATATGAAGGCGTGCTCGGAATCCACGATCTGAAAGTTCACAACTACGGGCCGGGAAGAATCTTTGCCACGGTACACGTGGAAGTGAGCGCCCATGGAGATCTCATCGCCAGCCACGACATGGTGGACGATATCGAAAGGGAAATCAGCGAAGAACTGAAAATACGTCTGGTTGCCCATATGGATCCCCTGGACACTGAGGATCCTCTCACCGCGGAGCTAAACACCCGCATCAACGAAATCATAACCGCCCTCCCGGGCATCATCGAGATTCACGATCTCCGAGTCGTTGCGGGATACAGCCACCATAAAATCATTTTCGACGTGGTAGTGGATCCTCATTGCCCCTATACTGACTCTGAATTAAAAAAGCTCCTGAATCAAAAGATCAAAGAGCTTTCATCGACCTATTACAGCGTTATAACCGTAGACAGAAACTACGTCAAAGGCATGTCTTGTTAAAGGGACCTTGCCTTTATTAACGCTGTTTACCCTTATTTACGTCATTTTTGTCGCTTATACTATTTGCTCGAACCCTTTTTTGCGCCGACCACACTTTCACAATCTTGGCCAAGGTACCCGGTTTCTCCCAGGCCCTTTCCTGTTTTCCCAGCTTCTTTGCGATCTGCGAAATATTCTCGATTTTCATCCGTCCTTAAGCACCTCCTTCAGGCAACTTATAAACTTCTCGGTCTGGGCCATGGTCCCGGTGCTTACGCGAATCCAGCTGTCCCATCCCCAGAAAAAGCCGGGACGCACGATGACGCCCTTTCTCATAAGCGCTTCGAAAACTTCCTTCGAGTGTTTTTTCACATCTACGAAAATAAAGTTTGCCCTGGATTCGAAGTAATCCAGCCCTTCCTCGTCAAAGAACGTCTTCATTGCATCGAGGGATTTGTAGTTCAATTCCACGGATCTGGCTATATGCTGCTGATCCTTTAAAGCCCCGCGAGCCGCCTCCTGAGCCAGCCGGTTCACGTTGAAAGTAAGTTTCGCTTTGTTCATCTCTGCGGCGATGTGCTCCGACGTAATCAGATATCCCACGCGAAGCCCCGCAATCCCGCTGGCTTTGGAGAAAGTCCTGAGTATTACCGTGTTCGGCCTGCTCTCCAAGTATTTCAAGCTGTTGGGATAATCGGGATCCACCACCGCATATTCATAATATGCTTCGTCAAGGACCACTACCACATCTTCGGGAAGTTTGGTCAAAAAGTGGTCCAGTTCCTTTTCGGTGACGATATTTCCCGTAGGATTGTTGGGGTTGCAGATGTAGAGCAGTTTCGTATTCTCGTTGACGGCCTCCAGAAAGCTTTCAAAATCATAGGTTTTATTCTTAAAAGGAACGGTTTTGACCACGGCTCCCAAAAGGCCCGTAGTGGTATTATATATGCCAAAGGAAGGCGAGGCCACGACGACTTCATCTCCCTCGTTGATAAAGGTCTGGGCAATGAGGAAAAGAAGCTCCTCCCCTCCGTTTCCGATTACCAGGTTTTCCGTCTTAACCCCGAGATGGGCCGCAAGATCGACTTTAAGATCCACTACTGTGGACTCGGGATAAAGGTAAATATCGTCCAAGGCTTTCCGCACTGCTTCTATGGCTAAAGGAGAGGGCCCCAGTTGGTTCTCGTTAGAGGCCAGCTTTTCTATTTCGGTCAAACCATATTCCTTTTTTACCTCTTCAATGGGTTTTCCGGGTACGTAGGGTTGAAATTGCGCCAATTCTTTCCTGAACAGTTGCTTATTCATCTCGTTTCCTTTCTATTGCGTTTTATTACTTTCCTTGCGTTTCTATTTATATTTATTTTTGGGAGCGTAGGGTTGCTCTCCCGCTCGACGAAGCTACGCGCTGCGTGCCGTACGATCCAGACGGCCCATCCTGCCTGGTTGGCACTTGCTTGTACTCGCCGGAGCGCAACCCTACGCTCCCAAAAATTATACTAATGTTCGGAACTTAATTCCTATTCCACATCCTCTAATGTGGAAAGTACCGTGCTGTACTTGCCCACCTGGCTGATGCTGAAATCAAGGGGATCCTTGCTCTTCACCCCATCGGGAATGCGGAGAATGGTGGGATTTACAAACACGGTTTCAACGAAATCTCCGTTGACAGCCACCTTGCTGTATGGCGTAAAGTTCTCCCCTACAACATAGGTGCTCTTGCCGAAGTTGAAAATCTTGTCCACGCGGATCTCCCGTACGCCCATCTTCAGCTCGGTGGGTTCAAAAGGATTTTGACCGCCGTAAATATATCTGTTTCCGTACAACATATCATATTGGAGAATCTTTAAATTGTCCAGATAATTCCCGTAATCGCTCTTGGTCTGATGATACCAGGTCAGGATGCCGCTGTGGATGCCCAGAAGTTCAAAAACCCTGGCGGAAAGCTGGTATGTGTAGAGGTGCTCGTCGATCTTCGGCAAACGGAAATTGGACACTATCACGTATTCCGTCTCGTAAATAGAGCCGTTTTCCATATCCTCCTCGGAAAGGTCCAATACCGGAAAGTGGTCACCGTAAAAGACGATTACGGTTTCTTCATAATCCTTCAGCGCCTCCACCAGGTCGCCGATAAACTGATCCATTTCGTAAAGCTGATTGACATAGTACACCATGGCGTTGCGCTGAGTTTCATCCTCTATGCCGTCCGTAACGCGAATCTTCAAATCTTCATCGGGAATTACCTGCTTTTCCGGATACTTGCCGTGCCCCTGAACAGATATGGTGAATACGAAATCCTTTCCCTCTGTAGATTCCATGGCTGCGCGAATTTCATCGATGAGGACGTAATCTTTCGCCCAATTCCTCGGCGTTTTCTTTACGTTGTTCATGTACTCTATGGAAGTGAACGTATCAAATCCCAGGTTTGAAAAAACCAGGTTTCTCCCGTAGAAAGCTCCCCTGTGATTGTGAATGGCATGGGAAGTATAGCCCAGATCCTTCAATATATAGCAGGCGCTCTCGCAAGTAGTTTCCTTTAAAACTGTTTTGTATGGATATTCGCCGGGGCCGAAGAACCGGATCCTCATGCCGGTAAGCACTTCGAACTCCGTATTTGCAGTGCCCGCGCCCACGGAGGGAACCCGAAGGAACCCCGTCGATCCTTGCTGCTGCAGCATATGGAAGTTGGGTATGGGATCTTCTGAAAATTCAACGCCCCTGATCAGATTCGGGTCGATAAAGGATTCCAGCTGAACGAAGACGATGTTGGGCCTTCTCCTCATGGCTCCTTCCACGGTTTGCAGCACAGGAATGGCAGGATCCGCCTCGTCTATGCCCATGGGAATCCCGTCATCGAAAATCTCCCTAACCATGTCTGCGGAATACCCGGTTGGCGCAGAAATGCCGCGAATCAGCCAGGTGTTTAGAAAACAATACGGAACCCCGTAATCCCTGTAGGCGTAGCCCAGGTTGGGAAAATACTTGGACAGCCACCTGTTCTCAATTCCCGCGTTGGTGGCTGCCGCAAAGAGCAGGCAAAAGACTATAATCAGCAACAAATTTGTCTTGTACGGAATCCCTTGATTCTGTTTTTTCGGCGCAAAGATAAAAGCAATGACAAAGAGAGCAATTACAGCTATAATTCCCAGCACTAGGAGTACAATCTGCCAGGTGCTCATATAGTTGGCAATTATGGAGATGCCGTTTTCAAAAAGGGCCAGGTCGGATACGGTAAACGGAGTCATGCGAAAGCTCAGGATTACGCCGTTGGTAATCCCGAGGGCAAGCCAGAGAACCGACGCGACCACATAATAGAAAATACGCCGTTTGAGCATCAACGAAAAACTCAGCGTTATAAAGATCAAAAGCACATTGTAAAGAAAGACCTTCGGGCTATTAAACAAGAAGATAAAACTTTGAAGCGGCGAATGTCTTCCCAGGCTTTCGATTATGAAATTCAGTATAAAAGCGAGTCCGGCCACATGGGCCAGCCCCGGATCAATATACTTGCGAACTTGCTCTTTCATATGACAAACCCCTGTAAAATATCCCAGTGAGAAGCCCCTTTTCGTTCCTTTTCGCTCCCGGCCTTCCCGCCTTTTAACTACAGATCCCGACCAGATTGGCAATGGCGGCAAACTCCTGCAAGTCAAGGGTCTCCGCTCTTCTGCCCGGATCGATGCCGGCCCGTTCAAGGAGCGACTGAATCTGCTGCTTGTCCATCCCATTCAGACCTGTAAGGGAATTGAGAAGCGTCTTGCGCCTCTGCCCGAATCCGGCTTTCACCACCGCGAAGAAAACCGCCGGATCAAGCAATTTCACCGGAGGCTCCTCTCGCATGGACAGGCGCAGCACCGCGGAATCCACCTTGGGCTTGGGGGTGAAAACTTCCTTCGATACCACAGTCACTGTCTCAACGGCGCAATAATACTGCACCGCTACGGAAAGGGCTCCGTAGGCCTTTGTTCCCGGCACTGCCCGGATCCGATCCGCAACTTCCTTTTGAATCATTACGGTCAGGCTTTGAATTCCCAACGCGCCGTAGGCGTGCTCCTCCAAAACCTTCATAATGATAGGCGATGTAATGTAATAGGGCAGGTTCCCGATAATTTTGACGCCGGTGAAGCTTCCCCTGTTCCCCTTTTCGGCTTCCCCTGCCTCTTTTTGGACCTCCCGGATCAGTTCTCCCAGATCCATCTTGAGAAAATCGCCATGAATTATGCGGACGTTATCGTATTCTTTTAACGTCTCCTTGAGTACGGATATCAGGTTTTCGTCTATTTCTATACCGATGACCCGGCGCGCCTTTTCCGCAGCCGACGCTGTGAGAACGCCCATACCGGGTCCCACCTCAATGACCAGATCGCCTTCCTCTATCCCGGCGCCGCGAATAATGATGTCCACGATGTTCCGATCCGTCAGGAAATTCTGTCCCAGGCTCTTTGAGGTCCGAAAACCGTATTTATTCATTATCATCTTTGCCGTGGCCGGCGAATAGAGCTTGTCCATGACGGCAGAATTCCTCTCTTGTAATCCCGTATCCGTTGAGGCGGCTCAAAAACGTCCTGGCATTGCAAGATCCAATGCCCAGCGCTTTCCCCATCAGGCTTCTCCTCTGCGCCGCCTGGGCCGTACCTGCCAAGCCGAAATAAAGGAGATCGTCCATGGTAAAAGGATCCCTTGCAGCCGTAAAAGTGCATTTTGCTTTTTTGAGTGCTTCTATTATATTCTCCGAGGAAGCGTTTTCGATGCCGATATCTGTTCCTTTTTTAGCATCTTCTCTTACAAGATAGGCCTGTAGGCTATTGGGGAAACGTTGCTTAATGCGTTTTCGAATAGTTTCGCCGGCATAGTCGGGATCGGTAAACAAAATGATGCCCGGGCCCTCATAAGCTTTTTCAAGAAGATCCCAGGTCTCCTGGCTGATGCAGAATCCGCCGGTCACAATGATTTGAGCATCTACCGCCGCTTTAACAGCGCTTTCATCTTCCCTGCCTTCCACGACGATGACCTGCTCAATTTTCTGTCTCATTCTCGTCCTCTTCTTTATCCTTTATAACGTACAGGATCTCTCCGGGCATAATCATTCGCAGATGCTCTCTGGCCTGCTGCTCTATATATTCCTCTCTGTCGACGAGAGCCAGCTCTTCTTCCAATGCCTGCTTTTCCTCCAACAGCCTGTCCAGCTTTGCCTGAGCCTCTGCTTCCTCCATTTTGAGTTTAATTACATTGTAGGCTGAAGCGCCGATAATCAGTCCTATGACGATAAAAATCAGGCAATAGACAATCTTGCGACGCTTGCTTTTTATCACATGTCTTTTCGAAAGCTCCCGGCGACGCTCCTTCTCTTTTTCGGCCTTTTCGGCAGCAACGAGCTTCCGCCGCTCCCGTCGTTCCCGCCGCGCAGCTTCTATGTCTATAACCTGATTGTTTTTTAATTCTCTGCTCCTGCGTCTCTTTACCATGTACCCGCATCTCCCACGGAGGGTCTTCTGTAAAATCCAACCGGAGCGTGTGAAACAAGTTCCTCCTATCTCCGGTTTTCCTGCCGATCGTGCTGCGATTTAATTGGGTTAATTGCGATTGTGAATATGTTTGCGAATATTGTACCACAAAAAAGCGCCGAGAGTAAAGCCGATCATCCCTCGCACCGTAACGGCTCCGTAATCGGAATAATAAAGGCATGCTGAAGTAATCAGCGCCGCAAAGGTCCAGAAGAGTATTTCCTGCAAAATAAAAATGCTCCTGCGCGGCCAGTAGTCTCTCTGATACGACTTGAAAAGCTGCCGGAACATAGCAACTCCCGCCCCGCAAAAGAACATGACAAAAAAACTGAAAATCTGTTGGCGAATCAGCGGACTCATTTTTCTTCACGAACGGCAAGCTCATTTAAGCAGCTTTTTGAGCAGGCCGCCTTCGGACTTTTCGCGCGAAGCCGTGTACGCGGCGGAATTGACGGTCCCTGTTATTATCGCCTTGCCTTCTTCAATGTCCAGCTTCTGTATGTGAAGATCCTGCCCTTTTAAAAGCAGTCCCCCGCTGTGCAAGGAAAGCAGTATGGCCTCTTCGTCGAAGCTTTCAACATCAGCCACATCCGTTATAGTTATTTGCTTGCGGTCTTCAATCATTAAACTGTGCATGCTCATTCCTCCCCCACCCTTATTTTTTTCTCTTATTCCCTTCCTTTTATCTCCGTCTCCGGCTTGCAATTCCCTTCCTTAATCTATGCGATTAAGACGTTCCGTATGCAAAGTGTTGAGCTTTTGCCTCCACGGGAAATAGATAAAGCAGACAAACAAAAAAGCGGCAACCACCATGAGTTAGAATATCAGCTAAAAAACTTTATGTTATAGGAATTTTAGCTGATATTTCCTTAAGAAAATTACAAAAACATTAAGTTGCAAATCAACTAAAAACCTCGATTTCTTAAAATAATAGCTGATATTTTTACTTAAATATCAGCTAAAAATTTCATAACTCTTATATTTTAGCTGATTTTCTCGTAAAAGGACCAAATAAACGGGTAAAACAGAGCAAAAATCAGCTAAAAATTCAAAGGCTTTGGTAAAAATAGTTGATTCTCTGATCAACAATCAACTAAAGAATTTACAAATCTCAAAAAATGGTTGATTCACCTTATTCCGTTGGCTGTGGGCAGTGAGGTTATTCGATATTCCGCTGACCGCGGGTAGGGGACAGGGGAAGGCTGATGGTGACACGGGTGCCTTCGCCCAGCTTGCTTTGGATCGCAATGGTTCCCCCGTGTTCCTCAACGATTTGCTTGGCGATGGACAGACCGAGGCCTGTGCCTCCCATTTCCCGGGATCGGGCCTTATCCACCCGGTAAAACCGTTCAAATACCCGGGGTATCTCCTTTTCGGCGATGCCGATGCCGCTGTCGGCTATGACGACTTTCGCCATGGGGTCTTCACTGAAGACATCAACCTCTATTTTACCGCCCTCAGGCGTATACTTTATGGCATTGGTCAGCACGTTGAGCAGAACCTGATCGATCCGGTCCCTGTCGATAACGGTCATGATCCTCTGTTTGGGATCAAACAGGCTGATGAGCTGCTGATCCTTATTTGCCGCAGTCATCTCAACCTTTGACAGTGCTGTTTTTACCACGTTGACCAGATTGGTATCCTTTTTAAACCATTTCTCCTGCTTGTAATCCAGCTTGGAAAGCTGCAGGAGGTTTCTCACAAGCCGGCTCATCCGGTCGGTTTCTTCGTCTATAATTCTGAGGAAATGCTCTATGGTGGAGCAATCGTTGATCTCCGTGTGCATCAGAGTTTCCGTATAGCTCTTGATGGTGGTAAGCGGTGTCTTGAGCTCATGGGAGACATTGGCCACAAAGTCCCTCTGCATGTTCTCCAGTTTCTGCTTCTCCGTAATGTCCTGGAAAACCACGATCATGCCCATATCCTGTCCGCTTTCGTCCGTGTAACGGTCATAGCGCACATCGTAGGCGCGGCCTGCCTTTTCCACTACTTCGTGATAACCGCCCTCAAGGCTGCGTTCCCTGATGTTTTCATATAAAAGGTTTTTGCTGAATTTGCCGACGATTTCGTCGTAAGATTTGTCTTCTATATCTTTCTGCTTTAGATCCAACATCTGCATGGCGGCGTGGTTTGCCAGAATGATCCGCCCTTCGTTGTCAACGGCAAGCAAACCGTCCCCCATGTTTTTAAGGATGGTCTCAAGCTTGTTCTTCTCGCTGTTTATTTCTGCAAGGGTATAATCCAACTTCTCCCTGAGCAGGTTGAACATCTCTGCCAGGCGCCCGATCTCGTCGTCGGACCTGACGCTGACCTCCTGGCTGAAATCCCCTTCGGACATCTTCAACGCCTTTTCCGTAACGTCGTTGATGGGGACGGTAATGCTCCGGGCGATGAAAAAGCCAAGCCCCACGGTGATCAAAAGGGCTGCCAACATAGCCTGTATAATGATCATCCTGGCCTGGCTCTGAGATTGATAAACACTGGTAATATCTGCGCGAAGACAGACGAGACCTTTTACGTTTCCGTTCTTCTCAATGGGAAACACCATGTTTTTAACCGGGATTCCCGATGCCAGCACCCTGTCCTGCTCGGATATTTCCCCTGTCATCCCCCGGACCAGGATGCTCTGATCCAACAAATCCAGGGCGCTTCTGTCGATGTAATTGGAATTGCTGGAAGCGATGATTACAAAGCCGTCATCAACAACAAACATCTCTTCCCGCAGGCTTTCCGCCCAGGACTGGATATCAGCCTGGATCTCCTCCCTGTGCTGGTTGAGATGTTCGTACTCCTGAAGAGAGATTACGCTCTCCTGGACAATTTTCGTAAAATTGCTGCGGATCAGCTCCATCTGATATGCCTCAAGCTGGTCCGTTATGAAGACGCCGATAACCGTCATCGCAATGAACACTAACAGAAAGTAAATCAACACGATACGGAAGCGTATGCTTCTCCATCTCCTCTTAGCGAACATTGGGTTACGGCCTCCTGAAATAATAGCCGATGCCGCGCTTTGTCATGATGTATTTCGGATTGCTGGAATCGTCCTCAAGCTTTTCCCTGAGCCTTCTTACGGTAACGTCTACGGTACGGATGTCTCCGTAATATTCGTAGCCCCACACCTCCTCGAGCAGTTGTTCTCTTGAAAATACACGGTTTTCCCGCTCGGCCAGATATTTAAGCAGTTCAAATTCTCTAAGGGTCAGGTCGAGAGGTTCTCCGTTCTTTCGAACTTCGTACCGGTTCAGATCGATGGCCAGGTTTCCAAACTCCCTCACGTTGGAAGGCGCATCCTGAAGGTTGCTCATCAGATCGGTCCTCCGGATGTTGGCTTTTATCCTGGCAATCAGTTCACGCATGCCGAAGGGCTTTGTGATATAATCGTCGGCCCCCAGCTCGAGTCCCAGCACCTTGTCCACTTCCTCTTCCTTTGCGGTGAGCATGACGATGGGTACGGTGCTGCATTCCCTGATCTTTTTGCATACATGAAAGCCGTCCATTACCGGCAGCATAACGTCCAAAAGGACCAGATCCGGATTTGCGGCTAAAGCTTTTTCTAATCCCGTCTTTCCGTCGTGAGCTATATCGACTTCAAATCCTTCTTTTACCAGATTGAAT
>MTKW01009106.1_pt1 | contig 14404 bp, 19 predicted proteins | sample 1042761 | NCBI WGS metagenome assembly MTKW01 (sample SAMN06205366, study PRJNA360243) | anaerobic digester metagenome | biome: Wastewater treatment plant; feature: Anaerobic digester sludge; material: sludge; isolation source: anaerobic digester fed with sludge from wastewater treatment plant ...
TTCGACTTGCATGTGTTAAGCACGCCGCCAGCGTTCATCCTGAGCCAGGATCAAACTCTCAAATCTTTAAATTCGAGAGCCAATTCGGCTCGTCTTTCCTTTATCTGGTCTTGCCTGGTATACTTCAAAGTTTAACCAGGGCTCCTCTTTTTCACTGTTCAATTTTCAAGGTCCGTTCGCTCTCTCGTCAGAAAGGCGCCCGACCAGAATACCACCGGAATTTTAGATTGTCAAATCTTTTTAAAAAATCCCCAATTGAAATCTCAATCCCCTTGTTACTAGTGGTATAAGTATTGCAAATGGTTCCGAATACTGTGGTAAATCAGGGGGCGCTGCGGGTGATTAAAGTGAAGCCTTTTTTCGGATCGTGGCGAAAATGCAAGAGCGCCGCATTGTCCAGGACTTGGTAAACCTGGCCGGGTTTGCGGGTTGCGGCAAGGTCGGCATAGCTTTCCTTTACATAGGGATAGGTCAGAGCCTTGATGCTAAAACCATGTGAAACCAGGAGAATATTGCCGCCCGGATGGTTCTGCGCAATTTCGTCCAGCAAGGATTGCATTCGTTGCTGAATATGCAGTCCCGGCTCACCGCCCGGCGGATGATAGTTCAGGGGGTCTAGAGCCGCCATTTCCCAATTATAGGGATCCAGCTCTCTGCAGGCCTCATATGTCCGCCCCTGGAATTTGCCGCTGTTGATTTCCCGCAGGCGCCGATCGCGGATTACAGGTACTTCGCTTTTTTGCGCAGCGGCGATAATATCCGCGGTAGCGACTGCCCGTTTCAGATCAGAGGTATAGATAGCGTCCAAATTCATTTCGGCCAGCTTGGCGGCCAAAAGCGCGGCTTCCCGGCGTCCGGCCTCCGATAGCTCTGTGTCGATCACACCTTGCATGATCTTCCGGGCATTAAGCTCGGTTGAGGCGTGCCTGGTCAGATAGATATTGGTAGTCTCAGTCATAAATACCCCATACAGTAAACAGTAATTTCGAGTTTCGCACTTAATTATATATATCATATCTAAGATGTGTAGAAGATGAGGATCGGAAGAGCGGGATGTATTTTTTGACGCCTTCGGCAAAAAACTTCGGCAAAAAAGTGTAATCGTGCTTGTATCCGCGGCCGGTTTCCGCTAAGATGAGGACAGTAATCAGACTTTAATCAGTCCTGTGAGGCTGGAAGGATGACAATATAGTGGCAGGTCGCAGTCGCAGCAGCGAGCCGGGGCCAAATTCTTGTGAACCTTCTGTCATCCAGGCAGCGGGCTTTTTTCTGCCCGAAAGGAGGACAGTCATGCGTATCAAATCCACATTGATGGATCAAGACGAGATGGATCGCGCGCTCACGCGTATCGCGCACGAGATTCTGGAGAAAAATCGCAATACGGACAATCTGGTGCTCGTGGGAATTCAGCGGCGCGGCGTGCCATTAGCCAATATTCTGGCCGGCAAAATCGAGCGGATCGAAGGACAAAGACCGCTTGAGGGTAAGCTGGACATCACTTTCTACCGCGATGATCTGTCGTTGTTGACGGAACACCCGATTGTGCACAGCACCAATCTGCCTTTTGATGTGAACGGCAAGACGATCGTTCTGGTCGATGACGTGCTGTTTACCGGGCGCACGGTGCGAGCCGCTATCGAAGCGCTGTTCGACATGGGCAGAGCCAGTTCGATTCAGCTCGCGGTCATGGTCGATCGCGGTCACAGGGAGTTGCCGCTGCGCCCCGATTTTGTCGGCAAGAATGTACCTACCTCCAGAAAAGAATTTATCAAAGTTTCAGTACAGGAATTCGACGGCAGAAATGCCGTTGAACTCGGCGAATTGGAGGAATGAGATGGCTAAAATTCAACCCTTGACCGCTGAAGAGCGGTCGATCCGGCGCACAGCGGAAGACGCGGCGACCCAGCTCTCTTCCCGGCATCTGCTGGGAATGCAGGGGCTAAGCCCGGCGGAGATCATGCTGATCTTAGATACTGCCTTCGTAATGAAGAATATTCTCTCCGTCCAGACCAAGAAAACGGCACATCTGCAAGGTCGCTCCGTGATTACTTTTTTCGCGGAAAACTCGACCCGGACGCGGTTGTCTTTCGATATGGCCTGCAAATACCTGGGCGCTACTACTTCAAATATCGGCAGCTCGGAATCCAGCATCCGCAAAGGCGAAAATCTCTTTGATATGGTGAAGACCCTGGAGATGATGTCGACGGATATCCTGGTTATGCGCCACCCGCAGTCAGGCGCCCCGCACTATGTCGCCGAACGGATTGACGCCTCGGTCGTAAACGCCGGCGATGGCATGAACGAGCATCCGACCCAGGCTCTGCTCGACATGATGACGATGATTGAGTACAAGGGCACGATCAAAGGCCTCAAAGTCGCGATCATCGGCGACGCCATGCACAGCAGGGTGATGCGCTCCAATGTCTGGGGTCTGACCAAAATCGGCGCTGAAGTACGCGTCGCCGCGCCGCCCACCATGACGCCGCGCCATCTCGAGCATATGCCCTGCCGGGTCTGCCATGATGTCAGAGAAGCCTGCGCGGATGTAGATGTGATCATGGGACTGCGCGTCCAGCTCGAACGCCAGCGCAGCGCGCTCTTCCCTTCCGTCAATGAATACGCCCATTTCTTCGGCATCGACAGCGAATGCCTGGATCTCGCCCGGCCGGACGCCATCATCATGCATCCCGGCCCCTGTAACCATGGTGTCGAAATGCCAACCTTCATTCACGAGCACGACCGCTCGGTCATCCATGAGCAAGTCGCCAACGGCGTCGCCGTCCGCATGGCCGTCTTGTTCCTGCTCAATGCCAAGCGCAATGCCGAGCTGAGCGCAAATTAGGAGGAGAGCATCAGATGAAAAATAGCTATCCGCAATTTAAGAGCATACAGATCAGGAATGTCAGACACTGGCAGACCGGTGATCTCACCGAGCTGCTGATCGCCGGGGGCAAATTTGTGCCGGAGCTGACCGGTCAGGCGGAATTGGTGCTGGACGGTCAAGGACTGACCGCCCTGCCGGGCTTGATCGACGCTCATGTCCATCTGCGCGATCCGGGCTTTGAATATCGGGAGGATATCATCACCGGAACCAGAGCAGCGGCACACGGCGGCTTCACCGCCATAGCGCCGATGCCGAATACTAATCCGGTAGCCGATACCGTACCTATCATCCGCTATATGATCGACAAGGCTGCAACGGCCGGCTTCTGCCGGGTTCTGCCGATCGGAGCCGCCACCAAGAAACAAGAGGGCCAGGAGTTGTCCGAAATCGGTCTGATGACCGAGGCAGGCGCGGTTGCTTTCTCTGACGACGGCGTACCGATAGCGTCGGCCGGCATGATGCGAAAAGCCATGGAATATGCCGCTTTCTTCGACCGAGTGATCATCTCCCACTGTGAAGACCCGGAACTGGCTAAGGACGGCGTCTGCAATGAGGGCATTGTTTCTACCGAAATGGGACTGAAGGGAATCCCTTCGATCGCCGAAGATATCATGATCGATCGCGAGACCAGAATTGCCGAATACCTGGGCTGCCACGTCCATATCGCCCATGTCAGCACTGCCGGCGGCGTAGAATGCGTTCGGGCGGCTAAGGCGCGCGGCGTCAAAGTCACCGCCGAAACCTGCCCGCACTATTTCACGCTGACGGAAGAAGCCATCAGGGGTTTCAACACCCTGGCCAAAGTCAATCCGCCGCTCCGCACCGAGTCAGACCGTCTGGCCATCATCGCGGGTCTGCAAGACGGCACGCTGGATATAATCGCCACTGATCACGCGCCCCATCACACCGATGAGAAAGACTGCGAATTCTCGTTGGCCAATAACGGCCTGATCGGGCTGGAGACCTGCTTCCCGCTGGTCTACACCCGGCTGGTCGAGCCCGGCCACCTCAGTCTGGCAGACGCTGTGAGCAAATTGACCGCCAATCCCGCGCGTTTGCTCAAACAGCCGAAGCCCGGACTGGAGGTCGGACTGGCGGCTGATCTGACCCTGGTAGATCTCGAAGAGACCGTCACCTATGATGCTGCCAGCTCCCTCTCCAAGGCCAGAAACACCCCGTTTCAGGGTTTCGAACTCAGGGGCTTCCCGCAATTGACAATCATGGCGGGAAATATCACCTGGGACAGCGGCCGACTGACAAAATAATACAGTGGCAAGCAAACAATTTGATACCGGCTAAGTCACCCGGGTCCGGCAGCACAGCGGCCGGCCGGCAACAGAATAAGTTACTTGAGACCTGAAGAACAGTGACAAACACACAACCGGCGCAGTAAATAAATCCTAAACCGGCTGGCGCGGCTAAATAAAGATGGAGATAGAGATATGAATAATAATTTTGCCGATAGGCTGCAAGAGCGCATTGACGAAATGAATAATCCGACCTGCCTGGGTCTGGATCCGATGCTGTCCTATCTGCCGGAAAGCCTGCTGCAGAAATACGATTGCCGTCAGGAGGAGGGCATTTACCTGGCGCTCAACAGCTTTTGCAGCGATCTGATCCTGGCCGTAGCGGATATTATCCCCGCGATAAAACCGCAAATGGCTTATTTTGAACAGTACGGTCTCGGCGGTCTTTCCGCCCTGCAGTCGATCATCAATCTCGCCAAAGACCAAGGTATGCTGGTGATTCTCGATGGCAAGCGCAATGATATCAGCAGCACGGCGGCGGCATACAGCAGAGCATATCTCAGCGCGTCCGAACCTAACGATCATGATTTGAATACCCCACAGGCAAGCATCGCCGAACAGGGTAGTGAAAAGTCAAACAGCGCAGAGCATGAGAATTGCAAACCAAACAACCCCGAGCAATACGCCCAGGATCAGACTAGCCGCAAACCTGACAACTCCGGCCAATCTAGTCAGGAACAGACCAAGGCTTTCCTCGCTGCCGATGCCCTCACGGTCAACGGCTATCTGGGCAGCGACGGGATCGAGCCTTTCCTGGAGCACTGCCGCACACACGGCAAAGGTATCTTCGCCCTCTGCCGCACCTCTAATCCTTCCGCCGGCGATCTGCAGGATCTGGAACTGACTGACGGCCGCCTGGTCTACGAAGCGATGGCCGATCTGATCGCCGCCTGGGGCGAAGATCTGATAGGCACATCAGGGATAAGCTCAGTCGGTGCCGTCGTGGGAGCTACCTGGCCGGAACAGGCAGCCGCCCTGCGCCGGCGCATGCCCCGCTCGTTCTTCCTGATTCCCGGCTTCGGCGCCCAGGGCGGAACGGCAGACGACGCTGTAGCCGGCTTTGACCGCAGCGGCCGCGCCGGTATTGTCAACGCTTCGCGCTCGCTGATGCTGGCTTGGAAAAAGCACGGCCCGAATCACAACGCTTTCGCTGCCGCCTGCCGCCGGGAGGCTATCGCCATGCGTGACTCCCTGCGGGCAGCTCTGGCCGCGCACAGAAAGGACTGAAAATGTGCCAGGATAACAAGCCTTCTCTCAGACATCAAGGCAGTCTCCTCGGAAATGAGCGGCTGTCCGACAGCACCCATCTGCTGACCATCAAAGCCCCAGAACTAGCTTACGCAGCCCGTCCCGGTCAATTCGTCCAAATCAAAACCTCTCGCTATCTGCGCCGCCCAATCGGCCTGATGTCCGTCGATCGCGAACAGGGCCTGATCCAGCTCGGCATCCGCCGCGTCGGCCCGGGCAGCAACGAACTCTGCGACCTCGCGCCCGGCATAGCCGTCGATCTCGTCGGTCCTCTGGGCACAGGCTTCAACCTGGGGCTATTTGGCGAAGGCGCCTGCGAAACCGGTCCGGCGCACCTGGTCACAGTCGGCGGCGGCACCGGCTTATTCCCTCTGCTCTATCTGCTGGAGGAGGCCGCCGGGCAAGGAATTCCTACCACGGCGATTGCCGGTTTCCGCAGTCCGGCAGAGGCTATCTTGCAAGAGAGAATGAGAGCTACCGCAAAACGGTGTATCTTCGCCTCGGACACCGGCGGACTGGACTTCACAGGTCATGCCGGAGAAGCGCTGACCTCAGTACTGGACACATGGCACCTGCGCCCGGAACAAATCCTGATCTGCGCCTGCGGCCCTGCCGGCTTGCTGGAGAATATCGCTTTGCAATGCCTGGAACGCAAAATACCCTGCCAGGTCTCACTGGAGGCAAGGATGGCCTGCGGTATAGGTGTCTGTGTCGGCTGCTCGATTCCGGTCTACTGTCACAACGGCGGAGCAGAAACAGCAGAAAGCGAGACCACCTACGAACGCTGTTGTTATGACGGTCCCGTATTCCCCGCCGCCAGGATTGTCTGGCCATCCCGGGGCGGGATTTGGTAAGAGGAAAAATCGATATGAATCAGGATAATTCACCCCTCACAAGTAAACAAGTCAAGACTGAAGTCACAGTCGGCAACGTCCAACTTAAGAACCCTGTCCTGGCAGCTTCCGGCACTTTCGGCTTCGGCGCTGAACTTGCCCCTTACTATGATCTGTCCGGCCTGGGCGGCATCTGTACTAAGGGTCTGACCCTGCAACCGCGTCGCGGCAATCCACCTCCGCGTGTTGCCGAGACCGAGAGCGGCATGCTCAATGCTGTGGGACTGCAAAACCCGGGCGTAGGTGTCTTCGTCAAAGAAATCTTGCCGACGATGCTGACCTATGACACGGCGATCATCGCCAATGTGGCCGGCAACAGCAAAGCGGATTATGTTGAGATGGTGCGGATTCTCAGCGCCACTGAGATCACGGCGCTGGAGCTGAATCTCTCCTGTCCCAATGTCAGCGTCGGCTGTATGTCAATCGGCGCGGAGCCGGAGCAGGTCCTGGAAGTCGTCGCCTCCTGTCGCGCTGTGACGGATAAACCGCTCTGGGTCAAGCTGACGCCCAATGTCACTTCCATCTCTGCGGTAGCGCGCGCGGCAGAAGAGGCAGGAGCGGATGCGCTGGTGTTGATAAATACTTTGCTGGGAATGGCGGTTGACCTGAAGACGGAGCGCCCCGTGCTGCGCAATAATACCGGCGGTCTGTCCGGACCGGCCATCAAGCCGATTGCTTTGCGCATGGTCTACGAAGCGCACCGCGATACCAATTTGCCGATCGTAGGGCTGGGCGGCATCGCTTCGGCCGAAGACGCCCTGGAATTCATGCTCTGCGGCGCCTCAGCCGTCCAGGTAGGCACCGCTTCCCTGATTGATCCGGACCTGGTTTTCCGTCTGCCCGCAGCAATGGCAGCAATCGCCGGCGCCGCCGGGCACGACAATCTCGCCCGCTACACCGGACAGCTACGTCCCTGGTAGGGAAACCAGAAATGAGTAATGCTAAGAAAAGAAACCTGGCAGCCTCAGTCATAATGGACAAAGCTATTTGGAATCCGGAGGACAAAAATGTCTAGGAAGAAAAAGATCACTATCATAGCGATTATTCTCGTTATAATCTTAATGTTAATACCGATCAAAGTCCGTCTGAAAGATGGCGGAACAGTCATGTATAAAGCAGTTCTGTACTCGTATATTGAATATAATATTATGTTAGGGGATGGTGACGAGTACTATAGAGGAAAACAATTCAATATCTTCCCCTTCAATTATATGGATCCTTATGGAAAAACACTTAGCGCACAATCTATTTCTGACTGAAGCTCTGAAGATTGCCGATCCTGATCAGCCATTCTGGTATACCTCCGGCAAGCTCGGGCCGTTTTTTATCAATACGCATTATCTCTTCGGCAGTGCCGCTGAGGCCGGCGTTTTGCTGCAAAAAATCGAAGAGTTTTGTCGGGAGCCTGAGACCATGCCGAGCAAAATTACTGCCCTTTGCCTGGAGCAGTACGAGCAGGAGCCGATCTACCGCTCTGTGATCGACGCAGCTATTGAGGCCTTTAAAAATCCGGCCGCCGCTACGGATTTTATCTCCGGCGGCGAGAGGCGGGATTTCTTCTTCTCACTGCCGCTGGCGGCAATCCTGAACAAACCGCATCTCTCCTGCTTCAAGGACGGTCGCACTTTCTACTCCGAACCGGGACGACCGGCAATTGAAATTGCGGCCAAGGAAGATTCTGTTCTGCCGGAACAACAGGATGTGTTCGGCGGACGCCTCGGCAGCATCTGCGAAAGCTCTCCTTTGGAAAAACAGCAACCGGCGCCCGATACACAATCCCGCAACATCCGTGAAAGCTGCCCTCTGCAGGGACAGCAGGCACTGCATATCGCCGATATTATCACAGTAGCTTCCAGTTTTTTCCGCAACTGGATCCCGCAGATCGAGCGGACCGGAGCCCGCTTAAAGCACGCCGCCGCCATCCTCGATCGCGGACAGGGCGGCCGTGAGCGCCTGGCTGCGGCCGGCGCTACTTTGACTGTGCTCGGTACCACGGACGCCGCTTTTTTTGCCCGGGCAGTAGAACTGGGTCAGATCAGCCCTCGCCAGGCCGAACTCTGCCTCGCTTTCCTGCGCGACCCCGACCAGTATATGACTGACTTCTTGAGAGATCATCCCGGCTTTATCGCAGCTGAAATTAATAAAGGCGGCAGGAATCAGGAAAGGGCGCAGTTGGCTTTGGAAATGGGCTATGCCCGGCAGTAAATATCGGGGAAATTACTTATTTCAACATTAGACATTATTATCTATCATAGATCAGAGGAGCCTGATCTCCAGACCTTAGTTGGTTTTTCATCCTTAAGAATTCTTTGACTCATTCGATACGATTAATCTCCAAGCAATTTAGTTCTAAACGCTTCTTCTGCTGCTCGCTTTTATTTTTTTCTAATCTTTTTTTATAGTCAACTGCTGCAGCTCTAAAGGTAGTACAACCCGTATCCAAAAAGAAACCATTTTTATTGTAAACTCTGATTGAAGAATTTTTGCCTTGGACAAGAGTCATTAAAGAGATTCCATCTAAAATTATTCTGACATCATCCGAACCATCAATATCTTTAATGGTTTCCAGCAAATTTACGGCTTCGGCTTCACCGATACCGCCACCTTGAAAATCAAGCTTTTCAGTGCCAATGAGGACATTGCCAATTATTTTGTTTTCTGCATTAAAGATATTGTATTGTTTCATTACTATCGTCTCAAAATCAGCCGCGGAAACTATATCTGCCACGAAATGCATCCGGTCAGGCATTTCTTGCCAAACACCATTTCAAGCATCATATGGGAATTTAATGATATCCCAGAATTCATACATCTTGTGCTGAGCTAAGGAATCAAATTCATCAGAATCATTTTTCTGTTTGTTCATTTTACAAGGAACGGCCGCCAGCACACTTGAGCTCAAAAATACAAGCAAGAATAGAACTAATATCGCAGCTATGACAGAATATAGGCACTTTTGTTTCATTTTATATTCCCTAATACTGATACAGAAATCTTTCACCGGCCTCCTCGCTATAAAATTCCCCTAGTACATTTTGCCCGTCTTATTGATTAGACGTTAATAACCAGGTGAAGGTTTCCGATTGCCAAACTGAGCTGTTCTAAGGTAAAACCTTTGCAGGTGAGATGTAAAAAGAGGAAAACGATATTCCCCGCGACTGTACTTGCCAAAAGCAAAATTATTCTCTAAGATAGCAAGGCATGGGAGCGTAGCTCAGCAGGGAGAGCACCTGCCTTACAAGCAGGGGGTCATCGGTTCGAGCCCGGTCGCTCCCACCATGAAGCCTTGTAATGACTTTATTGCAGGGCTTTTATTATTTTCTGATACTGCATTGATACTAAGTTTTTGATTGTTCTGTGCTGATTATGCCAATTCTTGAACAAGATTATCCAGTTGACCAATTAAAATATCTTCATCATCCGGGAAGAAATGCGAATAAAAGTTTAATGTTGTTGATACTTTCGCATGTCCTAGTCTTTTTGATATAAGAACGATATTAACCCCCATTGAAATCAACAAAAGGCATGAGAATGCCGGAGGCCGTGAACGTGTATAGGCTTCACTCCGGAGACTCCACAGGCTTGTTTTATGCCTTGTTCAATAAAGCGCTTTTCCCAATGGAATACATGATCATCCGGCTTAGGCTTATAACAACATTGACGATATTCCTTCAGCTGTTCAATGCAAACTTCCGGAAGCTTGATAGTCCTTGCTTCATTTGTTTTTGTAGGTGTGATTACCGGTTTTCCCTTTATTCTTTGATAAGATTCATTTATTGTCACAGTACAGGCTTCAAAATCGAGCTTAGACCACCGGAGGGCAAGTAATTCACCCTTGCGCATGCCAGACCAATATAACAGCGTTAGGGCTGTTTTAGCCTTGATATCTTCTGTTGCATTGATTACTTGCTTGAACTCATTAAGTGACCAATACCGCATGACAGACTTTTGATCATCTGCCTTTACCGGAGGGCCAGCCTGACGGCAAGGATTATTCCTCAAGCCATAAAAGCGCATAGCATGATTAAAAATAGCTGACAACTCTTTCTGAAGATTCTGCAAATATTTCAATGAATAATCAGCTTCTAGCTTGCTGTTCTGCCATGCACGAATATCAAGGGCAGTTATCTCATTGATCTTCATATCACCAAAGAACGGCAATATATGATTTTTTGCTCGATAACTCTTTGTCTGCAAGGTATGTTCACGGAGGCGGGGCGTTATGTCTTTAAGATACAGATAGTAAAAGGTGGAAAATAGCATGTCCGGCTGGAAGTTTTGAGAGGCAAGGAACTCAACTTCATAGGTTTCAGCGTCACGCTTCAGGGCAAACCCACGCTTTAATTTTTGCTTGCTATTACCCTCATAATCACGGTAATAAAACTTAGCATACCATTTGCCGTTTTTATCCTTGTATGCTGGCATGGGATTTATATATGCTCCCCAAGTTCAAAATGAAACTCTTGGTCTAAGCTGAAATCGTGAAGAAGCTCCCAGTCTACAAGATCGATTGGTCTATTTAAAGGATTTGATGAAAAAGCACCTTTTTTCCAAACTTCATAAACATATGGGTTGTCCGAGAACATTCTGATACTCTCGGCTAAGCGATAATATTCATACACCGCCCTAGTAGGAAGCATAATTGCCGTGCAATCATTAAGGTGTGTCATATCATCATTGCTAGCAACATATGCGGGATAAACTAAACTTGCACCTAGTGTTATAGCCTCAACCAATTTGACAACATCCGCCCAATTATGTACTTGGGGTTGAACTGAAATATCCAATAACCAATCTGCAGAAACATCATATTTTTCGCAGATTTTCTTAATAACGTCAATTCTAGGGTACTGTTTACCGGTTTCATAAGCGTTATAAGTTGCAACACTAACGCCTATTTCTTGTGAAAAATCAACCTGACTTAACCCAGAGTTTTCTCTAATTTGTTTTAAGCGCGCAGAAAACATAATTACCCCGTTTTTTACAATATTCAATATTCTTTTTATAACATTCTACATTCTTTTTAAATTCATTTCAAATAGTATAAAAAAGCGCTTGACATTATGAAAATGCGAATATATTATAAAAATAATAAAATTCTGAAAGGAAAAGGTTGAATGTACAACGTTGAAAAAATCAGACAGTTGCTAACGGTTAAATTCATGACCCAGCAGGATTTAGCAGAGACCGCCGGAGTATCTGCCGGGACAGTCTCAAGGCTAATGTTAACAGGCAGAGCAAAGTACACAACGATTGACAAAGTAGCTCGCGCCTTAGACGTTGACCCTCAAGAACTTATTAAGAGGGCTTAACCATGAGAAAGCAAACACCTGATTACAGCAAGACACGAATAACCAGAAGCAAAGCTATCCGGCTTAAATGCTTAGATTGTTGCTGTCAACAAATTGCAGAAGTTAGAGCATGCCATATCACTGGCTGCCCATTATGGCGTTATCGAATGGGGCAAGAGCAGCAAGATAATTTACACCCTAAAAATGTGAGCTAGCGCACGATTACAAAAATGAAAGCTTGTTCAGATGATATTACCCTCTGGCGTGGTGAAACACCCAAAAACGTACCGTAGCCTACTGGAAAAACAATAAGAACCTGAACCACAAAGAAAGGATAAAGAAGATGGCACTTATTGATGTAAAGGAAGTGATGAAGATTACAAAGACGGCTGAATCCACCGCTTATCAGCTAATGAGAAAGCTCAATGAGGAAATGAGAGCCAAAGGATACATCACACTTAGAGGCAAGATAGAAAGAACTTATCTTCTTGAGCGCTTAGGAATCCCGGAGACAGATATAACAGTCGATCAGGAATAGAGGTGCCTGTATGGCATATAGGAACGTACAAGAAGAAATTTGGAAATCCAAAGCCTTTCGTGGAGTATCTAAAGACGCAAAGCTATTGTTATTTTACTTTATGACAGGCAGAGACACAAACCAGAGTGGCATTTGTGAACTAGACCATGAGTACGCAAAATTTGAAGCTGGCCTAACTGATGAAGAGTACAAGAAATCGTTTCAGGAATTAGAAGACCAGGGGCTAATTATTGTTGACCATGAAAATAGTGAATTCAGCGTTACAGATTGGAATTTTCATAACTGGAAGTCTAATATCAGTAACTTTACAAACGCATGCAAGCATATTGCAAAATCAAACAGCATAGTGCTTATTCAACACTTCTTAGACACCATCCCGCTACAAGATAGAAAAGCATTCTTTGAACCTACTGGCAGAGATAAGAACGGAATGTCATTTGCTGGAGCCTTTACACATTACACAGGGTATGAGGTTATAACGACAGGAGACCAACTATTATTTACCCATGGAACACCAGAGGTTGACCGTCGGTTATCCGTCGGAACTACAGAAGCAGAAGCAGAAGCAGAATCTAAATCAGAAAAAGAATCAAAATCAAATTCAGATGCAGAATCAGGAGAAGGGGGGGTGCAGGGGGGGAAGTTACCCAGGCCTAAAGAGCACAAGGGCGTTAACAAGAATGATAATGAACTGTTATTTAAGATGGCACTGAAGAATGGGGAAATAGTAGGCATTGAATCAAGGTATATCCGGCTATTTGAATCTCAAGGTTATATAATAACCCCTGAACTCTTAAAAGAGGCTGCCAGTCACTTAAGTAATTCAGACGTGAAGAGCCAATCAGACCTGAATACCAAATTCGCAACATTTATAAACTCATTCGCAAGGGAAATTAAATAATGGCCAGATTAAGCACTGATGAAGACATCAGACAAGCGTACAGGGAACCAGAAGCTTGTAGTGTGACAATATGACGCAACATTGCGACATAACAAACTGCAACGCAAAGCCAGAAAATGGTAAACTAAAATCAAGTAAAAGATACAGGTAAATAAGTGATGTTTGAATATTGTGTTTTAACCGACAAAGATAATTATGGCACCGTAGTAAAAGCAGATGGCCCTAAGCAATATCAATATGATAAGGACAGAGGGTGGGTGCGGAGCAGGCTCGATATCCTAGTATCAAATACTTGTAATACCTGATAATACGCCGTTTCTAGTTTTAGTCTGTGATACTATTGGCTGTTTTATGCCGGTTATTCTAATTATCAGTATCAAAATAGTATCAATATTTGTTGCNNTTGATTAAGATTTCCCCATACTGTTCAAGGCCCATCTGTAAGTACTGTCTTGTCCGGTTTGGCCCTTTATTGATTCTTTCCGCAAGCGCTTTTATGTTCTATTGATTGATATATCGATCAGGATTTACTAGCCAATCCTTTGGAATATACATTTATTCCACCCTCGATCTAAAAATATGAATTCCTTGAGTTAATAAAAAGTGTTTCCACTAAGATCCCATCCGTAGATCCCTGGTAGCATATCTTTACCGGCTTTTTCACAAGCTTCTACATGCTGTTCCAGTGTTTCATATAACTCTGAAAGGGGAATCATTTCCATAGGCAAGATTTCACCCGTAACCGCTTTATACCGACGATTAAGCTCCCTAAATCTTTTATTTTTCACGTTAACCAATTAAATCAACCGCCTCTATCTTTATCTAACAATAGATTTGAGATGTTCTAACTAAAAGTATCTTAACTACAATACAAAATGAACTGATCGCGCTCAGCATCAGTGAGATCTGCTTTTGCTACACACTTTAAACGACAATGCTCTGTCATTGCTTTGAAATCATAGTTAGGTAAAAGCTGATAAGATGGGGCAACAGTAAACCCACATCATCAATGCTTTCTATTTTTTTAGTATTTTTCATATAGATTTATTGTACTCATCAACATTCATGCCGGCAATGATAACGGCCTATGTGGTAGCCCTGATATCAAATGCAAGTATATAAAAGCATATGTTTTCATGTCTCACAATAGATGTCTCCGGCTCCGGGGGGACTTTTTTGTTTTTAGGGAAAACTAGATGCCAATAAATATCTAGTTTTGAGTATAATAGTTTTTATTAGGTGAACTTGTAAAAAAATTAGGTCAAAGAAATGTATGCTCAGCAAATAAAGTTAATAGAAGATATTGATGAGTCATTAATTGTCAATTTGGGCGGTGATGCAC
>MTKW01017846.1_pt1 | contig 14403 bp, 12 predicted proteins | sample 1042761 | NCBI WGS metagenome assembly MTKW01 (sample SAMN06205366, study PRJNA360243) | anaerobic digester metagenome | biome: Wastewater treatment plant; feature: Anaerobic digester sludge; material: sludge; isolation source: anaerobic digester fed with sludge from wastewater treatment plant ...
CTGTTGATATAGGCTTTCTGGTCCGGGAAGTTTACTCTTACTCCGTCTACATATACGGTTACTGTATTTGTTGCCATAGCAACCGTTGTACCTGATATTAATAAGGCTAAGACTAATAACATAGTGATTAACTTTTTCATATTCGACCTCCTAAAGTAAAAAAATTCCCCTTTATGCCTTTATGTATGATTGTATCATACATAATATAAATTGTCTACCTTATGGGGCTAGATAAAAATCACTTTCAAAACCAACTGGCAGTAGATATATACTGCCTTTTTCGTTGTACTCAACTAATGCTTTGGCAGCTTCTAAATTGTCTTCGTCTAACATTATTGTGATAACCGCAGGGATTGCTTCTCTCCCTGTTTCCGGTGGTGGACTAGCGTCCGCATTTTTCTTGTCTACTACTAGAAGATTTGCCAAATATGGGTCCTCGGCAGGGCTTATTGTTTTATCCTTGTTCTCCTCGCTATCACCCATAAAACCACTAGAACCTTCTCCCTTGATGAATACCACAGCGTTTACACGGGAGCCAGGTGTTACTAGGTTTGCACAGCTTTTAACTAGGTTTGTGTCTATTGCTAAAAGCATTTTCTTATCGTCTTTAAGCCTGGCCAGCTTTGTAGCCGGCTCCATGTCGCTTGTAGTTAGCTTACCTGCTCTTATGATGTCGCCTTGGCTAAAGCCTATATCGCCGGTGTAATAAACCTCATCCTTTGTATAAGGAGTGGGGTCTAATACAGCATCTTTAGGGACAGCAGATTTAGGAAACTTTCTCATACTAATATCGGTCTGGTTCAGTCTTGAATAGGCCGGTATTTTAGTATTGGCTACCGCAACAGATACTAAGTCCGTATTCCTTGCTATATACTGTCTATTTACAGTGAATGTGATAAGGAATATCGCTATAAAAGCAATAGCCACGAAAATTGACTTTATAAGCCGTTGTTTTACCAGCTTTCGCAAGTATATCCCTTCTTTCTGTTATTTATAGGTTTGGTGATGATATTGCCTTTTTTTGATTGTTACAGGTATGCCCTGCAGGCCAACTATTTTAGGCGTCATAGCCGTTATAGTAGTGTTTACTTCGGCCGTAACCTCCGGCCGCACTTCGTTTTGAGTAAAGGTAACTACAAAACTTGTCTGTTTTAAGCTCTCATTCTCCAGGTTACTGTTTAGTTTTAGCCCTCCTCTAAAGAAAGAGTAGGCCATCTGTTTACCTTTTGCCTCGTTTATATATAGCTGGCCTCTGCTGGCCTCTGCCTCCTCTAAACCAGCAACCAGGGCTGCGTCTAATGAATGTTCTACAGTAGTGATTATTCTGTTTCTAACTACCGCTACCTTAGCTACATCCATTATTAATATTGAAACTATTAACCCGAACAACAACCAAACTGGTGTCCTCATAATATTATCTTGCCCTCCTTACCTTCTTACAAATTCTTGGGCAAGCCCTGTTAATTCAACCTTTATATCTATTGTGATTGCCCTGTTAAAAGGCCGTAAAGACCTTACTTCATAAGGAGTTACAGCTCTTAAAGTGAGAGGATCTCCTCTTTGGATAATGGCCGGGTTTTTTTGTGTGGCTGTGACGGCCACTTTCGCTGGATCAATTTTTTGGTTTAATAGGTAGTTGTTAAAAATCTGTCTTGTTCCACTATCCCAGCCGTTTTCCATTTTCATTATGGTTAGTGTTTCAGAACAAACATTGCGGAGCTTCCAAGCAGTAGTGCTATAAGCGAAAATATCTATCCCAATAAAGAATATAATTATAAGGATAAACATGGCGTAAAGGCCGTTTATAATCGCTTCGCCCCTTTCATTTTTTGCAAACTTCTTTAACATCTCAATAAACCCCTAGTATGACATATCACTTAATTTATCAAGTAGTCCTTGAACAAACTCTGGCAACCATCCTTTAATTAGACCATGAATAAATACGATGGCCAAAACCCCAACGGCCATCATACCGATTGTTCCCATCAGGTCGCCTTGTTCGTTATCTTTTATCTTTTTAAGAGTGTTCGCAACTTTCAATACACCAAGGTTTACTTTGCTTTCAATTTTTTTCAACATAGTTAAATCTCTCCTTTTGATTAATTTAATTAATCAATTTTATTTATTTATTTACATGAGCTGGTTTAGTTCGCTAAAGATTTCCCAAGCCTTTAAAAGCAAGGTGCTTGCCCCAAGTCCGATTAAGATTACATATAGTTCTTTTACTTTCTCTGGCTTTGACCTGGTTATTTCTTCGATTGCTACCCTCCTGACTTCGGTTATATCTGCTTCTATATTGTTAAAATAAGATTCTGCTTGTTGGTAGCCATATTCGATAGAAATTTTAACGGCTGAGGCGAATTTATTTACCGCAGGCATTTTAAAGGAATTGGCAAACAAATCTAAGGCCTGGGCAGGCCTCATGTACTGCAGATCATTGTTTAGCTTGTCTATTATAGCGGCCATCTTTGGGCCAGAGTTATCCCTAGCCTCCCGGAAGGCTTGTCTAAAATCCTTGCCACTAGCAAAACTTATCCTGAGTTTATCTATTAGGCCTGGCAAATCCTTGATAACCTCTCGCTGCCATAGTTGGTATTCTTTTTTTAGTGATTGGTATTGCGAATAAACGGCAAATACTACTCCTACTGGGTAAAGCAGAGCATAAGCCCATACTCCCGTTAATAATGGAATAACTAATACAAACAAGCCTAATCCAAAACCGATTGTAAGGTATTTGGCAAACTCTTTATCTGCCCTTTTCTTACTGCCCATTAGATTAAGCATATTCTGCATATTATTAAGCACTAATCCATCAAAATCAAAGATTGTGCCTGCTTTATCCATTAGGTTCATAGTGGTTCTTACAGCAGGGTGTTCATGGGCTAGTTCCAGTTCTTTTTCTGATAATATTACTTCTCTAGCTTGCTTTATTGCCCTAGTAACCCCTCGGTCAGCGAAAAGGTGTTTTGATAGCCAAAGGGCTGCCCAGGTAGCAAGCCCCAAGGGCATAAAAAAGGACCACAATGTGACCACTAATTCTAACCTCCTTTACTATAGTTCTTCTACTATAGTTCTTCTAGGTTCAGGCTTAGATATTCTTCGCCTTTAATAATGACATAAACCCCTCCTAAAACATGAAGTAAAATTATAATCTTACCTGGTATTGTTTCTAGGTATATATTCGTATCACCAGTTCTTAACATTGAAACCAATGGAATGAAACCACAAACTATTCCCAGGGCAGTATATAGGTTCTTCTTTTTCTGGTTGCTAGTCTGCTTAACTTTTTCTATCGCCCTTAAATCAAATTCTATGGCCTCTATGGCTTTATCCAGGGCATTAATCGCCTCCTGGGTTATACCGTCTTGATGGGCTTGGATTAAGTTTTCTACTACAATATCAAATTTCTTCAAATTTACAGCGTATTTCATGGAGATTAGAGCGTCTCTTACGCTTGCCCCAAGGTTTACTTCACTTAAATATCTATCAAAAATCTTTTTAAGCTGAGGGTCATTAATTTCATCCCTAGTTGTCTCAATAGCCCTGGTAATATTCTGCTGGTCGGGTAGCCGTGAAAGTAGTAGCCTTAATGGATCGGGTAGTTTAGATAAAAGATTAATCCGCAGGCTTCTTCTTTTTTGCTCTATGGCCATTTTCGGGGCCATAAACCCTATAATTACACCGGCTATTAATACAAGAGGGTTTTTTGTTATAGCCGATAAACAAGCAACCAGCAAAAATGCAAAACCGATTATTAAAGCGATTTCCTTTTTACTTATCTTCCAACCGATTTTTTCGGCCTGGGCCTGGTACTTATTAATGTTTAAGCTGTTTAGGATTTTATTGCGAACAACACTCCCACTGGCTTTGTTTTTTTTCTGTGGCGGGTTAAAAATTAGCCATGCCGCCAAAAACATTCCGCTAAATAAAAAAGCAACTATTAAGGAAATCAAGCTAACACCCTCCTTCCCCTGGCGTCAACCATCTTTGGATATTTTCCTCGGGAACCATAGCTATCCTTAGCTTATTCGCCAAGTCCTCAGATATTGGGCTAACTCTTTCGTGATAACCTTCCACATAGCCGTCAGCAGTTATCCCTGTCCGTTTAAAACTGAATAGAGTATTACATATCGGGTGTTTTGCTCCTTCATAGCCAGTTAATTCTACAACCTCTGTAATTACCCGGCTCTTTTTAATCTTCTGTTGGAAAATTATTAAATCCACGGTATTTGCTAATTGAGCTGCAATTGCTTCATCATTATAGCCATCACCAGCAAGCTGTACGAACCTTGTGGCCGCATTTCTGGCTGATTCAGCATGAATTGTTACATAGCAATAGTGGCCTGTGTTCATAGCCTCATGGGCTTGTTTGGCCGCCTCCCCATCTCTGACCTCACCTATAATTATTTTCCAGGGCCTTAGCCTTAGTGATACCTTAGTCAGTTTAGCTATGTCGAATCTCTTTTCCTTATTTTCGTGGTGCTTGGTCTGTAAAGGAACAATGTTGCGGTAATTCCGATATGCTTTTTTCCGGCGTAACATCATTTCGGGGCTATCTTCTATGGTTATAATACGGGTTGTTTCAGGGAAGTAAAGAGGGAAAGATACTAATGTAGTAGTTTTCCCTGAGTTGGTAGCTCCGGCAATTATAATATTAGTATTCGGCACTATGTCTTGAAAAAACTCATTCATTTCTTGACTCATTGTACCATTTTCAATTAATTTTTCCGGCGGGATAACATCTTCTGAAAACTTACGGATAGAAACAACGGTGCTTTCAGTTGCTACTCCTCCTCTTTCGGCACTAAGCACAGCACAGACACGGAAGTTCTCGAACAGGCTGTCTATAACGGGATCATTAGCTGTCAAGGTTTTTCCTAACGGGAGCAACATTTTATTGATAGTATTGTATAGATGTTCTTCGTCATTAAAGCCATATTCAGGGCGATATTCTTCTTCGCCATTGCGTTCTATATAAATATCCTTGTATGTGTTTATATCCACATTCGTAACATTTGGATCATCAAGGGCTTTTTGGATTGGCCCATAGTAAAGAATATCTTGCTGTACTTGATTAATTAGACTATCTAGGCTGCGGCCTGCAACATGAAGGTTACGGCGTACCCTGATGTAGTCTGATATAATTGTTTTTAATTCTTCACGGGCTACCGGATCGATTACTGATTTCGCAAAGACTGTTGCGTAGTTATCTCTTAAATATCCTCTAACGCTATTTGTGGTCTCTTTGACCCGTTCATCAGAGGACAGCCCAGTATCTTCGTTATATATAAAAGTATCGTTTCGACCTATATGTTCTAAAGGATTAAATGCTTTTGTCATTTTTTCTCCTTTCTAAAAATATTTATAGTTTAATAACTATTTTTTCAGCTTCGTTCGTTATTTCTTCATCCGCTGGTGTAGTAGCCGTTGGTTTTTGGAAGGACAGAAAAGTTCTAGCTTTTTTATTATCCTTAATAGTTTCAAGTCCACTAATACCAAGTGTAGATAAAATTTCGTTCACATCATACTTCCATATATCCGGACTAATACTTGTTTTCCCTTCATCATCTTTAATGACCATTGCCTCTGATAAAATATCTAAGTTGTTATTAGCCAGGATTTTATACTTTCCTTCATCCCATTTAAACAGATGGAAAATCCGTTTTAAGTTTAATAGTGTAAAAGCTATTTGATTAGGTTCTGTTAATGGAATAAATACAAGATCAGCTAATTTTAGAGCATAAAAAGTCATTGGGTGTGATATTTGCCCTTGGCACTCAAACAATATTTGTTGTGAACCATAACCAAAAGCCATTTCTGCTATCTTTTGCGGAAACTCAACTAATGTTTCTAGTTCAACCCTGTTTGCTATGGGTAATTCAGGGGTAGCATAGTAGCCGCTGGGCAAAACTCTTAAAGTGTTTGTTTTTTTAATAAACCAATCAGAAGTAATCTGCTTCTTTTGTTCCAATTCTTGAATGGCTGCCTCGGTATGATTATCCCTATCTATAGTTTCGCTAGCCACACTAAGCCTAGGAATACCTAGACATGGCAACTCTATTAAGGTAGTGTAAAAGTAGTTACTGAACCCTTCGGCCAGCTTATAACTAAAGCCAGAAGTGTCTATCCCATAAGGGGACCAGATTGTTGTTATTTTTCTTTCTAAAGTTTGAGGATTTACTATTTCCTCAATTGTTTTTTTCTTTCTAAAAAAACTAATCATTTACTGCCTCCAGTTTTTAATTTTGTCTAGAATAAAGCTAAGGTTGTTTTTCTTGTCATAAGGATTGTTGTTTAATTTAACCCCTAGCTTTGCAGTTATTTTTTCAATAAATAACAGGCTTTCCTCGGAAAATCTGTGGTCATGTAGATATATCATTCTGAGCAACTCATTATAGATATTATCGGGTGGATAAAGGATTGGTTCTTGAAGTTCTCCTGCCAATTCCCCTGCTATAAACTCAACATAACGGCTGGCAATAATATAAAAATCACTTCCTTTTTGTTTCTGCTGTTCGATAGCATAACAAAGGTTAGCAGGGTGTAGATTTGATATATAGAACACTTTTGTAGCGTGTTCTAGAGTGCTATAAGCGATTTCATCTTCACCTGTTACATCAATAATTACAAAATCTAAGCCCTTTTGAAAAACAATGTCTTTTAAAAGGTCGTTTATAAAAGATTCCCAGATTTTAGTTAGGCCTTCTTTGGCTTCCAGGCTGTTTATGCTTGGAAGTACATATAGATTGTCCGGCCAATTTTCCATATTCCCGAACTGATCTTCTGGAGAATTAGGGTCGTCTTGGTATTGGGTTTTATTAATTAAGCACTTTTTTAGAAATTCGCTGTCGCCTTCTCTATATCTGTTCAAGGCATTAGTTATATTAAGATATTTGTGTTTAAAACCTGTAGTTTCTGCAAGATTGGGAATATTCTTGATTGGTTCAATTAAAGCCACCTTAAAACCTTGGCTTGCTAATTGCTTTGCTGTTAATACTGCCAAGCCGTGGCTTAAAAAGGGTTCGTCAGTACCCCAAAATGCTATAATCTGCTTGTTTACTATGTATGGGGTGTAAACTGTTTCTGTTTTAACAATTTTGGCTTTTTGTCTAGCTGAATCTTCTTCACTTAATGGGTCTATCCAGACCTCATCTATTTGGTTAGTCTGGCTACTTCTTGTTGTTCTGACAACTTGGTCCTTACGGTTTTTTAAATCGAGATACGCACTTACATCATTTATGTTTTTTTCTGTATATAACCAAGTTGTTATATCCTCATCTGTAACTTGATCTAAAAAATAAAAATCATAAATTCCAAGTTTTAATAGGCCGTCAATGAGGTCAATATCGGTTTTTTTATCCTCCGGAAAAAGGACAACCAGGCGAGATTTAGGCTTTAATAGTCTCAATTCCCGTAGGTTTGCTATTAAGACTTCGGTTCTGGTTTTAACTGAGTCTTGATTTAGAATACTAAAAAATGTGCCAGCATTAATAAGATATATCTCTGGGTCGCCACCTCTGCCCTCCCTTACAGCAAGAAGAAGGCTATCCAAAGTTTCATCACGGCCCGTATAAATACATTGTTCTTTGATTTTTTCAATTAAGCCAACACTTGTACCCTTGATAACCAAGTGTACTGTTGGTTTTTGTTGCTGTATATTTCCCATTTTTACGGCTTTATTACCTCCTTTACATTATTTAATACCCATAATAACTCAAGGGGTTTACTGTTTGCTCTTTACCGTCTACAAGCCGTCTTACTTCAAAGTGTAAATGAGGGCCTGTACTCCAACCTGTTGAGCCAACTTTACCTATTAAGTCCCCTGCTTTAACTTCGCTTCCGGCAACAGCTATTGTTTTAGATAGGTGACAATAATAGGATTTATAATCGCCGTGGTCTACAATAACGGCATTGCCATAGATATTTCCGAACCAACCGGCATAAATAATTAGGCCGTTTTCCATAGAATAAACATCAGTTCCTACTGCCCCTCTCAGGTCCACACCTCTGTGAAAACTTGGCTTTTTCTTAATGGGGTGAATTCGCATACCATAGTTTGATGTTATATAAGTGTTGGTTGCGGGTAATGGCCAGCAAGTAGTTCCTTGTAATGAACCTTTAAAATATTGTTTATTTAAGTCTATGTTTAACCCGCCAGTATAACCGCCACCAAGGGATTCTGCTAGGTTTTCATAATATTCAGGGTCATACTTTCCTGCTAGTTCTAAGAACAATTGTCGATCTAATTCGTAAATAATATCGTATTCCAATAATAAGTCAAAAAGCCGGGTATAGTCTTCTTGACGGGACTGACCTACCCATTCATAATATGTTACTGTTATTTCTAGATCACCAGAATAATATGTTTCGGTTTTCGGTTGCCATACATTTGTATATACTCCCTCAAATGTTACAACTGTTTGTAGTAACCGTATTTGTTCATCATATCTTTTGGTTTTTGTTACTGTATCTATGATATTTCCTTCTTTATCATAAACTGGCTCTTCCCAAGTGATGGTTTTGGTTATAGTTTCAGTCTCCCAAGTTAATTCTGGTTCAAGTGTTTTATAATGTTCTTCTGGTTTTGGCAGCCATACTTGATTTAAGCTACCCGTTACATTGTCAAGACACGCTAAAATTGACCAGGGGACTCTATAAGGGTCCACCTGGTCTTCTTCACTTATGATCTTTGCCTCCATTACTTCTTTAGAAAAAACTTCACTCATCCTAGCATTAAAATCCTCTGTGCTTTCCAACTTATTAAAGATAGACAGAGATAGTTCATCGTATTTAGCTAAGAGTTCTTCTTCTTCATTTTTGCTCCAACGGAGATCTGTATTTATTGAGCCAAAGACAGCCCTTTTATCTTCGCCCTTAGCTATCTCTATATCCTGTTCCATAGTTGGGGCATATTGGTATCCGTAAAACAGTGACGCTATACCTCCAACCGAAAGAATTGCTAATAGAATCGGAATTAAATAGGGTAGAGCCGCCTTGAGAAGAAGGAACAGGCCTTTTTTAGTTGCTCTCCCAGCCATTTTAACAACTCTCTTACCCACTTTTAAAGCAGCTTTCCTTCCGGCGTTTTTTGCGGATTGTAAAATAATTTCTGCTTCATTCTGCCCGTCTTGGTACATGGCCTGTCCTCTCCTTTCCTTTTTTTATAATAATGCACCTAACCTTGGCGGTCTTCTATATTGGTTTGCCTCCCTAAAGCTCTTAATTTTTTGGCTTACGAATTCCTGGGTCGCTTTTTGTGTGAGCTGTTCCTTAGCTTTCACTTGTTGGGCAAGGTAATTTTCTTTCCCTCTTTGTCCTTTATTTATTACTTGCTGTGTTTTGGCGGCCTCTAGTGCTTCGGTTTTTTCTTTCCGTACCTGTTCTGCTATTTTTAACTGTTGTGTTGTTTGATTTACTGATAGTGTAGCATCTAAAACGCCGCCTACACTACCAATACCGGAGGCATAATTATAATCACTTACAGCTTCCTGGTTGGCTGTAAAAATTGAATCATATACCTGATCAGCCCTGATTTTTTCAGCTTCAGCACGATGAACAATTGATGTATCTATTCTTTCTAGTCCAGCTATCCGATCTAGGTTTTGTTGTGTTTCTTCTAGTATTGCAGTATTTGAAGTAAAGCGTCCATCTAGCCCTGTTGCTAATTCTGACATCTGGTGCCGGTTTAGTCCTTTAAGGTCAGCAGGCTCAATACCTTGGTTTAATAAATATTGTCTGCCAGGATTAAAGTAATTTCTAGCGTTATTAAATGCAGCAGGTATTTCCCCGACGGCCTTGTTCCCTATGTTATATATTCTCCCCCCGGTTAACATTCCTATCGCTTGACCAGAGCTAGCATTACCTGATATTGCTCCGCTGATTATACCTCCCACGGTAGATCCGGCATATGCCATTCCTGCGGCTAGTGTTTTTCCACCTGCGGCTAAAGCCATCCTCCCTCCTGCTTGAGCGACTTTACCCGCAATATCCTTAAAACCTGGGGCAGCGAAACTTCGTTTACTACCGTTGCTCATGTTTGCTGTTGCTGAATTTACAGGGTCTGCATTTTCTATTGCATCTCCGCTAGTTCCTCCACCAGCTAAACGCCCACCAATAGGACGAAATACGGAAGCACCCAACATTGCCGTTGCCGCCAATGCGGGGATTCCAACACCTCTACTTAATGTTCCGGCAAGACCTGGTTTATCATCTCCTAACACTACTTGTTGGATAACTCCGGATATTGTTGTTAGGGAGAACAGGCATACCAAGGAAGTAATAAAGCCTTGTGTTTGGCCTAGATTACTCCTAATAAAGATCAAAAAGAAACCAAAGGTTAAAGCATGAACGGCCTGCAAGAAAACTGTTGAAACAAATAGTTTTAACCATATATTCCAGGCTTGCCTTTTGCCAGGAAACATAACTAAAAAGGACATAATCACATATAGAACAATTAAAATACCTAATGTAATTTTGCGTACAATATACTGCCAGTTTAATACTCCAAGCATACTCACAGAGGCAACAGTTATAATGGCGGTACCTACTGATAATGGTGATGAAAAATATAGGGATTGTAGAAAGCCACCTTGTATTATGCCTCCTAGGGCAGTCCTGACTAAATCCACAAAGAAATTATTAAGATCAAATACTAGGTTCCAGATAAGAGGGCCTGATTTCGTCAGTACAAGGAATAAAACAATGCCTTCAAACAAAGCCTTCATACCGGTCCTGTGCTGCCCTGAACTGCCTCCAAGAAGGATGTTGTAAGCTATTATTATAAGGGCTAACATCATAGGAAAGGGGATCAGCTTATTAAATGTGTCGTAGAGGTAGGCTATTCCGATAAATTCATTCTCGCTAAATGTATGTAAATATTCACGGCGTTTATGATACTCTGTTACTTTTTGTCTTTCTTTAGCTATTCTTTCAAAAATGGCCTTTGTTTGGCCTTCTAAGTTTCTTATACTTGCCTCTAGCTGGCGTATTTTTACTTCCCACTCTACTTCTTGTGCGTCCCCGTGCGTTAAGCCGTATTTTTGGAGATAATCGAGGTATGCTTTTCTTTCTTCACCTTCTAAATTATCAACATACTCATAAAACTTGTCATCTAAATCATCTGCATTTATAGGATTGTTTTTTAGTGTCTCTAATTGCTTTTCAGCATCTTCCTTATCGTCCATGACTTTATTAAACTGGCGTTTTGCGTCATTTAACCCCCATTCCGGCGGCATATTATATATTAATGAAACGGGATCGTCCAAGCCAATAACATTCATTATCCAGTTTGGAAAACTAACCAGCACGGCAGCCACAGCCCGTTCAAATGTACTGGATCTTTTTTCTTCTTCTGCTAAAGCATTTTCATCATACAGGTTGACATTCCAGGCCTCTCCTCCTGTTAGAATATATCGCCCTGTATGACCGTCATAATCACTATATACCGATCCGCCAGCAATGAGTATATCGTAATCGTAACCTTGTCCTTCACCAGTACCAGTGTTTTGGGCTTTTGCCGGTTCGGGAAAGGCTATAAGCCCCATCAGAAAAATAGTAACAAGTATAACCGCAATAATCTTTTGACTATAACTATTAGCTGCCATCCCCTTCACCTGCCTTTAATACGGCTGCCCGTTGCCTTAATGCTAATTCTTTCGGGTCTGTTGAATATAATTTATCTTCTTCTGGCGAGGCCACTAATTTACCCCTACTGCTTTGTCCACCTGACTTTAAAATAAAATAGCCCTTCTCTGGTGGTTTTACAAGCACTCTGGCCTCAAACTCGGTTAAGTCCATCTTGTCGGTTACCACATCTATATCTATTTTGTCTTGTTTTAAGATAAATTTAGTCTCGGCGTTTTGTAAACAAGCCAGTCCTTCAGGAGTATTTATAAATGTTTGAAAACCTTGAGTGAGGGCGACAACTCCTAAATAGTCTTTTCTGCCCTCTCTAAAGCGTTTTTCTGCCCATTTTGCCGTTTCTGTTTCTCTTAAAAGATTTTGAAATTCGTCTAACACCAATAGTTTCGGTACAGTTACTTGTTTTTTTACAAAGTATTCGTCTAGCCACTTTGTGGCTATTGTTTGGCCAATAGGTTTCATTATTTCTTCGTCTAGGCCATATAGCGAGATGAAGAAAAGCTGTTCGTCTTTAAAGTTTATATTGGTCTCGCCGTCAAAGATGGAACGAGACTTGACACCACCGTAACGGGTAAATGTTTTAAGACAATTGGCCGCTTCTATTAACTCCTCATCATCTTTTATAGCATCATAAAAATCCGATAGGGTAAATATCCTCTTTTTCCTCATGCCATCAAGGCTTAAACCGTCAGGGTCAGGTTCGTAAAGAGAACGGTAGTCTTCGGTAATGCCTATTTTGTCATAGAGTTTTCGGATATGTTCTTGTATAGCCAATTTCACCCGGCCTGTTAAGATAGTCGGATCTATTGTTTCTATCATCTTTCTTATAGCTACCTGGGCAAAGTTGATAGATTGCTCCAAGTTAATGAAACGGCGTCCATTAATGTCCATTTCGTCCTCTACATCAAATATATTCAGACGATAAGGACTGTCGCCTCCCAGGGATATATATACGCCACCTCTATCTTCAACGGCTAATTTATACTCAATACCGTTATCTAAGCCGGCTATTTTTATGCCGTTCAAAGTGGCTCTCGAGATTAAACCTTTTACTAAATAAGATTTACCGGAACCTGACCGTCCAAGAACAATTATATGGGCGTTCTCTAAGCTAGGGTCCCACGGGTTGAGCATTATAACCTTACCTTCCGGTGTTTCTCCTGCGATAATTCCTGACTTGTGTTGGATTGTGCCTTTACCGAGAAAGAAAAAATCGGCAAGGTTGGAGCTTTCTACTCCTCTGTAGGTATCCTTAAACATTTCCTCATCGTAATCTAACGGTGTCATTCTGAGTAAGGCTTCCCGCTGCCTGTTATCTGCTGCACGAAGATAAATGCCTTTTCCTTTATACCTTTTTACTAATAAATTGCAATATTTCTTGAAACCTTCATAATTGGTATCGCTTACTATGGCTTGTAAGCTAGTAAAAAAGAGTTTTTCCACTCCAAGCCTTAACCTAGCCATTTGCTCCCTATAATCCTCTAAACTTTTCCAAATAAAAGCTCGTTTATTAGGGTCTTTTTCCATCTGGTAGTCAGACTCTAATCCCGCTATTGCACGGGTTAAATCGTATAAAGCACGATCAGGGTCAGCTGGCTTTACTTTTAGAACAACATCACAGTCTGCCTCCCCGAAGTCTCCTTCAAACAGAGAGTCAAACATACCTATCATAGTGCTGGTTACACTGAGGTTAGCAAAAAAGGAACGATAATACCTAACAGGTTCTATTGTTGCCCCTACCTCAACATGGTAATCTGTTGCCTTACCAATGGAGGTTAAGTCGCCAGGAACAACGGTATTAATGGCAGCAGGTTTTACTATATCTCTTATGCCTGGTCTTTTTTCCCATAGGTTTGGTTGGTTTTTCCCGGCCTGCTTAGGTGTGCTTTCTCGATTTTTATTTTTCCCGAATAAAGAAAAGGTTTTTTTCTGCTTTTCGTTACTCATTTACTGCTGCCTCCTTTCCTGCTAATATGTCGCTCACTTCTTGGCTTGTATAGCTATAATTAATTAAGCCCGAAAACATCTGATACTGATGGGCTTCCCATACAGTACAGACAGGGGCCAAGTCTCTGTTAAGAGTGTGGTTTAAGAAGTCTGCTACCTCTAATTTGCCTAATCTTCTAACATTAATTTCTAAGCTACCCAGAGTATATTGGATTACTGCTGTTTGGTCATCCAGCTCGTTAAAAGCTAAGGTCTGGTATTCATCTGGTGACATCTTAGCATCTTTCTTTTTTTTACCCCTTTGAGTAAATGCGTTAAGAAAATCATTGTCTACTTTTATGCCGGAATCAATACTGGCCAGCTCCAGGGCATCAAAACTTAAGATAGCATAATATTTATGATCACGCTGTCTTTCAGCTCTTTGACTATAATAAGCTGCGTATTCTTCTGCATATTTTTTTATTTTTTCATCACTGTCTTGATTAAATGCTTTAATTTCTGTGAAATAGTTTTTAAGATCAAGTTTTCGGGATTGAATAATGTGGGTTACGGGCATTAAAAGACAGTTTAGATATTCCCGAAACCCCAGCCAAACAATAGCTTTCTCAGATGCAGACATTTGATCTATATTAATTGGCTCGTATTCTAAAACTAACCTATATCTGTAGTTTTCTAGCTCCACAACACCATTTGGATGAATTTCTTTATAGGCTATTAATTCATCTAAGGAGCTGGCAGGTTTTTTTTTGTCCGAAAGATACCATATAAGAGCAGCTATTAATATTCCAAAGGTTATAATGTTTTTTAACATAATAT
>MTKW01005104.1_pt1 | contig 14359 bp, 11 predicted proteins | sample 1042761 | NCBI WGS metagenome assembly MTKW01 (sample SAMN06205366, study PRJNA360243) | anaerobic digester metagenome | biome: Wastewater treatment plant; feature: Anaerobic digester sludge; material: sludge; isolation source: anaerobic digester fed with sludge from wastewater treatment plant ...
GCTGTAGCTATTGTGCCGGCTCCCACCGGACCGCCCTTGAATTTTTCTATAATTGTCGTTAATATCTTATTGTCGATAGCATCCAAACCTCTTTTGTCTATATTGAGAGCATTGAGAGCTATTCGAGCTATTTCAATATCAATGATACCGGTACCCTTTACTTGCGCAAAATCTCTCACCCTGCGAAGCAAAGAATTGGCAATACGTGGTGTACCACGACTCCGCAAAGCTATCTCCCATGCAGCATCTTCATTTATTTCTATATCCAAAATTGAAGCGCTACGAATAATGATTCGTCTGAGAACTTTCGCATCATAATACTCCAAATGCGATTTTATGCCAAACCTGGCCCTCAATGGAGAAGTAAGTAACCCGCTGCGGGTAGTAGCTCCTATCAATGTAAAAGGATTGAGAGCTATCTGTATGGAGCGTGCTCCAGGTCCCTTATCTATCATTAGGTCAATAGTATAGTCCTCCATGGCAGAATAAAGGTACTCCTCCACTATAGGTGAAAGGCGATGAATCTCATCTATAAAGAGCACATCACCTTCTTCAAGGGCAGTAAGAAGTCCTGCCAGATCCCCGGGTTTATCCAGAACCGGACCGGAAGTTATTTTCATATTTACACCGAGTTCATTTGCCACTATATGGGCTAGAGTGGTCTTTCCAAGACCCGGAGGACCATGCAAAAGTATATGGTCAAGAGCTTCACCTCTAAGAAGCGCTGCCTGAACAAAAATTTTAAGATTTTCTATAACTTTGTCCTGTCCTGCAAACTCCTCAAACTCCTTAGGACGTATCCGGCCCTCAATATCACGTTCTCTGGAAAAGGACTCCTCCCTCGGATCAAATCTTTCTTTACTCATATCTGATGACATCGTCTCGACAACTTTTTAAACAGTACAAAAATAAATAATAATATTTAATAAAGTATTATTGTAGTTGTTGGTGTGTTGATAATGTGGATAAAATTTAGGAGTCACTTATAAAAAATATATTAACATAATATTAACAGCAAAATAGTCTTAAAATTGATATTTTAAATAGATTTGTTTATGATGTTTATAAACTTGATTAATCTTTTCAACAGATATTTAATGTTGATAATGATTGAACAATAATTTATAAAGAGGTTTGTAGATTAGACAACTATTTTTAAGGGTTTTTTTTTTACGAAAAGTTATCAAATTATGTCAACATAAAATCAACTGTTATCAGGAGTTATTAAAAAAAATGGGGCTGAAACCCCATTTATTTTAATATTAGTCGTTAACCATTCGTAACTAATCTTTTAATTTAGCTGAAAGAAATTCTCGGTTGAGTCTCGCTATATGTGCTATACTGATACCTTTGGGACATTCCAATTCACAGGCACGGGTATTGGTACAACTGCCGAAACCAAGTTCATCCATCTTTGCAACCATGGCTTTTGCACGACGTGCTCCTTCAATTTTACCCTGAGGTAAAAGAGCAAGTGAACTTACACGGGCGGCTACAAATAGCATTGCGGAGCCATTTTTACAGGTGGCAACACAAGCGCCGCAACCCACACATGCTGCAGCATCCATACTTTCATTAGCTTTCTCTTTTTGTACGAGAATAGCGTTTGCATCAGGAGCATTGCCGGCATTTACTGATATAAAGCCTCCTGCCTGGAGTATTTTATCAAAAGCTCCTCTATCTACAACAAGATCTTTTACAACGGGAAAACCACGGGTTCTCCAAGGTTCTACGGTAATGGTCTCGCCATCTTTGAATTTGCGCATATAGAGCTGACAAGTAGTTATTTCATCGTCGGGACCATGTGCACGGCCATTGATGTAAAGTGAGCATATACCGCATATTCCTTCTCGACAATCGTGGTCAAATGCTACGGGATTAACTTGTTTATCTGTGCAGCCTTTGTTAACTGCCACGGGATCTATACCCTCGTTAATTAGCTGCTCGTTGAGAATATCCAACATCTCCAGGAAAGATGTTCCGGGAGAAATGTTTTTCACTTTATAGGTTTCAAAGTGACCTTTACTCTTGGCGTTTTTTTGTCGCCATATCTTTAATGTAAAATCCATAAACTACTCTTTATATTTTTGCGTAACTGCGCGAGGCAACTTTTACAAATTCAAATTTCAATGGTTCTTTGTGAAGGACGGGCTCCCGATCCTCTCCTTTAAATTCCCATGCGCTGACATACATGAAGTTTTCATCGTCACGCTTTGTTTCACCATCTTCAGTTTGCATTTCTTCACGGAAATGACCTCCGCAGGATTCGCGGCGATTGAGGGCATCAAGTGCCATAAGTTCGCCCATTTCCATAAAGTCAGCTACCCTTAAGGCCTTTTCGAGTTCCATATTAAATTCATCGTTTTCACCGGGTACACATACATTTTTCCAATATTCTTCTCGGAGTTTCCTTATTTCTGTAATGGCTTTTTTCAAACCCTCCTCATTACGGGTCATTCCCACATACTCCCACATGATATGCCCGAGTTCTTTGTGATATGAATCGACACTTCGTTTGCCTTTTACACCGAAGAGTTTGTTAATCCTGTCAGTAATAGCCTTTTCTGCCTCTGCAAATGCAGGGTGATTCGTATCGGTCTTCGGATCCAGAATTTTACCGGCTAGATAGTCTCCGATAGTGTAGGGAAGTATGAAATATCCATCTGCAAGGCCCTGCATAAGAGCAGAGGCACCAAGACGGTTTCCGCCATGATCGGAGAAATTGGCTTCACCAATGGCATATAGACCCGGAATAGTTGTCTGAAGATTATAGTCAACCCAGATACCACCCATTGTGTAGTGGATAGTAGGGTAGATCATCATAGGTTCTTCATAGGCATTGACGTCTGTAATCTTTTCATACATCTGGAAAAGGTTGCCGTATCTTGCTTCGATAACCCCTCTTCCGAGTCTTTCAATAGCAGTACTGAAGTCAAGGAAAACCGCTTTACCTGTATTGTTTACGCCAAAACCTGCGTCACAACGCTCTTTTGCCGCGCGGGAGGCCACATCACGGGGTACGAGATTACCGAATGCCGGGTATCTACGTTCCAAATAATAATCTCTTTCCTCTTCAGGTATTTGTGAACCTTTAATTTCTCCTGCCTGGAGTTTTTTTGCATCTTCAATCTTTTTGGGAACCCAGATACGTCCGTCATTACGAAGAGATTCCGACATGAGGGTCAGCTTGGATTGCTGGTCACCTTCGACCGGAATACAGGTAGGATGTATCTGTGTAAAGCTGGGGTTTGCGAAGAATGCTCCCCTTTTATAGCACTGCCAAATTGCAGAACCATTGCAGGTCATTGCGTAGGTGGAGAGAAAGTAGCAGTTGCCATATCCTCCGGTGGCGATGACTACTGCGTGTGCACCGAATCTTTCAATTTTACCTGTTACCAGATTACGGGCTATTATGCCTTTTGCTTCACCGTCAATGACTACCAGGTCAAGCATTTCATACCTGGGGTATGACTTAACGCGTCCTTTGAAAATCTGACGATTGAGTGATGCATAAGCTCCGAGAAGAAGCTGTTGTCCGGTCTGACCGCGTGCATAGAATGTGCGGGAAACCTGCCCGCCTCCGAACGAACGGTTATCGAGAAGTCCACTGTAATCGCGCCCAAAAGGAACACCTTGTGCAACGCAATGGTCGATGATATTATTGGATACTTCTGCAAGACGATAGACATTTGCCTCACGGCTACGATAGTCACCACTCTTTATGGTATCGTGGAACAGACGATAAATTGAGTCATTGTCGTTTCGGTAGTTTTTAGCAGCATTTATGCCACCCTGAGCGGCGATAGAATGTGCCCGACGGGGAGAATCGCTGATGCAGAAAACCTTAACATTATAGCCGAGTTCTCCCAAAGAGGCAGCTGCAGATGCACCTCCAAGACCTGTGCCTACAACGATTATATCAAGTTTACGTTTGTTGGCAGGGCTTACAATGCGGATGTTATTTTTGTGAGATATCCATTTTTGTTCAAGGGGTCCCTCGGGAACGTGAGAAACTAATTTTGTCATATATATAAGAAGTTTTTATCTGTTTTTTCAAAAGAAATTAAGGCGCAAAGATATCATTTTATTTATAACTTTATTTATAACTTTGCCGTAAATCAATTTTTAGATTCAATATGGAGAGGTTTGTTACAGCGGGCGGCATTGCGGTTCATATTCTCGATTCCGAAAAGGGAGAAAAATGTATCATTCTCTTACACGGTTATCTTGAAACAATGTATATCTGGAGCGAATTCGCAGAGCTTCTTTCCAAACAATACAGAGTAATTGTGATTGATATTCCCGGCCATGGTCTTACAGACTATGCTCCGGCAGACTTATCGGGTAATCGAATCAATACCATGGACTTCTGCGCAACAGTTGTAAAAGGTGTCCTCGAAAAATGCTCTGTCTCAAAAGCAATTATCGGAGGCCATTCGCTGGGTGGGTATATTGCACTTGCCTGCTGTCGTCTCTATCCTGAGACTTTCGAAAAGCTAATTCTCTTCAATTCACATCCCTATGAGGACCCTGATGAGAAGGCTTTAGATAGAAAACGAGAAATTGACATAATTGAGAGTGGTAAACTCTTGATGTTGGCCTCGGTGTCCATCCCGAAAATGTACTCAAGGGCCAACCTGCGTGAAATGGATGAGAAAATTCGTGAAACTCTGGAACTTTGCGAAACTCACGATCCCATGGGTATAGTAGCTTCAATCAAAGGGATGCAACTTCGTCCGAATGCTTCTTCGCTGCTCTATGATTCCCAAATTCCGGTGATGGTTATTGTAGGAGATCAGGATATCTTCATGCCTGCTGCTATGATCCTAAAAATGCGCGAGAGCTTTCCTAAAGTCCGTTTTGAAGAGTTAACCGGATGTGGACACAACTGTTTTGTCGAGCGTCCGGTTGAGGTGCTCGACAGAGTTATTTCTTTTGTGGGATAAAGGATTTATTTTCCCTTTTTCATTAGTTCAACAACTTTTTCCACCGGCAGCGCCTTCACGGTCCTACCTCCTTTTCCGGTCATATCCGTGGCCTTGAATAGAGAATTCCACAAAGCCTCGGCGGTGGCTTCGATGGTGGCCTCGAATAGAGCCGACATATCGTCATTGTGCAACAGCACAGGATTGTACTTCTGAGTGGATTCGTTGATGAGATTCTCTTTGCAGACGGAGAGCGCTATCACATAGTCTCCACTACCGTTGGAAGCTATACCTCCGGTCTTTGCAAGGCCCATCATGGCCCTTTTTGCAATCCTTTTAAGGTTGCGAGCGTCCACAGGAGCGTCAGTGATGACTACCATCATACAGGAGCCATCAGGGTTGAGTTGTGAGTCTTGAGTGGATTCATACGAGCCGGATTCGCACGAAGGCGATTTAGATGAGGTAGACTCGTAAGCAGAGCTCAACACTCTTGTTTCCTCTTCTACTGCATTTTTAAAACTGTACCGGCCCAGCATTTGACCTACGGGTACTCCCTCTATCTCGAGTATGCCGCCATAATTGGATTGTACCAGCACTCCCACGGTATATCCCCCTAGGGACTTTGGAAGCACACGTGAAGAGGTTCCTATTCCTCCTTTAAAACCGAAACAGATAGTGCCTGTACCGGCTCCCACGCAGCCTTCCTCTACCGGTCCGCTCGATGCAATTTCGATTGCTTTCAACACATGCTCTGCAGTGACATGCCTACCTCGGATATCATTGAGACCGCCGTCATTGGTTTCGCCCACTACGGCATTTACCGAGCCCACTGATTCGTTGCCTTGCTGTGCAAGAGAATAGGTTATTACACCTTCAATTCCCTGCGCCACGGAGAGAGTGTTTGTCAGAATAATTGGAGACTCCGTGTTGCCGAGTTCCTCTATTTGAGTCACCCCGGCGAGCTTACCGAAACCATTTCCTGCATAGACTGCAGCCGGACATTTCAGACGGAATAGATTGCCTTCGTGTGGAATGATAGCTGTCACTCCGGTGCGGATATCGTCACCCTCAATGATCGTAACTTGCCCAACTTTTACTCCAGGCACATCGGTGATGGCGTTGTATTCTCCTGTTCGGAAAATACCGGGCTTAATGCCATAGTCCCTGATTCTTCCTTGTGAAAATAGAGATACGGACATCAGGAGTAGTGTAATTATAGTTATAAATCGTTTCATATCGAATACATTTTAATCTTATATTAATACAAATATAGTTTTACTTTTGTAAAAATTTTCAATTGATGATAAAAAAGGAACAAATCATAAAGGGTCGTCACGATGAAACCGCGGCATTTGTAGCTATAATACCTCAGGGTGTGGAAGAAAGAGAAGTGGCAGAATTTCTGGAAGAACTTGAGTTTCTTGCCGAGACTGCAGGAGTAAAATCGGGGAGGTCTTTCACGCAAAAACTTCAGAAGCCCAATACGAGAACCTACATTGGAAGGGGCAAGCTTGACGAAATAGCCTCATATATAGAAGATAACGAGATAGATTATCTCATTTTTGACGATGAACTTTCTCCTTCACAACTTAGAAATATCGAACAAACAGTAGGAATTAGAGTGATAGACCGTACCGGCCTAATTCTTGACATCTTTGCACAGAGAGCTAAGACAGCTTATGCCAAGACACAAGTGGAACTTGCTCAATATCAATATCTTTTACCGCGATTGACTGGTATGTGGACTCACCTGGAGCGTCAAAGGGGTGGTATCAGCATGAGGGGCCCGGGTGAGACGCAGCTTGAGACTGACAGACGTATAGTTTTAGATAAGATTGCAAAACTTAAGGAGCAACTCAAAAAGATTGATCGTCAGATGGCTTCCCAGAGGGGTAATCGGGGTTCACTGGTGCGTATCTCACTTGTAGGTTACACCAACGTTGGTAAAAGCACAATAATGAATCTCTTGGCAAAAAGCGATGTTTTTGCAGAAGATAAACTATTTGCAACCCTTGATACCACAGTTCGTAAAGTCGTTATAGGAAATGTTCCTTTTTTGCTTAGCGATACGGTAGGATTTATTAGAAAACTTCCAACACAACTTGTTGAATCATTCAAAAGTACTCTTGATGAAGTGCGTGAGGCTGACATTCTGATGCATGTGGTAGACATTTCTCACCCCAACTTCGAGGAGCATATCCGGGTTGTAAATCAAACACTTCTTGAGATTGGCGCACAGGAAAAACCTCTTTTCATGGTTTTTAACAAAATCGACGCTTATCATCATGAAGAATATGATGAGTTTTCAATGCAGGAAAAGAAATTAAGCAACTATACCATTGATGAACTAAAACAGTCCTGGATCTCTAAAGAACATACACCCTGTATTTTTATTTCAGCCATTGAGAAAACCAACATAGAAAAACTCCGTTCTGACCTTTATAAAATGGTGGCCGAAATTCACGCAGGTCGCTATCCTTTCGATAATTTTCTATGGTAGAGATGCCCGCCTGTGGCTATGAGCCGCTGATCGTTACCATTGGAATCCTTAAATTAAAAACTCCCTTTCACCACGGCGAAAGGGAGTTTTGATTATTTACGGATGTGCGGTCTAAGTTATCGGAGCTGGAACAGTACCGGGAAGGTGTAAGTAACTTTTACAGGCCTTTCCCTCTGTTTGCCCGGTGTCCATTTGGGGGACATGGAGACGATCCTTACTGCCTCTCGGTCTAGAGAAGCATCTACGCCCCTGAGCACTTTGACATCTCTTACAGATCCGTCAGTGTATACTGTAAATTGCAGTGTAACACGGCCCTGAACGCCATTTTCCTTTGCAAGCTCAGGATAAACAAGTTTACTGTTCACCCATTTGGAGAAATCGTTAGCGTCGCCGCCCTGGAATTTGGGTTTCTCCTCTACAAGTGCAAAAGGAATAGCCTCCTCTTCAACCTCTTCTTCCTCTACTACAGCTATATAGTCCATAATTTCAACACCAATACTGGCATCATCCTCCATATCTATAAATAGATTGTCGGTTACAACGATATCATCATCCACGATGTCAATAATGTCGGACAATACAGGAATCTTGGGTGCCTCAGGAGGGGGAAGCTGTTCGTGTTGGGTTACAGGAATAATCTCCTCCTCAACAACTTGCTCCTGAACTGCGAGGTTAACGGTTTCAGCCTTCTCAGTTGATGACCATTCAAACGCAAGCAATACCAATCCGAGTGCGATTATCAGTCCAATCTCTCTGAACAATAATTTTTTGTTTTCAAGATCTGCTTTGGGTGTTTTTTTAACTTCCATATCAGTATTTTATTTTTGTTTGTCCAAGCTTTAGGTTCATTAGATCTAGTAGTCCGTAAAATTAGTAAGAAAAAATGATTTATAACAAATTTTTTGTTGATAATTTTATTATTAACTTTCTATTCTGCTGTAGTCCAGGACTTTAAAGCTTTTATTTATTTTCAAATATTGTTAGTAATTATACAAAATCAACTTTTATTACATTATCTATCCCATTCTCACTCTTAATATTTCATCTTAACCTTTTTCTCCCTGCTTACATTGCCCAATATTAGAAACCCTGATATATAATCAATTTTGTAAAAATTTGCTGTTTGTAGACTCTATTCACTATTTTTGCAACAAATAACGAGCCAAATAAGCTTAATTTGCATAATTGCGTAACGACATGATTAATTATTTCAACGATGAGATAAAGTTTAATTTAACCGGAAAGAGAGTCGTCTCCAAGTGGTTGAGAATTACTGCATTAGAAAAAGGGTTCAAGATTGGACAACTCAATTACATATTTTGTGATGATCCTTATTTGCTTCGTATAAATCGTGATTTTCTCGGACATGACCATTGTACAGATATCATTACCTTTGATTATTCCAAAGATTACGAGTTGCAATATGGCAAAAACTCGATTAGCGGAGATGTTTATATAAGTATTGATACGGTTCGCAGAAATGCCCGAATTTATGGTGAAGGCTTTGAAAGAGAACTTCACAGAGTTATTGTTCATGGACTTCTCCATCTGATCGGTTTTGATGATATTACGCCCGAACTGCAAACAGAAATGAGAGTTCAGGAAGAGAATGCTCTTGTGAGGCTATCTTCAATGTTATAATAAAGTCAGATGAAAATTCCACAGTACGACATAATAGTAGTGGGTGCCGGTCACGCAGGATGTGAGGCAGCAGTAGCAGCCGCACGTTTGGGCTCAAAAGTTTTGCTCATAACTATGGATATGAACAAAATCGCCCAAATGTCATGTAACCCGGCTATCGGTGGAATTGCCAAGGGTCAGATTGTCTGTGAGATAGATGCGCTGGGAGGATACTCGGCTATTGTTACCGATGCATCAACAATACAATTCAGAATGCTTAACCTTTCAAAAGGTCCTGCAATGTGGAGTCCCCGAGCCCAGTGTGACAAACTCCATTTCTCGATGAATTGGCGTTACGTCCTCGAAAATACCTCTAAATTAGACATTTGGCATGATATGGTGACTTCGTTAACTTTCCGAGAATCCAAAATTTGCGGCGTGAGAGTCTCCATGGGTGCAGAATTTAGTTGTAAGAGCGTTATTTTAACTGCAGGAACTTTTCTCAACGGAAGACTTTATATCGGCAATGAAGTAGTTCATGGTGGTAGAATGGGGGAGTCCCCTTCATTAGGTTTGACTGAGCAACTTTCAGGTATGGGATGTTCGGTAGCGAGAATGAAGACAGGTACACCACCAAGAATTGATGCCCGCTCTCTTGATCTTTCCAAACTTCTCATGCAGGAACTCGACCCCAATCCCTCCAAATTTTCCTATCTCCCATTTAAGACAAGCATACAGAGAGGCAAAGAACAAAAACCTTGTTATATCGTCAACACGAATAAGAATGTGCATGACATCCTTCGTACAGGATTTGATGAATCTCCACTATTTAGTGGAAAAATAACAGGTATTGGACCTCGTTATTGTCCCTCAATAGAAGACAAACTTCGAACTTTTGCCGGTAAAGATACACACCAACTTTTTCTGGAACCGGAAGGTTGGAGTACTCATGAATATTATCTTCAGGGATTTGCCTCCTCACTTCCTCTGAAGGTCCAGATGGAAGCTTTGCAAGAGATAGAGGGTCTCAGGGGAGTTAAAATTTTTACACCTGCTTATGCTGTAGAATATGACTTCTTCGATCCTACGGAGTTATATGCGACACTCGAGTCCAGGATTATTCCCAACCTATATTTTGCGGGACAGGTCAATGGCACTACAGGTTACGAAGAAGCAGCAGCACAAGGACTCATGGCCGGTATCAATGCTCATCTGAAATTAAATGACAAGGAGCCGTTTATACTCAAAAGAGATGAGGCTTACATAGGTGTTTTGATTGATGATCTCATAACAAAAGGCGTCGACGAACCTTATAGAATGTTTACTTCCCGCGCTGAGTATCGTATTCTTTTGAGACAAGACAATGCGGATAGTCGTCTTACGGAGAAGGGTTATCAACTAGGCCTGGTTGACCAATTTAGATATGAATTTACCAGACTGAAGTACGATGCTATTTCCAGGTTTATAGACTTTTCCAATACCAATTCCTTACAACCAAAAGACATCAACGACTATCTTCATTCTATAAATAGTGCCAAAATTACTTCAAAAAGGAAGATTTCAGGTCTCTTATCCCGCCCCGATACCTCAATTAAGCCTCTACTTAAGAATGTTCCACGTGGAACAATTGTAGATTCAAATCTTCCGGGACAAATATCAGCATTATCATCAATTAAAACAGAGCAAATCAAAAACTTGATAGATATGCCCTGGGGTAAAACAGAGGGTAGAGGGGAGATAGATCCGGAATTTGTCTTTGAAGAGATACTCCAGTCAGCAGAAATCAGCATTAAATATAAAGGCTATATCGAACGAGAAAAGGGTATTGCCGATAAAATTCGGCGATTGGAAAATCTCAGAATTCCTGATAATTTTGATTTTACGAAAGTCAATTCTTTGTCAATGGAGTGTCGTATCAAATTAAACAGATACCGTCCTCGTACTATAGCACAAGCTTCCCGCATCTCGGGCGTCTCTCCGGCAGACATTCAAGTGTTGTTAATCTATTTTGGCCGATAATCCCGCACCCCGAACCCCGCAACTCGTTTCAAAGAGGAAAGGAGAAGGTTGAGTGCGTGGATTCTGTTGAGAAACTGTCATTGAGAGACGTAAGCAACAAATAGGGATAGCGGGTGTCATGCTGGAACGGTGAAGGAGGATTTAATGCCGCCTCCTCAATTATGTAATCCAATAAGTAATGATTCCACTGAAAATAGTCCGATATCAATCTTTCGTCTCTTGTCAGAAATAGGCTGACCCCGTCAAAATGAGAAATGAATGCCTTGTTTTCAAATAATGGTAATGAGTTGGCGCTTCGGTAAATCGGGGTGTTAAACCCAATTTTATCATAGAACGAGACAATATCTGCATTCGAGGGATGCACCATCATAAATTTCCATCCATGTCGTTTAGCGTTGTTTCTAATGTATGCTATAAGCGATTTAGCATAGCCACGACTGCGGTATTCAGGCAATGTGGCGAGGCCACAAATATATACGCCGGCATGTGAGTCCCTGTGTCCTCTAGTACGTGAACTTGAGATATATGATATGCTCATAGTTTGTACGACCGAAACAGCTTTGCCCTCTTGTTCGTAAACAAGAGTGTGTCTCGGTGTGCATTTTTTCAGGAAGAAATCGATATATTCATCACTCGCATCAAAGCATTTTCTGTAGATGTGGCGTATATCCGATATGTCCTGTTTTGTGGCTGAGCGAATCATAGCTGAGTTTTGATGCCTATATACTAATTGTCTTCTGATTTGTCTGTCTTGAATATATCGTTGATGAGATTTGCGTATTTTTTATGGATGTTACGGCGTTTAAGCTTGAGAGTTTGGGAAAGCAGATCATTGTCAGCACTCCAATCATCTAGTACAATCCTTTCACGCTTAACAACTTCGTGGACAGCCAGAGTCTTGTTAACTTTTTCCACTTCTCCATGGATGAGTTTAACAATTTCCTCAGAAGCGATAAGGTCATGATCGGTCTCATATTGGATTTTACGCCGTTGAGCGTAGTCCTTAAGTTTTGGTAATGAGGGTATTATGATCGCAGAGGCAAATTTCTGGTTTTCGCCGAATACTATACAATTCTCAATATATGGCGATTCTTTAAGACGGGTCTCGATTACTTGAGGTGCTACATATTTACCTGCTGAAAGTTTGAAGATCTCCTTTTTACGATCAGTAATCTTAAGATACTGTCCATCAACAAGATAACCAATATCTCCGGTATGTAGCCACCCCTCTGAATCTATAATTTCGGCAGTAGCTTCAGGATCCTTGTAGTAACCGAGCATTACATGAGGTCCTCTGGTTAGAATTTCACCATCTTCAGCAAACGCGAGTTCTGTACCTCCAAGTGCCTTGCCTACAGTACCGATTACATTTATGCCGTCAGCAGGGCTGTTTACAGCAATTACCGGGGATGTTTCAGTCATTCCATAGCCTTCATATATATGGAGTTTGGCAGCGTTAAAAGTTCGCACAATCTTAGCCTGAATAGAGGATCCACCTGATACTACAATCATCTCCTTGCCTCCAAGCGCTGCTCTCCATTTACTGTAAACAAGTTTATCGTACAAATTGCGTTTGGCGAGGTAGAATTTCTTTTTGTTGTAAAAGTCAAAATTGTTGGCAAACTTCCATGCGAGCTTGTAGATGAATCTCTTGATGCCTTTCAGCTTTTTGCCTGCAGCCTCAAGCTTACCATACATTATCTCCAGTACACGGGGAACAGCGCAAAATCCGTCAGCCCGGCTGTCCGCAAGGTCTGCGGCAATAGTGCTGAGAGACTCTGCGTAATAGATGCTGATAGCCAGTTCCTGATACTCATAGTTCATTGTACGCTCATATACGTGGCAGAGAGGAAGAAAACTCAGCATTTTATGATTCCAATTCCATACCTGGCGTACAGCATGTCCGTGAGCGTTGGAGGTGAGGTTGCGATGCGAGAGCATAACACCTTTTGGCAAACCGGTGGTGCCGGAGGTGTAGACAATGCTACAGCACTCGTCGGGTGATATTTCTTCTTTGTTGCGCTCAACAATGGGTGCATATTGTTCTTTGTGTTCGCGTCCAAGTGCCTCGAGTTTGGATAAGCATAAAATATCATCTGAGTCATCCATCATGATTACCTTGATGTCGCGCTTAATCTCCGCGATAATCGGAGCTACCTTCTTATAGAGGCTTTGGCTGCCCACAACGATGATTTCTGCATCCGAATGGTCGAAAATGTGTAAGAAATCTTTTTTACTTAGTGTGGTGTATACCGGTACGTGAATCATATGAGCAAGGTTGGAGCCCATGTCCACGAAATTCCACTCAGGACGGTTGCTACAGATGGTTATTATCTTGGTACCGGCTTTATAACCAAGTGCCAGAAGGCCATACGCAACATTGTGCGAGTGTTCTATATAATCGTCAATACTGTACTTAATCCACTGGCCCTGTACTTTGCGTGCCAGCATATCATCTTTTGGGGGAAAAGAGGCTTTCAGATTTGAAAGCAGGTCAAATGTGCGGGTTATTGTCATTTTTTGTAAAAAAAAGTTAGAACTTCAAAGTTAATAAAAAACAGTGATTAATAAAAATAAAAAACAAGGGAGGCCCTCGCTCGGGCCCCCCTCAACACATCACATTTGATTTACAAATCAGATTATTTCTTCATACTGCTTAGCAGAAAGAAGAGTATCAATTTCCGAAGCGACGGAAAACTTGATCTTAATCATCCATCCTGCACCATAAGGGTCATTGTTGACCAACTCCGGAGCATCTTCAAGCTCAGGATTGACCTCTATGATCTCTCCTGAAAGAGGCATAAGCAAGTCAGCAACTGTTTTTACAGCTTCAACCGCGCCGAATATTTCGTCCTTCTCCACAAATTCGCCCTCGGTCTGAATATCGACAAAAACGATGTCACCAAGTTCGCTCTGTGCGAAATCAGTGATGCCTACAATAGCGATGTCACCATCGATTTTTACCCACTCATGGTCTTTGGTATACTTAAGTTCTGCAGGAAATTTCATCACAAAAACCGATTAAATAGTTAATACTGATTCCAAAAATGATTGTACAAATATAGCGTTAATATTTGAAAATAACAAAAAAAACTGAAAATCACAGCAGTTTGAGCGCTTTTTTAATCAATTCCTCAAGAGCAACGGAAGGATCCTCCTTGAGGAGCTTATCGAGAGCCTTTTCGACATTGGGTTTGGTGAATCCCAGGAGCACCAGTGCTGTGGCAGCCTCCTGGCGTACTGCCGAAGGTGCAACGCCGCCATCGAAAGGAAATCCGGCAACAGAAGCGCCTTT
>MTKW01002189.1_pt1 | contig 14356 bp, 11 predicted proteins | sample 1042761 | NCBI WGS metagenome assembly MTKW01 (sample SAMN06205366, study PRJNA360243) | anaerobic digester metagenome | biome: Wastewater treatment plant; feature: Anaerobic digester sludge; material: sludge; isolation source: anaerobic digester fed with sludge from wastewater treatment plant ...
GTGAAGATCCAATCCCTGAAGATGCCGGCGATCATGTCAGCCGCTCCGGCAAGGGTTGCCGATACGAGCACAGGTGCAAGCTGGCGGCACCGATCTGCCAAGAGTGCGAGCCCGAGTTGCTGGCACCATCCCCGAACCTTCGAGGCGCATCAGACAGCTTCCCTGAAGGCTCCGGCTATGAGCCAGGCTTCGAGCCCGCCGGCAGACACCTGGTCAGGTGCCACATGTCACACGACTAGGGCAAAAGGTTGTGGTTGCAGATGAAACAATTCGTTCCAATCCGGGTCAGGCCAAGCCGCGCCCGCTTTGCATGGATCGCAGTAATGGCGGTTGCACTGTGGACGATTGGGGGGCCACCCATCATTGCCACAGGCTCCGGCAATGGCACCCATGAACAACTAGAAGCAGCAGAAAATGTGCTGGCCAGGATGCTGGAGGCCCAGGAGAACCTGACAAGCTTCGACCTCCCTGCGACAGCTCGGGTGTACGTAGGCGGCCGCAAAGTCCTGACCGCGAGCATTCGGGTGTCAGGCTCCCGGCCAAACCATGTGGCAGTTAGATGGCTGGGCATGACTATCCACCCCAGAAAGGGCTTGATATTCGTAGACCCCGAACAGTTTGTCTCCGGGGACTACACACTTGCAGTCCTGGCGAGCCCGGACTGCTTGCAAAATGCCACGCAACCGACCTCCAACCCGGAAGCACAGCTGGGAAAGAAGATCCGGCCTGGCGGGGAAGACAGCAAGAACGCCAACAGGTGGATTGTGTCGGCAGTCTCCCTTCCAGGGTCAGCCTGCCCCCTCAGATGGACGCTGTATGTTGACCCTGACACATGGCTCATTGTCAGAGCCGAAGTGATCACTCCAGACTCTGATAGATGCGTCATTGAAGCCAAATACAGGCAGGCTGGCTACCGCAGGTGGGAACCGCTCTCTGTTTATGCAGAGGGCAGCCTCGTGCTTCAGGAATTCCTTCCCGACTTTCTTGCGAGCTTGATCCTTGGCCATGCAACGCAAGGGACCCCCGCCTGNNATTTCTGCATGGCCAATCACGCAGGATATCGGAAATCTTTGATGCTAGCATACGGCTGACGCCGTGGGCTGGTGCTCCGCATACTTGTTACGCCATGCGCTCGGAGAGTTTGGGATGGGGACTTGAGGATGAAGGGCGAAGACCCAGCCAAATGGCCCATGTTGGGTCAAATTTCAAGGAAATGGCCCAGGGTGGGCCACTTTGCGAAAACATGGCCCACAGTGGGTCATTCTGCTCCCTTCCGCAATAAGGTCATCTCCCAGAATACCTGGATTCCACATCTTACATGCGGAATGTGGGCTATTATTCTTGTATCCCAGACAACCAGCAAAGCCCGGATGCCTCAAGCAGCCGGGCCTTCGCCTTACCGCCCGAACGCACCTGGCGCAATTTTAGAGTACCGACTCTTTCAACTCTTTACCTGCCCGGAAGACCGGGACGTTCCTGGCCGGAATCCGTATCTCCTCCATAGTCTTGGGGTTCCTTCCTACCCTGGCTTCTCTTCTTCTCACTTCGAAGCTGCCAAAGCCTACAAGTTGAACCTTCTCTCCTGCCCTGAGCTGTTCTTTTATGGTCTCTAGAATCGCATCGATGGTTCTTGAAGTATCCTTCTTCGTCAGCCCAGTCTTGCTGGCCACCGAATCAACAAGGTCTGACTTGGTCATGTCCTCAGCCCCCTTCCACCAGTATGTTTTCCCGCGACTTGAGCCTTTATTACTTCCGCCCCAAGGGGTTTCGAAAATGGCCANNTCGGCATAGCTAGCACAGCTCGCGGCTATAGCACGATGCAAATCAGGCCGCCACTGCCTTCGTTCACGATCTTCTGCAAGGTCTCCTGAAGCTTTTCCTGGGCATGAACGGGCATATGCGCCAGTTTTGCCTCAATCCCCTCGCGTATCAAGTCTTGCATCGACCTTCCCAGGAACTCGGTCTCCCATATCTTCGACGGATTCTCTGCGAAGTCTTCCGCTATCTGCTCCGCAAACTCCTCACTCTGTTTCTCAGTCCCCATGAGCGGAGTCACTTCTGTTTTTATGTCCGCCCTTATCATGTGGATTGAAGGTGCCATAGCCTTGAGCCTGACTCCGCACCGATTGCCTTGCCTGATTATGTCAGGCTCTGCGAAGTAGATCTCTTCGAGAAATGGCGTGACTATGCCGTAGCCCGTCGCCTTTACCTGTTCAAGCGCAACCGCAACTTTGTCGTACTCCCGCTTCGCAAAAGTCAAGTCGCGCATCATCCTTATTACGTCTGAGTCACCCGTTACGTGCAGCCCACTCATCTCAGATATCACAGCGTAGAAGAGAGCCTTGGGAGCTGTCACTTCCATCCATACTCTGCCCGTTCCCATATCTAGCAGGGTTACTGTCGCCGACTCAGTATTCTTGGCCGTCCCGAGAATCTGTACGGCCGTGGAGACATCACGAACCTTGTCAATGGCGCTAACCGCCTCCTGCACAGCAGAGACGAAGCTCATGCGGACGGGATGAGACTCCTCAAGCTCCATAACCCACTCAGGCATCCGCACACTGATTTCACGTACTGGAAACTCGTACAGCACGCCACCGAGAACCTGCATGATATCGGCGGTAGACATGTTGAGACAATCCACCGGTATTACCGGTACGTCGTAGTTGCGTGCCAGGGCCTCACCAAGCGTTCGCGTGGATTCAGCTTCAGGATGTGTGGAATTCAGCACGACGATAAACGGCTTGCCCAGCTCCTTCAGTTCCGCTACGACCCTCCGCTCCGCGTCGATGTAGGCTTCCCTCTGGATCTCAGTGATCGAACCATCTGTTATTACCACCAGGCCAATAGTAGAATGCTCTTGGATTACCTTCTCCGTGCCAATCTCTGCTGCCCTTTGAAAAGGAATCTCCTCTTCGTGCCAGGGGGTCCGCACCATTCTGGGAGCATCAGCCTCTTCATACCCCAGTGCGCCGGGGACCGAATAACCCACACAGTCCACCATTCTGACGGCCACCTTTATGTTCTCCCCCAGCGTGATCTCTACCGCCTCGCCCGGGACGAACTTGGGCTCAGTCGTCATGATGGTCTTTCCGGCGCCGCTTTGGGGCAGCTCATCGCGGGTGCGCTCCTTCTCATAGGCGTCCTTCATGTTCGGCAGAACGACGAGATCCATGAACCTAGATATGAAGGTAGACTTGCCCGTCCTTACCGGACCGACGACGCCTATGTACACGTCTCCCCCCGTGCGTTCCGCAATGTGCCGGAAGATATCAAACTTCTCCATCCACTCGCCCTCCCTCGCATCGAGTCCGGGTGGAGGCGGCCTCACACCCCCACAGGATGCACGTTGGGTTGTACCTGCTCTTAGACGCTACATCTATATGACACTCGGGACGAATTATGCACCATTCAGATGAGCAGAGGAAGGAGGTCAACCATGGCGATGAGGTCGAGCTCATTGTGGTCAAGCACTGGAAGGATAGTATCTNNCCGTTGTACGTGACGACCGCGCGCGCACCATCGAGCCTTGTCAGAGTCTCCTCCAGCACCGCAGGCTCTTCTTCATATTCCCTTGCGAAAAGCTGATGCAAGACGAGCCCCTGCTCTGACGGAATAATCATCCCTACCATGAACAGGGCTGAAGTGCTGGAGAGGCCGGTAGTCTCAATGTCAAGAAAGACGACTTCATTCGGGGCGCAAAGCGCAAGGAGATCCAGATCCGGCACTCCGAAGCTTGAGAGCCCTCGTGCATCGGCGCGTTCAAGGGCTTCCACAACAGCGCACGCCCCCTGCCCCCATCTCTCGTGCGCGAGAAGGTCAAAAAGGGTTCTGTACCCGTCCCTTTTGAGCTCTCCTTCCCTAACAGGGCCTATCCCGTACACCAGTTGAAGATTGCTGGCGATGCGGAAGATGGCGGTGCGAGCCGGGGCAATCGGGGCCAAAGCCTCTGCTTCCATCTCCTTCTCTATTCCAATACACGAACCAGAGGAGTTCGTGACTACAGCGCCTCGGGGAAAATCATGCAAGCCAAACCGCCCTCCTCAAAGTGTATACCGCACTCTAAAGAGGATATTGGCCTGCCCGCCTGCAGGCACAGTCACAATAAGATGAGCGCGCCCGGAAACAAAGGTTGGAGCAGGCGTGTTGCTCTGGAGTATGCTCCACTGCCCGGGGAACTCTTCGATATCGATAACGACAGCTTCAGCTGTGCCGGCATTGACTATCCTCACCTGGTAAGCCTCTTCCCAGCTGCTCGTACCGACTTTGCGATGGTCAGTGCGGCTCCGCACCGCCGTCAGCGACGTGGACGGTCCCAGTCTTGCTATGACAGTAGCATCACTTGGGCATGGAGAGAGAATATCCTCGCCAAGGAAGAATGTCGCCCCGTCCTGGGATCGACTGAAGACGGATAAGCGTCCCCCCGGAAGTGGGCTGCTGAGCCCGCTTTCGCTTGACGTTGAAAACTCCAGGCCCACCATGACCGGGCTCTCATCAATTGCCAATGCAAGGGAATCGGATGCTGCCGCCACNNCCCGCGAATCTGATGTTCCGCTGTAAGCCTGCCGGAATGGGCTCGGGAGAGTCTATGGTCGCAACTGTGCTTCCCAGAGCCATGTCCCCCACAAATCCGGGCCTCGCGCTCAGAATATTGCCCGGTCCCGCTGCAAGAACCAGCTTTGAGGGTGCAAGGTCGCGATCTGTATCATTTCGAATCGAATACCATGCCCAAATCTGGGCAGTGTCTTTTCCTGCTTCAAGCGTGGTGTTGTAGGACGCACTCCACGAGACCCCTGAAAACGGGTAGACGGCAGTAAAGACGGCATGAGCTGCCGTTTCAACCTCTACATCAAACACCAATTCGCCTGAATCCCTGTCCATCGCTGCAGATGCGACCCTAAATGGCACCGTTCCGCTCAAGAGTTCAGCCCCGCCGCAATCAGCTGTGCTTGGAACGCCCGGCACTACCACCTTGTTCATGCCTGCCTCAAGGTCCATTTCCACTCGGCACGTGGCCACCGCAGGACCGGATTCCTGCACGACGAGGAAATCTAGAGTAGAAGAGCTCTCTGCCTCCTGGGATTGGTCAGGGTTCCGGAGCTCAAGAGTGCCCGGCAGGGTTTCCGTCGCCCACACCGTGTTCGCGGATGACGGCACTGCCCAGAGGACCGCCATGATGCAAAGAGAGGAAAGTGCGCACATACAGATGTGCCGCATCCTTGTAGACAACATGATAGACTCAACCTCCAAATGCCTAGTGCCAGAGTACGCGCAGGCCGTTTTGCTACTACTTAGTTCTCGATTTCGTCCTCACATCCTGCGCGAATCTGAGCATGGCAAATTCAACCTGGTGTCTGATAAGGCCACCCTGCAAGTATGCATCGAAAGGCGGGCGCAGCGGCGCATCTGCAGAAAGTTCAATAGAGGATCCCTGGATGAAGGCTCCTGCAGCCATTATCACCTGGTCGGCGTATCCCGGCATAGGTGCGGGCACGGGAAGAACAGCGGCATCCACCGGGGACGTTGACTGGACTGCCTTGCAGAAGGAACAGACCGCATCACGAGAGCCGAGCCTCACTGCAAGGACTATGTCATGTCGCGGCTCGCCAGGACGCGGCGAAACATCGTAGCCCAGTCCCTCTAGGAACGCTGAAGCAAAAATGGAGCCCGCAACCGCTTCGCTCACTATCAAGGGCGACATAAAGAGTCCCTGAGCGAGTTCGCGTGTGTATCCGAGGCTGGGCCCGCATTCGGATCCAAGCCCGGGCGCGGTCAGCCTTTCTGCTGCCATTTCCACAAGATCCGCCCGCCCTGCTATGTAGCCCCCGCCCGGAGCAATGCCCCCTCCGGGATTCTTGATGAGGGAACCTGCAACAATATCAGCGCCGACGGCTGTGGGTTCCCGCGTCTCCACAAATTCGCCGTAGCAATTATCTACGAATACGATGGCCTCAGGGCTAGATTCGTTCACGCATCGCGTTATTCTGCCAATGTCATCTACGCCAAGGGATTTTCGCCATGAGTAGCCTGGAGACCTCTGCACCAGAACCATCCTGGCCCCTTTGGAAGCTGATGCTATCTGCTCGAAGTCCGGCTCGCCGTCTGCAGCAGGTGCCACCTCAAGGTAGTCTACGCCGTATTCCCCGAGCGACCCCCGGACCGGCCTGTTGGCCCCGATCATTGTGACCATCGTGTCGTAAGGGGCTCCGTAAGCCGACACCAGAAGATCGCCAGGGCGAAGCACGCCGAAGAGGACCGCTGCAAGCGCATGGGTTCCGGAGACTATCTGGATTCGGACCAATGCCGACTCGGCGCCAAACACATGGGCAAAGGCCTTCTCAAGGCAGTCGCGTCCGGTATCGTCATAGCCATATCCTGTAGTCCCTCCGAAATGATACTCGGCCAGGCCTGCCTCGGCGAAGGCTTCGAGCACCCGAGCCGTATTCGTTCTGCATATCTCCTCTGTGAGCTCTACGTAGTCTGCTATCTCCTTGCGCACCACACAAGCCAGGTCAACTATGTCGTCATCGACCCCCAGGGTTCTGGCCACCTCAGTTCGATCCAACGGAAAACCCCACTCCTTTGAGCCAACTCTCTATAGACGCTATGATCATGTCTGCAATATCGCCCGGCCCTCCGGCGCCCTCCACATCAATCCAGCGTATCTTCTTGTTCTTGCGGAACCATGTCATTTGCCTCTTGGCGTATTTCCGCGTCTCGGCTTTGAGAGTGTCGATGGCATCCGCAAGGCTTTCCTCGCCCGCAAGATACAGGGCAAACTCCTTGTACCCTATGGCCTGGACGGCCGTGTATCTTGGGTCGTAACCGCTTTCAATCAGCGAACGAACCTCGTCAATGAGGCCATGTTCGACCATGATGTCGACACGAGCGTCGATTCGCCTGTTCAGCGCCTGCCTTGCCATGCGCAGCCCGAAGATGACTGCCTCGAACTCGCTCTTGCCTTCATGTTTGCGCTGGAGCTCAGATATGGGCACCCCTGTCACCTCGTGAACCTCAAGCGCCCTGACTATTCGTCTCAGGTCATTGGGGTGTATTCTATGTGCGGCGCTGGAGTCANNGCTATTTCACGAATGGCTTTCCTGGCCAGCTCCTGATATTTCGCCACGCAGAAGATTTCATCTGGCTCAGCAACATCAATAAGATGATGGGGAATCTCGGCCAGTTCGGCGTCGGAGGGCTTGGCAGTGCCAATATCCATTCCTCGATAAACCTGCATTGAATCGGCTGAGACTATCTCTCCGCCAAGTTTCCGTGCAAGCTCGATTCCTACGGCCGATTTGCCCACTGCGGTAGGGCCGACTATGACAAGGAGCGGAGGCCGCTCCCGGGGAATCCCGCCAGCATTCATCTCCCTCACAAGCTGCTTCCTCCCTTCCCCATGCCTTCTTCATCCAGAGAAATGACCCCGTATTCCTGCCGGCTCTTCGCGGCACCCACTCGCGCACTAACCCCCAGCCTGTCAAGGTCATCCCCGTTCGCCCTGTCCTTTATCACCACGCGCCTTCTTGCAACCCTCATGCCCTCTCGGAGAGCCTTCTCAGGCAGGGGATCGTGCGACGCCCAGGGCCTCATTGGGGCGATTCCCACAGATGTGGTTACCGGCTCCCGAAACATCGGATCGAATGAGACGACGTCAAAGCTTCTGTCAGGGCGTCCTTCGAGGTAGTCCAGGTGGTTCCCGCAGACGACTTCGATGCGCCTCATCGCGCAGAGCACATCCGGATCGGCCTCTGTATAACTTCTCAGCCCCTCGCGGGTAATGACTGCCAGGACCGGACTGATCTCCACTCCTACGACTCGTCCCTCGCTGCCGACTACCCAGGATGATACTATCGCGTCTGATCCAAGTCCAAGTGTACAGTCGAGCACATGATCGCCTCTAGAGAGACCCATCGCCTCAACCATCTGGTCTGCCCCTCCGTGCTTGAGCCTTCGGATCCTCGACAGAGCCATTCCGGGATGGAAGAAGAGTTCGGCATTGCGCCTGCCCGCATCCTCAAGCCTGACAACACTGATCCGGCTGGCCTCCACAACTACGAAAGCTTCCAACCTCCCACGGCCGTCTTCACTATATCTGTCTGCAACAGCCTCGAGCGACCGGCCCATCCTTCTCACAAACGGCACATCAAGGTCGTCTGCGAGCCTCCGGGCCAAATCAACCTGGCAGTGGCCACCACGGGCAGATGTGGTCACGGCGATACGGTCCATTGAGATCATCTCCGCCCGAAACTCCTCGCCAATGCGTCTTGCGGCACTACTACGACGACAGGCCTTCCATGGGGGCATCTATAAGGATCTTCACATTCGAACAGCCTTTCCACAAGCGACTCCATTTCGGGAACGGAGAGGACATCGCCTGCTTTCACCGAACCGCGGCATGCGAGAGATACCGCTACATGCTCTCCCAGCAGGCCTGGATCAGACCCTGCAGGCGCCGCTACGATTCCCTCTATGGCCGCCATGAGGGATTCTGCCGGCGGAATGCCGCCGCTTTGCGCAGGCACTCCCCGGATCACGACAGATGTTTCGCCAAACACATCCAGCTCGTACCCCATCCTCGCCAGCACATCTGCGTGTTTCGACACAATCTCCACGTCTGATGCGCCTATCTCTGCCACCTCAGGCGCCAGTAGAAGCTGCACAGAAGGCTTCTCCTTCCGAAACTCTTCCCGGTACTTGTCTACCAGGATACGCTCGTGCGCAACATGCTGGTCTATGATGACCAAACCGCTTTCACCTTGAGCTAGAATATAGGTGCCGTGGAGCTGACCAATGACTTCAGGCCTTTCGCCTGTGAACCCGGATTTCCCCAGAACCAACCCCGGAGCCGGCCTCGCTTCCCGCAAGGCGCTCTCTTGCGGCTGCCATGCCGATCGTTCATCGCTCGCCGGATACGAGCCGGGCGCCCTCCCTGCCGGTACCGGAGCAGAAGCCCTTCTTCCAGATCTGGAGCCTGGCGAACTCCATCCGTCTGCAGGCCCCACCTCCTCCAGCCCGGGCACTGCATCTGCTGACCGCAAGACAGACGCAACAGCTCCATGAAGAGCAGAATACACATCTGAGCTTGATGCGAATCTTACCTCACTCTTGGCCGGGTGGACGTTGACATCGACCATGGACGGGTCAATCTCAATCGAAAGCACCACGGGCGGCCTGATGCCTGCAGGAACAGTCCTATCGTAAGCTCTGTCTACGGCAGACCAGACCGTTGTAGATGTGACAGGACGCCTGTTGACGGATACGTATTGCTTGTCGCGGCGCTTGCCTTTGGCAAGGTGCGGGAGGGAAATCAAGCCCTCTACTGAAACCCCGCGCGAGTAGCCTTTCAGAGGGATCATCTCTCTGGCCACGTCGAGCCCGAGAACTACCGCAGCAGCCTCCTCAATCGATCCTCCCCGAGGGGTTGTGAGCGCGCCTCTCCCATCTACCTTAAGAGTAAAGCCGATTTCCGGGTGCGACAGGGCAAGGCTGCCTACGATATCGACAATCCTCCTGTTTTCCGTGGAGACTGTCCGGAGGTATTTGAGCCTGGCAGGCGTATTAAAGAAAAGGTCGCGAACGGCGACAGTTGTTCCGCAGGGCGCCCCGATCGGAGCGGGCTCCCCCACTCGTCCTCCTTCGCCGACCACAACAGTGCCTTCTCGGCTCCCCTGCTCGCACGTGACCAGTCTCACCCGAGCAACTGAAGCAATGCTGGGGAGTGCTTCGCCTCTGAAGCCAAGGCTTCCAATAGAGAAAAGATCCTCGGCCTGGGAAATCTTGCTGGTGGCATGGCGTTCGAAAGCCCGCGCTGCGTCTTCGCGCCCCATGCCGCAGCCATCGTCAGCAACCATTATCAGCTCAAGGCCGCCTCCGAGTGTCTCAATATCTATGTTGCGCGCCCCGGCATCGATCGAGTTTTCCACAAGTTCCTTAACAACCGACGCAGGCCTTTCAACGACTTCGCCTGCGGCTATCTTGTTGGCAACCTCAGGCGCAAGTCTGATGATGCGCATCCCTTTCACTCCTTCGTTATCGCCAGATCTTTCAGCTCGTACACAAGGTCCAGGGCTTCCCTGGGAGTCAGATTGTCGGCATCCACCTGCACAAGCTTGTCCATAAGGCGTACGGCCGCATCCAGCCGACCGTCTCCATGAGGAGCCGTACCCTTCGACGTATCGTCTAGAACCTCTGTGATGTCGTACCCTCGCACCGGCTCTTCATCTGCCCAGCCGAACAGGGTCATCTGGTGGCCCTCTGAAGGCAGAGAGGCTTCCAGGTCGTCCAGTATGCAGTGGGCGCGCCTGACCACTTCCCTCGGCAGCCCGGCCATTTTCGCCACATGAAGGCCGTAGCTCTTGTCGACGCTTCCCCTTGCCAGCCTGTAAAGGAAAGTAACCTCGCCGCCGCGCTCCACTGCCCCTACATGGTAGTTGCGGGCGTAAGGCAGGCGTTCTTCCAGCGCAGCCAGCTCATGGTAGTGGGTAGTGAAAAGGGCCCGCGCCCCGACGTGGTCATGAACCCACTCGGCGACTGCCCAGGCAAGGGCCATACCGTCGTACGTGCTCGTCCCGCGCCCAAGCTCGTCCACTAAGATCAAGCTCCTATCTGTGGCGTTGTTCAGGATGTTTGCCGTCTCAAGCAGCTCCACCATGAAACTGCTCTTGCCGGCGCTAATGTCGTCATATGAGCCAGTACGGTAGTATATGGCGTCGCATATCCCTATCGTGGCCTCNNGCAAGCACTGTTGACTTCCCGGCCATGTTGGGGCCTGTTATTATGAGCAATCTTCCCTCATCACATGAAACCTCGATATCATTAGGCACATACCTCGCCGATCCCAGCATCTCCTCGAGAACAGGGTGCCGCCCGCCGCGTATGACCGTGGCAGGCCCGCTGTCAACCACAGGCCTCACGTAACCTCGGTTACGCGCATCTTCCGCAAATGAGGCAAGCACGTCCAATTCAGCTACAGCCCTGGCAGTTGAGAGAATCCTCGGAAGGTAGTTGCTCATGTCGTCCCTCACCTGTTCGAATATTGCAGCTTCAAGCCTGACGAGCCTCTCTTCAGCGCCGAGGATCTTGGATTCCAGCTCTTTCAGCTCAGGCGTTATGTACCTCTCGGAATTGGCCAGTGTCTGCTTGCGCGTGTAGTCCTCCGGAACCAGGTGCACATTGGCATGGGTCACTTCAATGTAGTATCCGAACACCCGGTTGAAGCCGACTTTCAACGACTTTATTCCAGTTCGCTCCCGCTCCCCAGCCTCGAGCTTGATAAGCCACTCCTTTCCTTCAGTTGCGGCGCGCCTCAGTTCATCGATCTCCTCGCTGTAGCCTTCACGTATCACTCCGCCTTCATTGGCGTTGGCCTTCGCGTCGGGCCTGATCGATTCCCTGATGCGCTCAGTTGCTTCGCGAACTGGATCGAGTGTCGCAGCAAGATGGAGGAGCCTTGGGGATTTCACTTCGTCAAGGACGGTCAGAAGATCGGCCACGGCCTCTAGCGAAGATGCTAGGGCAAGAAGATCACGGGGCCCGGCCGTCCTGTAGCCTATGCGCCCGCATGTGCGCTCAAGATCATAGATACGATCCAGCGTCTTGCGTAGATCTGCCCTGACGAACAGCTCGCCTGCGAGTTCTTCAACTGCATCGAGCCTCTCGGTGATCTCACAGGCCGACACCGACGGACGCTCGAACCAGGACCTGATCAGCCTCCCCCCCATCGGAGTGACGGTGCTGTCAAGCACTGAAAGAAGCCCTCTCTCACGGTGGAATATCTCCAGAGCGCGCCGGGTGGGCGCATCCAGCCTCATGAACTCCTCAAGATGGTAGATACGCATGCCCGAGATCTGTGGAACCCTGGTCATTTGTGTCTCCTGAAGGTACGAGACGAGGGCGCCAGCAGCTCTGACGGCAAGGTCCATCCCCGCGCATCCGAAGCCTTCAAGAGAAGTGACCGCAAACTGCGACAAGAGCGTCTCTTCGGCTCTTGCCAGATGGAAATCCATGTGGGGCCTGGGATAAGAGACAAACTTGCCCCGGACTGGACATTCATCCGGGTCTTCCCCCTCTGAATGCTCGGCTGGCGAGGAGCGAGAGGGGCCGCCGAACCCTCGCGTGTCGCCGGGATAGATGCATTCTGCAGGAGATATTCTGTCGATCTCCTCTGAAATCAAGGCCATGGCATCACCGCCGTTCACCTGAGTTGCGGCAAGTTCGCCAGTGGACGCATCACACGATGCCAGTCCTACGCCTGATTGAGTTCGAATGACTGAGATAAGGAAGTTGTTCTCCACAGGGTCAACCTGGTCTGCCAGGGTTCCGGGCGTTACAACGCGCACTATGTCCCTGCGTACGAGGCCCCGCGCAGTGCGCGGATCCTCCACCTGGTCGGCAATGGCCACCTTGTGTCCATTCTTGACCAATGTCGCAATGTACTCGTCAACAGCATGGTGCGGAACGCCGCACATGGGCATCTTGTTTCCGGAACCGATCTCGCGAGAGGTCAACACGATGCCCAGTTGGCGACTGGCAATCTCCGCATCTTCCATGAACATCTCGTAGAAGTCGCCCAGTCTGAACATGAGGATTGCATCCGGGCATCTCCTCTTCAACTCTCGGTATTGACGGATCATGGGAGTTGGCTTAGACATCAAGCTCACCGCCAGACATGACTTCCTCCCCGTAGAGTGTCCAGGTTCGCGGCTCCAGAATCCGCACCCTGACAAGATCTCCCGGTTTGTGCTCCTTGCTCGCAGTCCAGTGTACCATCTTGTTTGTTCGAGTCCTCCCTGAAAGGACAGACGGGTCGCGCTCCGATGGCCCCTCCACCATCACCTCTCGGATTGCCCCCCGCAGCTCATCGTTGACTTCGCCCGCTGTGGAGTTGACCAAGTCTATCAAACGGTAGATACGGTCATGCTTCACGTCATCCTTGACCTGGTTGGGCATTTCAGCTGCAACCGTGCCCGGCCTTGGCGAATATATGAAGGTGAATGCCGCATCGAATCTAGCCTGCCTCACCATATCCATGGTAGCTTGAAAATCAGCTTCTGTCTCTCCTGGGAAACCTACCATGATGTCAGTTGTGATCGACGCCCCTGGAATCACATCTCTTATCCGGTGAACAAGCCCCAGATACTTCTCTGCAGTGTATCCCCTGTGCATCATGTCAAGCACACGGTCACTTCCCGACTGCAGCGGCAGGTGGAAATGTTCGCACACCTTATCGCAGGAACCAGCAGCCTCCACCATCTTGTCGGTGAAATCCCGAGGGTGCGATGTAGTGAACCTTATTCTCTCTATCCCTTCCACCGAGTTAACCTCATAAAGAAGATCCGCAAAATCAGGCGACACCCCTGACGGACGAGGCGGCAATCCCCTGCCGTAGGAATTGACATTCTGGCCGAGAAGGGTAACCTCGACACACCCGGACTTCGCAAGATTCCCAACCTCAGCCACAACATCCTCCATGGTACGGCTGCGCTCTCTCCCCCGGACATATGGCACAATGCAGTAGGTGCAGAAGTTGTCGCATCCGTACGTGATGTTCACAAAGGCCTTATGAGAGTAGGCTCGCACAGCTGGAAGCCCTTCAACTACTTCACATGGCTCATCCCATACCTCTATGACACGCTCGCCTGCGAAAACCCGCTGAAGAAGCTCAGGCAGCCTGTGGATGTTATGAGTGCCAAACACCAGGTCGACCCATGACATCCGGGCCTGTACCTTCTCTCTGAGATCGCTTCTTTGAGCCATGCATCCACACATGCCAACCACAAGATCGGGATTGCGTTCTTTCAGCCGCTTCGTCTCTCCCAGGTTGCCAAAGGCCCGATTCTCTGCATTCTCCCTAACACAGCAAGTGACGAATATTATTATGTCAGCATCATCAACCGAGGGAGACTCCTCAAACCCCAGGCTTGACATGATGCCCATGATAGTTTCAGAGTCACGTTCATTCATCTGGCAGCCGAAGGTGACAACCCTGGCTGATCTGCGTTTGACTTCCATTCTGGCGCCTCCATATGCAACTATATAGATTCTCTACCCTCTCACAAGCGCGTCTGGGAGAGAGGCGCAACCTGCGGCCTACCCCAACCCTACTATGGCAATTCCAAACCCGAAAGATGCGCCCATGCCACCTTCTTCTCACACTATAGCATTACAAATATTATATCCGATCTTCGGCACACCCCAAAATAGAGCGAATCGATTGCTCAGGTACCATCTGTGGAGTTGCGCCCACGTATTTGCTTGTACACACTATATTGCAAAGGCTCACGGCAAAGGGAGGGTGCGGCCCTGTGGCCTTTCTGGCCTGTAAGGAGGTTTGTGCACTCAACACATCCATTAG
>MTKW01007251.1_pt1 | contig 14353 bp, 7 predicted proteins | sample 1042761 | NCBI WGS metagenome assembly MTKW01 (sample SAMN06205366, study PRJNA360243) | anaerobic digester metagenome | biome: Wastewater treatment plant; feature: Anaerobic digester sludge; material: sludge; isolation source: anaerobic digester fed with sludge from wastewater treatment plant ...
GGTGCGACCACTAATAATGAAGAATTTTACAATAAAGTATTTGATGCTGGTAATCATGTCGGCGAACCTAGTTGGCGCTTACCTGTTACTGACGTCTTAAAAGAAGCAGTAAAAGGTGAATTTGCCGATCTTAAAAACTCTGTTCCTGGTGGAGCAGGCACGATTACCGCTGGGATATTCCTTGAACACTTTAGTGAAAATGTTCCGTTTGTCCATTTAGATATTGCTGGGACAGCTTACGGTAAAACTAAAAGATATTACGCGAATGGGGCAACAGGAGTGGGTGTCAGAACTTTATATAAACTTGTAGCCACGAATTTTACTAAATAATAAATTAATATTGCTTATTATACATACCCCAAATCCTAGAAAATAGGAATGGGGTATTTTCGAAATAAAATATTTAAGGCAAACATATATTGATTAACTAGTGGTTTAGACAGCAATTAATATAAGAGGTCGACTCACAAAAATTATTTGTTAGTGGTAATTAGTAATATAAAAATGTGTGGTTTTACGCAGTGGTTATGTATTTATTATTGAAGATGAATTAACTATACGCTATAATTATAATATAAAAACTATTGCGATATGGAGGATGGTTATTTTGAATCTTGAAAGAGCGAAAGAAAAGTTTGGTGTAAGAGAACCATTTTACAAAAATGAACTTAAAGATTTTTTAAAAATTGAGAATCAAAATACTTTTAACCAGCTCCTCTCTAACATGAATAAATTTAATGTCGTAAAGAAAATGGAGAATGGGATTTATTATTTTCCTTCTGCTAATGAACGCTTTAAAGAACTTAAACCATCAGTAAGCAGTGTCGTAAATTTAAAATATTTAAAGAATTATAACGGAATAAGAACTGGTGCCTTTTTAGCGTATAAATATAAATTAACTTCACAAGTATCAGGATATTATGAAATCATAACGAATAATGTAAGTGAACATACAAGAGCTAAAAAAGAATATGATGGGAAAGTCATTGTTTCGTCTTCCAAGTTTAATATTGATAAAAATAACTATTTGTACGCTGAATTTTTAGAGTTGGTAAATAATATGAATTATAGTGATTATGATTACAAAAAAACACTGAATTTGATAATTGAAGTATTTAAAGAGATGAATTTAGACATCCAAAAAACAAAAAAACTAGCCAAAAATTATCGCGGTAGTGTGTATGCTTCATATCTCCGAAAAGTACAGGACATTTTAAATGAAGTTGCATGAAAATAAACATTTAAAAGGGGAATATTTGATTATTCTTACTGTTTAAATTAAAACAACTATCACTAATTAATGATTAATGTTATTATTAATTATACACTCCTTAAAACACCATTATTGAAAGGGAAAAATTATGCAATGTGCAGTAAAAAGATTTGCCGAAAGCAAAAACAATGGCCTATGTTTAATTGATATGCCAACCGGAACTGGTAAAACTTATCTAACCGGAAAATTAATTGAAGATTATATTAAAGGTAACATACTATCAGATATAGATACTATCATTTATCTTACCCCATTAAAGAAAAATGTTGATGATATTTATGAAGATGTTCAGAAAGCGTTTTCTGATGACGCTGAACTTTTTGATAATAATGCGCTTCGACTATTTCCTAATTATGAATGTGTCATAGAAAATATTACAGAAGAAGTAATACTTTCAAAAATTCCCCAGTCTTTGAAGAAAAAGGAATCTTTTAAAAACCTACATGGGAAAATTTTGCAATATAAAAACGAAGTGGCTAACACTGATTACCCAAAGGAACTATTAGCACAATCTTTAAAAGATATTCGTGTGGTTTACGAACCAAAATTTAGAAGAGATTTAGTGCTGGAAATAAATAAATTAGCAAGGACAAAAAAAGAAAGAAGAAATTTAATTAATCATAAATTTTCCTGGGTAAAGGTGTTATACCCTGCGTGCTTGACGGATGAAAGAAAAGTGTTATTTATGACTATGAATAAGTTTTTATCAATTAACGACCCAATCATTGATAAACCACATTCATTTATATCAAGATTAAAGTCAAAAAGTTCATTAGTGTTTATTGATGAATTTGATGCAACAAAGGATGTAATTTTAAATCAAGAAATTGAAAAGATTGTTGATGCTAAAATTAATTTAGTCAAGCTATTTTCATCAATTACCTCAGCACTAAAAGGTATAGAAGTACCGACCCAATTATTCGCAGATAATATTAAATCTAAAGAAGCATTTGAGAAGATGAAAACAGTAATGCTTGAAATTGAAAACAGGTTTAATTTAAATTATATTTTTAAATTATATTCGGAAGATACTAATGATAGATATTTTCTCTTTGATGATTACCAAATTCACACTATTTCATCTGACGATAAAGGCAATTTTGTTAATGTTAAAAATTGTAAGGACAGAAACCAAAATGTAATTACCTTTAAAAATAAAAATGATGAAGGCTTATTTTACAGCACTATTTATGCAATTAAAAACGGCATTAATCGCTTTATATATTCTTCTGCTATATTGGCGCGTAATTATATGCATAAGAAGAATGAAGATGCGAAGAAAAACAATGGTGACAGAATGGAAATAGAACAAGCTGTTTCCACAGTAATTGATTATTATAATTTAGATAGAGATTTAGAAAATATAGTAAAAGATCTTATTATTAATGATATTACTTTACCAGTGACGACAAGACGACGAGATATTATGGATACTGATTTCTATATGAATGGGTATAGATATTACGACTTTGCTGATGATATTTCACACGACGCCTCAACAGCACTAATGATGTGCTATTTATACAATACGCCTGAAAAATTTATGTTATCTCTAGCCGAAGTAGCGCGAATTGTTGGGTTATCCGCCACCGCGAGTATTAAAACAGTTACCGGAAACTATAATTTAGATTATCTTAAGATGAAACTAAGCGACAATTATTATGAATTGCCTGATGATGATATTTTAAGACTCGAAAAAGATGTAAATGATTCATTAAATGGTAGGTATCTTATTAATGTAAAATCTTTAGAAATTAAAAGTGATAATGCTGAAACTTTAGCCAAACAGCTATTTAATAATGACGGAAATATTGAATTGTACACTGGTGAATTTAATAAATATCAAAATAATGATAATACCCCTTTTTACAATGTAACGCGAATGGTTAAGGCGATGCTTGCCGTCAGAAACTTTTTAGAAAACAAAAAAACTAGAGTCATGTTGGTTTTAACTAATAAAAATGTTAAATATACAGATGATTTTGATCCGTATTCACAACCACTGATTGAAAAGGTTGTCGAATCAATTTCAAAAGAAATAGATGCGGAAGCAGAACTGCCAAAATTATATTATTTGTTTGGAAATGACTTTGAAAAAGAAAAACAAAAATATTATGAAGAAGTGTCTTTAGGCAAAAAGATTATTTTGTTTTCAAGTTACCCTGCAGTAGGCACTGGGCAAAATCTTCAATATGAAGAAAATGTGGGAGACGAAGAATTAAAAGAAAAACGTGACATTGATTCCATTTACATTGAGCTTCCCACTAATATTATTGTGCATAATAAAACAATTGTAGAGGAAGGTAATTTAAATAAGTATATTTACCAAATGGAAACTTTGCGTGCAAATGGAGAGATAGATCCGTTTTCTGCCCAAAGCAATATAAAACTAGCATTTAAACAATTTATGAATCCAAATGCATCATTTTTTATGAATCAAGTGCCATATAAAACTGTATCAAATAATAATCATATCGTTAAGATTTTGGTTCAAGCGGTGGGTAGGATTTGTCGAACTAGAAACAAAGATGATAGGCATGAAGTCAATATCTATGTTGATAATGAAATAATGAAAAAAGTTGATTTTACATTTATGAAAAATCGCTTAATGAATCCTGAATTTAAAAAAATAGTTAAATTATCTAATATTAAACCGCAGTTTAATATAGCAACCGTTATTGCCCTAAATAAGGCTAGTGAATCTAATTTAAGAGTGGAAGCAAGGTTAAACCAAATTTTAAGTGATAACAGGACCTTTTGGAGTGAAGGTGACATGCACCAGTGGAAATTAATTAGAGATACAGTTTTGAAGCATCCAACTATTTCAAGAAAAAAACTAAATGAATTTGTAAAAGAACCTGGATTAGAGTCTTTAAAAGATTTTTACATTTTTGAAATTGTGGGTAATAAAATCAACAACTATTCATATGCGAAAGATGCAACTGAAAAGTCATTTTTATTTGGAAAAAATCATAACGGAGAATATATAAATATTGATGTTGATGGTTCAAGACTTAGAACACTACTAAGCATACATAGTGTTAAAAAATATTTTGAAAATAAAGGCTACGCTCAATATTTTAATGCTAACGATGGAATGATTTTGCCTGTTATTTATCAAAACATTTATAAAGGTGCGCTTGGTGAAGAAGCAGGTAAAGCAATATTAGAATCGTGGGGCATTCAATTAGCGGAAATCGAAGATCCCACAAAATTTGAAAAATTTGATTTTTGTTTAAAAAATAATGAAGACATTTATATTGATTTTAAAAACTGGTCTGACCGTGAACGAGTTGATGCAGCAGAAACAAAAGAAAAGATTATTGAAAAACTTAATAAAGTTGGTGGTAAGAAAGCTTTCATTATAAACATGATTGCTGATGAATGTATTATTCGTGATGATGGTAAGGTTGTTGAGATTTCATCATTATGTCAACATAAAAACGGGAAATTAAGCAGAGAGCATATTGAAAAAATTATTAGAAAGCTAAGGGAAGCCGAAAATGAACGCGATTAGTAATCAACTCAGCATTCAATTTAATTATGAAGAAATAGATAGTATTTTTGATTTTTTCATTCTTACTACATCGGATAAATACATAAATGGCGGTGCTTATACTTTAGATAAGCCGCTTGATGTTTTCAAAGCAGAATCAGTAGTGTTTGATAATAGCCGCTCAGTCTTTTTAATGTTTAAAAAAGGAATAATTAATCGGTTTGAATTAATAGGACAAATTGAGGACGAAAAAATATCTGTTCGCGATGTAGAAGCTAGTGAACTTAAAGACTATATATTATTTAGATTATTTTTGTATAGCCTCAATAATTTCAATACGGATGAAATTAAATTCAACAATATTACTGGCAAATTTTATGTCATTCATCCGTCATGGATTGCCAAAAATAAAAAAACATTTAAAGCACTGAATATAAATGTAAATCAAGAACTATACATTAGTGCGGAAGCCGCAACTTTTACGCATTTATCAGCATTTAAAAATAAAAAAGAACTTTATGATTATCCAAAATATGAATTTTCTAATAAAAATGGTGCATTAAAACGAGTGTTAGATCCTAAAAATGATGATGTTTATGTTCGTAAATATTTATTTGGAAAAAGGGCAGAAATAGCGTTCTTTGATTTTTCTCCTAAAAATATCAAAAATAACAAAGTCTATTTTCTATATCTTACGCTTAATTTATTAAAAGAAAAATTTGGTGAATTATTCGAGTTTGAATTTAATACTTTAAATATTAGTAAAAGAGTGGAGAAAAGTAGAGACGAAAAAATTGATGAAACTATAAAATTAATATTTCCGTTTAAAGCTTTAAACTTAATTAATTGGTCAAATAGCAGTGAATATGATGATGAGTTTAATGATATATTGTCCTTATTTACTATTGGCCGTTTAGGCAATGTTTCATCTGATAAAAAAGTAAAAAATGACGCTTATAATCTTATTTATCTGCATAACAAGGAATATTATGAACAAAATAAATATAACGATCCTTATAAAAGAAAAGATAAAAATGAGGTTATACAGCATATTACGATTGAAGATTGCGCTGATAAATTAATTGATGATAATAATGCAATTTATTTCACGCTACTAAAAGAGTTAATTATTAAAGATGACATTATTAATTCTAAAAAAATATCATTAGATGACTGGGCTTCATTTAATTTTAAAGGTGATTATATATTCGGGAAAGAAAAAGATGGAATTCATTATTTTATGATAGTGAAACGCGATGGTTCTTTTGAGTTATATTGTAAACCGAACAATTTTACTGTTTTTGAAAATGATTTACTTAATAAATGTTCGGATTATTTAACGGATAATAAAGGTAAAGAAAAGACTGTTATTGCCAATCCCTTAGGAGATATCATAGTTATTTCACGAACATCAGCGTTTACACTCCCGTCAAAAGATATTTTCATTTTAGAAAAAATAAGCAGAAGTAAGGAAGATAGAGACAAATATTTTTCCGGGTTAACAGATATTAATCTTTATAATGAAGAAGGTAAAGCACATTATAATGTTGGTATAAAAGGTGCTGGGATGAACACAGTAATCCCTAAAGCTTCAATCCTTTATCAAGTTGATGTTATTGAAGGTAATAATTTTATCGAAGAACTTTTAAGTACTATGGCAGTGTCTTTTGTTAAATATAAATCGTTTACAGTCATGCCGTATCCAATAAAATATATTAATGAATATGTAATAAATTGTGAAGACATCAAAAATAGCAAGAACTGACATTTTTAAAAATTCGGTAAAAATATAATCTAGGTCTTTTTATAACTTCCCTTCTTTAGTATAATTAGCTTAGTAACTTGAGCTAAAGGAGTTTTATTATGATTAAGAAAATTAATAATTTCACATATAAGTCATTCACTAATTATACTGGTCCAGATGACGAATTTCGAGAAGTTAATGTGCTATTTGGCTACAATGGAAAAGGAAAAACTGCATTAGTAGCGGGTATAAAAAAAGAATTTTCAAAACCAACAAGGTTGGTGAGTTAAGATTGTATTCTTCTGAATATATATCTGATCTTTTGTTGCTAGATGATATGAATCGGGAAAAATTAAAAGGTATAAAGGCCACTTTTGGCGAAATAGATGTGGGCATTGAAAAAAATATAAAAGAACTTGAAGAAAGACTTATCCCAAAAGAAAAAATACAAGCAGTTATTGCCGAAAACGGAAATCTGGAAGAGTTAACAAAGGATGAAATTGAGAAGATATTTGGAGAAAGAAAAGGTAACTTAGGTATAAAAAACAAGCCTAGATCATTATCTGTTTTTGATATAGTAGATAAGTATAGTTTAGATTATGATGATGCTTTAAAAATAGAGCCCGAAAAAGACAAAATAAAGCATACTATAGGAGATGATAATATTGAAAAGAAGATAATGTTATTAAACGAAATATTAATTCCAGAACCTATAATCAAGGAAAAGTCTTTTTATTCGAAATTAGAAGATTATCAAAATAAAACATACACTGATATTCAAATTCCTCATTCAATTGTTATTAAATGGTTATCCGAAGGTGTTAAAATACATGAAAACAAAGAAAAATGCGAATTTTGCGGCTCACCAATTAATTACAAAGATATTGAGAAAAAAGTAGAATCATTTGTTAACAATGTGAAGTTTGAAGCTGAAATTTTCTTTAAAAATGAGCATCAGTTTTTTGTTAAAGTTCTGGAAGATTTTAATGCTTTTATTCAGAACAAAGATAAATATGAAGAACTGTTAGGTAATAATCTTTCATACTACATAAATCAAATTAAAGGTGAATTAGATTATTTTGAAAATTTGAATAATGCGCTGTATAATAACTCGCAAAATATTACTTCCTTAACCCCTATAAACACAAAGGAATTGGAGTCATTAATTGATTTTCTTAATAAATTAATTGTTGACATTAATAAAATAAAAGCAAAAGTAATGTCGCAAGAAGAAAAAAAGTTATCCAACCTTGGAACTATAATTAAAGGCTCTGTATACATTGCTATAAACGAATCTGTTCTTATAAAAATAAATATGGATAAAATAAAAAATAATCAACAGTTCATTTTGAAAAGTGAAAAATTAAACGAAACATTATCTAATGAAATCAAAAAACTGAAATCTGAAAAGGCGGTAACTTCAGATTTCATGATTCTCGTTAATGAAACTTTAAGAGATATTGGCATTACTTTAAAACTAGAAATTGAAGATGAAAATTACATTATAAAAACAACATTAGCAACAGAGGAACAAATAACTATTAATGATATAAGTGAGGGCGAAAAAAATTTACTATCGTTATTGTTTTTCTATTATGAAATGTTTGAAGATAGAAATCAACAAGTTGTTAAATCTGATGTTAAACTTATAATAATGGATGATCCTATTTCGAGCATGGATGATTCGAATAGATTTTATGTTTTAGAAATTGTTAAAAATATAATTGAGTTAAATGTTGATCAGGTGTTTGTTTTGACTCATGTTTGGGAAGACTTCAGCCAACTTACTTTTAGAAAAAAATGTTTTGATAGTAATTCTAAATACGCATCTTATGAAATAAAAAAAGATAAATTTAGTTATATCGTTAAACTTATAAGTAAGGGTGGTCCATATAAACATATGTTTAAAGAAGTATACGAATTATCTAAGAAAACACAATTATCAACTGATTGTGAATATTTTCATATGCCTAATGTTATTCGACGAGTGTTTGAAGAATTCTTATTATTTAAGACATATAACATGATTCCACAAAGAAAAACTAAAGAGCATCTTGAGCAGATATTTAAAATAACAAAAACTAAAGATAAATGTGATTTAGGGACACTATTGAGTGTTACTAATGCACTGTCGCATATTAATACAAAAACGAATGACGACATCCTAATTGCTGCCAAGTGTTTAATGAAAATAATTAAGAATAATGATAAATTACATTATGATACCATGAAACAATAAATGGATTATAACTAGAGAAAGGATAATATTGATATGCGAGCACAAGAAAAGAAAATTAAGGAGTTTATTGGTGGTTTAGATAAGGTTTTTATTATTCCACCATTTCAAAGACACTATGTATGGGATGAAAAGAATTGTTTGGAACTATGGGATGATTTAATCAATTCTATGAATACGAGCGTCGCACATTATTTAGGTAATATAATCTATTACCCATCTAAAGAAAGCGGTGCAGCATATACTGAATTGATTTTGGTTGATGGTCAACAAAGATTAACGACAATACTACTAATACTAGCAGCAATTAGAGATACAACAACAGATGAAAATCTAAAGAATGACATTAATAATAAATATTTGAAAAATGATGTAAGAAATGAAAAATACAGAATTAGGTTAAAAGCAGGGTTAGAGGATAATGAGAGTTTCGAAAACATTATCGATGGAAATTTGGATTCATTAAATGATTCCAATTTATTTACAAACTATAATTTGTTTTTGGCTAAACTAACAACATCAAATATAAACCATCAAAAATTATTTGATGCTATAGCCAATTGTGACATAGTAGATATAAACCTACAGCCTGATGACAACCTTTTATTAGTACAAACTGTTTTCGAAAAAATTAATTCAACCGGAAAAGAATTAACAGCAGGTGATTTAATTCGCAATCTACTACTGACATCTAATTCAGTTGAGATTCAAAATATATTTTATTCCGAATATTGGGTTAAGATTGAAGATAATATTGGTGTCGACAAAATACCAGAGTTTATATATGATTATTTATTGATTAAACTGAGTCCACATCGATTTAAAAAAACTGATGTTTACGACAGATTTAAGGAGTGCTTAAAAAACAAGGATTTGAGTAAGAAGGAAGTCTTAGCAGAATTGTTGATGTATTCTAAACACTATAAATATTTAGTTGAAAAAGAAATTTGCCCAAATGAAAAAATAGCAAAGAATATTAGAGAAATAATTATGCTAAAAGCCACAGATTTAAATGCGCTTTTATTATTACTATTTAACGAGATGTACCAAAGACAAGAAACCGAACTAGAAAAAATAGTTTCCTTATTAGCGGATTTTATTCTTCGATACCGTTTTGTTAAAGATTATAGTGGTGGCGGCGCTCTTCAAAGCGTTGTTGGTCAAATTATTAATAAATTGATAAAAGAAGAAATTACCTATAACTACAATGATATATTATTTGAATTATCTAATAGTGGCACTAAGGACGGTGAATTTCCATCAAATGAAAGGTTTAAAGAAAGACTGGCTACAAAAGTATTTACTAATGATGAAGCAAAAGTTCTCCTTAATAGAATCGAATATTATAATAACAGGGATGTTCGTATAGATTACGGTAATTTAACACTTGAGCATATAATGCCAAAAACATTATCGGAGGAATGGAAAGAATATTTAGGAATGAATGACGAAGAAGCAATGGAGTTTCATTCTAACTATGTTTATAATATTGGAAACATGACCTTATTATCAGGTTCTTGGAATTCGAGTTTTTCAAATAGTTTATATGATAATAAGAGAATACACTATGTCCAAAATCAGTTTAAAGTGACACGAGAAGTAGGTTCCGAATATTCAATATGGAATAAAGAGAGTATTGAGAAAAGAAACAGTTATCTGGCAGAAAAATCAATACTTTCCACTATCGGGCCACTCGCTAGAACAAGACCATATACAAAGGACAATCGTAAAACATCACCATCAGGGCAATACTTCTTAACAGAAGATATAAAAACAGAGAAAACAAAAATTACGAAATTGTTTTATGGCGAGAAGGAGATAGAGTGCACAACATGGTATAACCTGCTTCCAACAGTTGCTAAAATCGCATTAAGTGTAGATGCCGACAAATTCAATGAAATAATCGAAAAAAATTTAATTTGTAAAGCTACAGGTGTGAAGGTGTCGGCCGCAAACAATTGCACTTTAACATCTGATCCTTTAATTTCAAAAAGGCCAGATTTATTACAAGATGCACGACTAATAGAAAACACGGATTATTATTTTGAAAGAGTAATATCAAGTGCAATGGCAAGAAAACACACCTTAAAATTAATTAATGAAATGGGATTTTCTGAAGACGACTTTATTATTGAAATTGAATAATACTTTTCATTCTCGTATAAAAATAACAATTTAAAATACATATTTGTTTAATATTTTAATACAGAAATATATAATATGAGGGAGTCAAAAACTATTCCTCAAATTAAGGAGACGGTAATATGAAGTTTAAGATATTAGATTTATTTAGTGGGGCAGGTGGTTTTTCCTGCGGAATGGACAAAAATAAAAATTTTGAAACTGTATTAGGACTAGACTTTGATAAAAACGCTATCGAAACTTTCAATAATAATATAAAAGGAGCATATGGGATAGTTGGTGATATTACAGACCAAGAAGTAAAAAAACTTATCATTAAGGAGTCAAAGCTTTTAGGTGTAAACATGATTATTGGTGGACCACCTTGTCAAGGCTTTAGTTTAAAAGGAAAACAACTTGGCCTTGAAGATCCTAGAAATTTTTTATTTCGCGAGTATATTGAGATTGTTAGCGAAATTAAACCGGAAGTTTTTGTAATTGAAAATGTTAAAAATTTAATCAATGCTTGTAATGGTTATTTTATAAACGAAATAAGAGAACGCTTTTCAAAACTTGGATATATTGTTAACTACGGTGTGCTTAATGCAAAGGATTTTGGTGTACCGCAAAATAGAGAAAGAGCAATAATTATTGGTTCGTTAAGTAGAAGTATTCCATTACCAAAGGGAAACTCTGAAAATATTATCACCGTAAGAGATGCAATTTCTGATTTATCTTATTTAAATTCTGGTCAAGGAGAAGATGTATCAGAATATATAAATGAATCCAAGTCTAATTATCAAAAAAAACTACGAGGTAAGAAACTTTATAATCATAAGGCGACTAATCATAGTAAATTAGCGCTTGAGAAATTAAAGATGGTTCCGCCTGAAGGCGATAAATCTTCAATTCCTGTTGAACTGCATGGAAAGCAAAAGTTTTTAACAACATGGTCACGATTAAAATGGGATGATGTAAGCCCAACGATAGATACTCGTTTTGACACACCTTCGAATGGTCGAAATTCTCATCCCGTATTACATCGAGCTATTACACCTAGAGAAGCGGCTAGAATTCAAGGGTTTGATGATGATTTTCAATTTTTTGGTCCAAAGACGAGTATATGTCGCCAGATAGGTAATGCTGTACCGCCTTTAATGGCAAAAGCGATTGCTGACACTATTTATGAAACATATAAAGATAAAAGAATTGAAGAAAACAATTATAGCGTTTACTTGTCAGATTCATTTGTAATAGTGAAAGAATTAATAAAGAATAAATTAAAAGTGAATCATATTATTACTGACCCACCATATAACATTTCTAAAAAAAATAATTTTTCTACCATGTCTTCGCCACGAAAAGGAGTTGATTTTGGTGAGTGGGATAAAAAATTTGATTTATTTAATTGGATAACTGATTATGTTGATTTATTAGATAAAAATGGTTCGATAATTATATTTTGCTCATACCTGTATATAAGTTATATAATCGATGAACTTCAAAAAAATAATATTGATGTTAAAGATGTACTCGTCTGGCAAAAAAGTAATCCCATGCCACGAAATGTAACTAGGAGATATGTTCAAGATATGGAGTTCGCCATATGGGGTGTTAAAAAAGGTGCGAAATGGGTTTTTAATAAACCAAAAGATGTGTCATATTTACGTTCAATCTTTACTACATCAACAGTAGCTGGTCTTGAAAAAACAGAGCATCCAACACAAAAATCTTTGAAATTAATGCGAAAAATTATTGAAATACATACTAATAAAAATGATTTAATTTTGGATCCTTTTATGGGTAGTGGTTCTACCGGAGTTGCTGCTTTAGATTTAGGAAGAAGATTTATCGGTATTGAAAATGATGAAAAATACTTTAAAATAGCTTTAGAGAGATTAGAAAGCAAAAGGTGATTTTAAATGTTAAAAGTTAGTCAATTATTAAACAGTGAAATACATCCATTGGTTCACGGTGCATTAATTAGTAGAATTCTTGTTTCTGAAGAAGAGAATTATTTTGCGGCGGTATCTGCATATCAAAAATCCACCAAAGTTACTGAAGGAGAATTTGATTTTGATTCATACACAAAAACATATATCGAAACATTAAATTCAATTATCTCTAGCAATCAATGGATTTCATACGAAGATTATAAGAATCATTATGATTATTGCAATCTCCCTTTTCGCGGAAAGGAAAAAGCTATATTATTAATCGAAAATGATTTAAAAATTCCAAAGTCAAGTTTTTATAATCGACTATATTTTAAATTATTTAATGATTGCCCTTGGTTTATGGATGAAAGTTTTAATGAAGAAAAAAAGCATTTTATACGCGGTTTTTGTGAATTGAGAGGTTCTATTGATACAACTAGACCACTGATTGCTATGGATTATTTTTACGATAATACATTTGAACTAGGTAAAGCTAGATTATTAAATGAATATCTATCAGTGCCGTATTATTTAATAAATATTAACTTTCGCGAATTACAAGACCAATATATCAGGGGCATAAATAAAAGAAATACACAGCTAAGATTACAATTAAATTGGTATGTTAAAAATATTGGACTAATTAATGATTATAAGACAAAAATTGTTGAAAAGGTCTATCATGTTGTTTCAATAAATAAAATTAATAATATCAACTATTTAAATATGCCAGATATTACTCCGGATGGCTCTGATTTATTTATAACAAGATTAAATCACTTTAGTAACAAAATTTTCGGAAAAGAACTTAATGATCACGACATTTTTGAATTAAGGAATGAATTGGATTTTGACATTACCAAAAGTAAAATACCAACCTTTAAGAGAAACAATGATATTGTTGAGTTGGTTCGTATTTACACTGCTGACGAGTGTGCTGGTTGTAAATCTATTCATGAACTGAGTGATAGAACATTTACGCATAGAAGAACTGGCCGCCCATATTTTGAAATTCATCATAATATTTCATTAAATAATACTGTCGAATTAGATCATGAGAATAATTTAGTAAAACTTTGCCCTGTTTGTCACTCAACCCTAAAACGTGGCGTAGGTTTAGAGAATGAACAAAAAGAGATTATTGCTAATATAATTAAGTCAGATTCTAACATTTTAGATTTTGCTAGTCATTTCTTTGATACTGCTGATAGAAACATATTAATCGATAAAATATATGAAAATTTAAGATAGAAGTTTAGTGTAATTGACAAATTTAAAATGTTTTTTTTAAGTGGCTGAAAATGTATCATGTTCTAACGTTAAAGTTCTATTAAGTAATCAAAAAAATAAAGAAACTAATTTAAAGTATCATTTTGTTATTAAAATATTAAAAAAGTAGTTTTTCCTTGTCAGTTCTCTTTTCTTTTGCGACACTTAATATAGTTAATCAGTGTATGAAAGCAAAAAGTTTATTAAGGTTACCAAGTTTATTTAGTCTTTCAGTTATTCTTTTAAGTTTATCTGGTTGTAATAATTCTAATACAAA
>MTKW01006273.1_pt1 | contig 14345 bp, 11 predicted proteins | sample 1042761 | NCBI WGS metagenome assembly MTKW01 (sample SAMN06205366, study PRJNA360243) | anaerobic digester metagenome | biome: Wastewater treatment plant; feature: Anaerobic digester sludge; material: sludge; isolation source: anaerobic digester fed with sludge from wastewater treatment plant ...
TGTAAGGCTGGCCATGGAGAGCTGATCTTACCCGGCTTGTGTTTGCCTGTGCAGGAGAACCGGACTCATGCTTCGTGACAGGTTTCTATAACAAGGAGGTGGGGACTTGAGGGCCAGACTATTCACTAACGGGAACTTTCGAGTGTCAGGCCATGATTTGAGGCGTAGAGATAGTCTTGCAGCTCTGAACGGACGGATTATTTGTATAGGAGATCATGACGAGTGCCTGAATGCATTTCCCGCCGGGATAAAACCTCAGGTAACTGACCTTGAAGGAAAGACGGTATTGCCCGGATTTATCGACAGCCACCTGCACCTTTTGAGTTTCGGATTAGGTTTGAGATATGTATCGCTGCTTGATGTAGATTCAATCGATGAACTAAAGTCAAGAATTCGGGCGCGGGCCGTTGAATCCCAGAAGGATGGCTGGATTATCGGCCGAGGATGGGACCAGGATCAGTTCAGGGATAAGCGCTATCCAACCAGAAAGGACCTTGATGATGCGTCAGACGGAAGGCCTGTATACATTGTAAGGGCCTGTGGGCATATTGCTGTTGCTTCATCGAAAGCACTTGAAATTGCAGGAGTGAGCAGGGCCACCCAGGATCCTCCCGGAGGTTCAATTGACAAAGATGCATATGGCGATCCTACAGGTGTCCTCCGCGAGGCTGCCCAGGGGCTGGTACAACCCTATATTCCTGAGGCAGGCCAAGACATAATGGAAGATGCCCTCAAGAAGGCTATCGAATACGTTTTGTCAAAAGGCATAACATCGGTTCATACAAATGACGGGCACTTAGGGTTTCCGGGAACGATGGACCTTTACAAAAAGGTTCAGCAGCAGGGATTTCCGCTAAGAGTGTATTGGGACCTTCCAGGAGAGTTGCTGGCAGATCTGATAGAGACTCCACTGCGCACCGGAGACGGTGACGATTACTTTAGGATTGGAGCCGTCAAACTTTTCGCAGATGGTTCCCTGGGAGGAAGGACTGCTGCCCTTGAGGCCTGGTATTCAGATGATCGCGGCAACAACGGCATGCTGGTTGTTACTGAAGAAGAGCTTAAGGAGCAAGTTTATGCTGCCCATGCCCAGGGCATGCAAGTGGCCATACATGCTATCGGCGACAGGGCCACAAGGGTGAGTTTGAATGCCATAAGTTCTGCCCAATCCAGGCTGCCTGTTAATGGAACAAGGCACAGGCTGGTTCATGTTCAGATACTCACGCCTTTGCTCATAACAGAAATGAGACGGGTAGGAATTGTTGCCGATGTTCAGCCCAAGTTTCTGTCGACTGATATGAGATGGGCCGTAGAGAGGGTTGGCAACGCCAGAATGCGGTCATCGTACTCCTGGCGCACAATGCTAAGGGCAGGGGTTCCTCTGGCAGGAGGCTCAGATTGCCCGGTTGAACCGCCGGATCCTTTGTACGGCATCTACTGTGCTGTAACACGAAAAGATATGGCAGGGAATCCGCCTCTCGGGTTTTTCCCAAACGAGAAACTTCCTCTTGATGAGGCCATAAAAATGTTTACTATGGGCGGTGCCTACGGAGCCTACGAGGAGAACAAGAAGGGAAGCCTGACTCCTGGAAAGCTGTGTGATTTTGTTGCCCTGTCAGACGATATCTTGACGGTCAGCCCTGATGATATTAAGGATTTAGAAGTAGTCCTTACTGTGGTCGGCGGTGAAGTGGCTTACCGGAAGGCATAGTATTACGCCCAGGCCAATGTAGGTGGCAGTTATGGCTGCAGAGTACAAGGCTGCTCGTTTGGCTGCCGCAAAGAAGAACTCTTCAGGGAAGATCTTTATGAGCCAATCAAGGTCAGGGTCCAGGCGCCACAGGTCGTTTTCGAATGTCAAGAGGTGAAAGTTTGTCCACCAGCCGGTGAAATCCAATGTGGCAGGTAACGCAAGGAAGATGGTAGTTACTGTGAGGATTATTCCTGCGGTTTTGAGGCTCTTGCCTGCAATTGGCCTGATGGTGTTCATGAGATAGACTATGGTCCGTATGCGTGATTTCGGTTTTTTTGTATTTCCAGCAGAGGGATAGGCGGTCGGCGGATCCGGGGCCAATCCGGGGTTTCGGGATGCGCATGTACATACTGGCACCGCAAGGGCAATTCCAAGCAGAATCAAACCCTGGGAGACTCGTTTCATCAAGAACCCTGTTTGAAACAGAACTTGTACATCCTCCAGGTGTATCATTTCGTTTTCTCTGTACAGCGGCCTCAGATTTCCGTCTATAGTTACCTTAATCTGGGGAGTCGATTCTTTCTCTGTAAAATACTTGAGAAGCTTTCGGCCGGCCTGTTCCAGATCTGCCATGGATATTTGTGCAGATTTTGGTATGTCGAACTCAGCCCACCTGGCCAGGTAGAAGTCCAGGTCCAGGGCTACTGCCTGGATGGAAAACAGTATGTTGAAACCTAAAAGGCCTAACACAAGTATGGTTAAGACAATAGCTGTACCAATACTCGTTGTCGGCATCTTGGACCATGGCGGAAATGCCCCTGGCTTTTTTGGCGCTGCCCTTTTCACGTTGGGTTCTTCCTCCTAAAGTTCGGGCGGATAATGCTCTCTACGACTCACCCTTGCTCACCGTTAAGATATACCTATATTCTCCGGAAGAAAAGGCCCTTTGGCAAGACGGGTATGATGGATGTTTGACCTCACTCTAAGAGGAGCATGAGAGTCTCAAGAACAGACTTAACAACATGAGGAGGCATCCGCATAGCGAATCCAACTTTTCGCACGGACCAGTCAAGGCTCTTGACATGATCGGAAAGGATTGCTCCGGAAACGGGATGTCCATTAGGTATAGGAATCTCGAAGGGATAGCCATTTATCTGGGAGGTTACTGGGCAAAATAGGCTGAGGCCTACTTTTTCATTGTAGGATCGTGGCGATAGGGTAAGGGCTGGCCGGCGGCCAGATTGCTGGCACAGTTTCGAAACAATTGATTCGGAGAATTGAGTACTACAAAGATCCTACTGCTGCTCTTCTTTGCCCCCTAGGACTCCAAGCGGGCACCTGCCGGATCGGTTTTACATAGTATGCCAAGAGGCCTTGAACCAAGATTTCAGAGGTTTCGCCCTATAGTCTATTCACTTATGGGGTATTTGACAGATACGAGGGGAGGGCAGGTCCTTGCAAACCAAGGGCTATATTAAACGTGTATTTCCCGGAAACAACACTCCAAACGGGTTTTTCTCCTACTATGACTATATGGTTCCGAAGAATGCCAACAGGGTTTTTGTGATAAAAGGAGGCCCAGGTGTCGGCAAGTCTACGTTCATGACTGCCATAGCACGGGATATGGTGGATAAAGGGTATGATGTGGAAATCCACCACTGTTCGTCAGATAACGGTTCCATAGACGGGGTGGCGTTCCCAGAGATTGGAATCGGAATACTTGACGGTACCTGGCCCCATGTAGTTGATCCTAAGGTTCCTGGGGCTGTTGACGAGATTGTATGGCTGGGTGAGTTTTGGGATGAAGATTCGGTGCGCGCAAACAAAGAAGAGATTCTGCAGGCTCAAAAGGGAGCTGAGTCAGTTTTCAGGCGTGCTTACCGCTATCTCAAAGCGGCCCAGATCATATACGAGGATTGGGAGTCTGTCTATATGGAAGCCATGGATTTTGGAATGGCAAACATGATAGCCAAGGAAATCATCGATAGCAATTTCGGCCATTTAGAGGTTGCTCCCAAACCAGGGTTTCAACGAAAATTATTTGCAAGTGCTATAACACCTGACGGAATGGTGAACTACCTGAATACCATAGTGGCTCCTTGCAAAAAGCGGTATGCCATATGCGGCCACCCGGGGACGGGAAAGTCGGTGCTGCTCCAAAAAGTGGCATGGGCTGCCCTTGAGCGAGGGTTCTATTTCGAGACTTACTTCTGCCCACTGCATCCTGAAAAGGTCGAACACGTGGTGGTACCTGAGCTGGGGCTTGCCCTGACCAAGTCCATTGAACCACACACTTACGTTCCAGGACAGAAAGATATTATCGTCGACATGAACAATTGTCTGGACGACGGCGTAATAGAGAAACACTACCCGTATATTGTTCGAGCTCAGGATGAATTTCAGAGGCTTTTTGAGTCGGGCATCTACTACATTGGCCAGGCAAAGCAGTATCATGATGCTCTTGAAAGGTTCTACGCTCCAAATATGGATTTCGGGGGAATTGAGGCACTGCGCAAGAACATAATGGAAAGAATTCTTGTGTATGCCCGTGAGGTAGAGTCGGCGGCAGGGGGAAATGGCGGTTTGGGTTACGGATATGGGGTGAACTTTTAGAAGTATTCCGGGTAATACGTGTACCACAGCCATGAGACTCTCACAAGTCATGACGTGAATCTCTAAGCCTGTTCAGACAAATATGCCAACAGGGTCTGCTTTCGATCTCAGGTAGTATTACGCCTGGGATTGTTTTTTGGAGCTCCGTCCTTCGGAAGGAAATTCGGACTATTTGCAGAATAGTCCGAATTAGAGGCGCTGTGGGTTCAGAAGTTAGAGTGTAACTTCCAGAGTATTTGGGGGGAAATGTCCAACTTGGTGAAGAATGGGAAGTAGGGGTCTGGGAGCTGGTAGGGAGCATTAACTACCTACACGAAAGGGGGTGGTGAGATGAAGATTATCACAGAAGGTCAGCCAGTTCTTGACTCAGCGAGTTCTTTGTACGAGTCTGCCTGTTGCACATGTACTGCACAATACTACGTTGTCTATGACATTGACCAAAACCCACCTGAAGACGAATGATAAGGACTAGATGACTTTTACGTTGAGTTATAGAGCCTTTCCTATTGCCGGCTTCCAGGTCCAGAAAGGGGCGATACATTATGCCAAGCGCTCGTTGGAGCTGTTTCAACGTGATTGTGCCCAGCTCCGGTAATCCATCTGAGATGATAGTATTCAATCTTCTATCCGGTGCTGCAGTTACGCTTCCCACTAGGGTTACGCTACAATCTCTTCGCAGTGAGCAGACACTTGATCTGATGCGGCTGAACATAGTAACGCTTGACGATGATGAGAAGCACCTTGTTGATTACTGGACTAGGCGGAACAGGCACGGACACCTTTCAACGTCAGTAATTGTCTTTACGACTAGGAGCTGCAATCTAAGATGCACGTATTGTTACCAAAGGGAGGAACCATCGAGCATATCTGAGGCCAACATGGAACCTGAAATATGCCGGGGATTTCTAGATTGGCTCACTACATACTTACTAGCAAAGAAGACATCCTCTGTACATCTAACATTTTATGGTGGGGAGCCATTGCTCAACATGGAATGCGTTAACCAAGTGGGCGAATATATGGTGAGGTTCTGTGGCTCGCGGAATATCAAACTCTATACCTACTTAGTGACCAACGGTACTCTGGTTAACGAGCAAATCATGCTAAAACTTCTGGACTATAACTTGTGCCAAGCGCAAGTAACAATTGACGGATCCGAACAGGTTCATGATTCGCGTAGAATTTCAAAAGACGGTAGTGGAAGCTATACAGATACACTTCGCGGGCTCATGCACCTATCGCATCGTGTACCTGTCGTTGTTCGCTGCAATGTAGAACTCTCCACCCTGGAAGCTGTTGACGATTTACTCGCCAGACTCGGGTCACTAGGGTTGGCTAATGAGAGAACTATATTTTCTGTAGCCGATACTTGTAGGTGGGTTCCAGAGGATTCACGACTTGTCGGTAGCATGACCCCTCAAGAACTTGCTCGTCTAATTCTCGAGACTTCTAGGAAGGCAAGAATGCTAGGATTTGGAATCAGAAACCCATTCAAGTTGTCTTCGTGTTTTGGCACTAGAGAGGGTTCATTCGCTGTTGATATTGATGGGTATCTGTATACATGTTCTCAAATGGCCGGTTTTCCTGAACTCAGTATCGGCAGTGTCAATAGCAGATACTTCACGGAGGTCTACTACAGACTTGTAACCAGTGATGCATTGAGGCAGATGTGCTTCACTTGTACTTATCTACCGCTCTGCATGGGGGGATGTAGAGCCGAAGCTCTTCACGCTGGTCTAGGGTTCAACGGGAATATCTGTAGGCGAGATTACTATGAACACGTGATCCCACAAATGGTACGACTTGTTTATGGTTTCGATCATACAGCCTAGCGTGCATGCTGACGAGAAAAGACCTTATTCTGGTCAGACGGAGTTGCACTGCCTTAAGTGTCGATTGGCTTTGGGAGGAGGAGCTAGCTTGCACTATCTGATAACCGATGTAGGGAGTACTACCACAAAGGCTATTCTGATCGGCCAAAGGGACGGCGAGTACCGCCTGTTGGGCACCGGATATTATCCTACTACAGTGGAATTGCCTCATGAAGATGTCACCATAGGCCTGAAAGGTGCCATCTTGGACTTAGGTGAGCGGATTGGAGTTCCGGCACTGGCCCTTGACAAAGTACCGGCCAAAGACAATAGTCCTGACTCTTTGCTGTGCCTGTCTACGTCCAGTGCCGGAGGCGGGCTTCAGGTAATGGTTTTTGGGGTCATGCGCAATGTAACTGCCGAGAGCGCCAAAAAGGCGGCGTTGGGCGGAGGAGCAATTATTCTTGATGTCATGACAACTGATGATAACCGCTCGACTTTTCTGAAACTGGAATCCATCAAGAAGTCAAGGCCGGACATGATTCTTATTTCAGGAGGAATAGACGGGGGCAATACTGCCTTTGCGCTTGAAATCGCAGATGTTCTCAACGCTGCAAAGCCCAGGCCCAGGTTTGGAACAGGATACAAGATTCCGGTGATTTTCGCAGGCAACAAAGATGCAGCCCCTTTCGTCTCGGATACACTTTCAGACAATTTTGATGTAAGAGTGGTCGATAACCTAAGGCCTGATTTTGAAACAGAAGTACTGGAGCCTACCCGCCAGGCTATCCGCGAGTTGTTTATATCCCACGTCATGGCTCATGCCCCAGGGTACAGGAAATTATGTGAGTGGGTGGATTCAGACGTGGTTCCCACGCCTCTTGCAGTTGGCAACATAATGCAGACCCTGGCAAGGACACGAAACATCAATATTCTTGGTGTTGACATAGGGGGAGCTACTACCGATGTGTTTTCTGTGATTGATGGCGTGTTCAACCGTTCAGTCAGTGCTAATTTGGGCATGAGCTATTCTTCAGGCAATGTTCTTGTTGAAGCAGGGTTGGAGAATATTGAGCGGTGGCTGCCGTTAGCCCTGCCTGCTGCAGAGGTTTCAGACATAATCTGTACCAAACTTATCAGTCCGACGGCCATGCCTGAGACCGGGATTGAACTGCAAGTTGAGCACTCGCTTGCCACCGAAGCCCTCCGCCTTGCCTTTGATCAGCACAAGCAAGTTGCCACATTACCTGTAAAGCCAAAGAAGGGGCTTGCTTTAGCGCCACCACATCTGGCTCAGGACAAGATCGTGACTGTTGATCCCGAAGAGAGAAGTTTTGCTGATATTGATGCAATAGACATGATTATAGGGTCAGGGGGAGTGCTTTCCCACGCGCCTGAGCGAAACCAGGCAGCCCTCATTCTGATTAACGCATTCCAGCCTACCGGGCTTACCCATCTAGCTGTAGACAGTGTCTTCATGATGCCCCATCTGGGGGTGCTCTCAGACGTTGAACCGGACATTGCCCTTGGAGTGCTGGATAGTGATTGCCTGGTTCCCCTTGGGCCTGTTATTTCGGCTGAAGGTCGTCAGGAGTTAGGCCGACCTGCTGTATCTGTGGCAGTCAGGACCGCTGACGGCACAACAGGCAAGGTAGTTGTTTGCTGGGGAGACATAGGCGTGGTCAAACTGCCTGATTCAAGTGAAGTGAGTGTAGAGGTAGATGCCTTAGGAGGTGCTACTGTCGGAGGACAGAGCAAGGTGCAATTCCGGTGCAACAGGGCTGAAGTTGGCATAATGGTAGATGCCCGGGGCAGGCCAGTTGAGCTTTCAGCCGATCCCCTTCAAAGGGCGGCCCAAAATGCAAAATGGAGAACTCAAATCGGGGCGCTAGGCCAGAGCGGGGGTGATGACACTGGCTCGCAGGGCACTTGATTCTAAGCTGGTTGTAAGACAGAGGGAGATGCCTGTAACTGCCGGCATCCTCGTTTCTGTTGGAGACAATGTTATGCCGGGCCAGCCAATTGCTACTTTGGAGGTGCTTCCTGGCAGGCTCTGGCGTGTTGACGTTGCCGGGGCTTTAGGCCTTGAGAAAACCATGGCTCCTTTGAGTCTTGTGAAACCTCTTGGAGAGCGGGTTGTAAAAAACGAGGTTATTGCAGCAGGGGGAATGTTTTTTGACCGGAACGTTGTCAGGTCTCCGGTCACAGGGGTGCTGGCCATTGTGTCGAAGTCCCAGGGATTCGTTTATATCAGAGAGGACGTGGAGATTGGGTCCCAGGAAAGCCCTGTTGAGGTACATGTGGCCAAAATGCTGGGTGTACCTCCGTGGCAGATTGTGATTCACAAAAAAGAAGATATTGGCCTGGGGATTTCTGTAATCAAAGGGCAGGCTCTGGCCTCCAGAATTGTAAGAGGGTTTAGGACTATGTTCGTGGAGGCGCCAATCTATGGCAGGATAACGGATATATCGTATACAAAGGGTACGATTACGATTTCACCCATATTTAAGTCTCGTTATATTACTGCTTTCTTGAAAGGGACAGTCACAGATATTGTACCTGGAAAGGCTGTGGACATTACCGGGCTGGCCACATTGCTAAACGGGATTTGGGGAATGGGCGGAGAAGGGTACGGGCCTTTGCACAACATTGAAGGCGATCTTACCGGCGGCCTTGATCTTCCCGGGAATTCAGTTATTGCAGTAAAAGGCACTGCCACAGTTGAGGGCCTTGAACATGCCCGGGAGTCCGGGGTAAGGGCAGTCATCTTAAGGTATTTTGGGTCCGCTGATCTTATGGCATTTGCAGGCGGTATTAAGAATATGGGAATTACAGGGGACGAGGACTTACCTTTTCCTGTAGTCCTAATTGAGGGTTTCCGGCCAGGTCCGCAGGTTCATGAATCCTTCAAGGTTCTGAAAGATGGTGAGGGCCTGATCTGCTCTGTAAGAGGATCTACCCACATAAGGGCCGGGGTTATCCGTCCTGAAATTCTGATATTCCCGGCTGAAGGGAGGGGTAAGTAATGGAGGAACCTTTATCTCCAGAGATGCCCGGATTTGAGCCAGGTGCTGGACCGTTAAGATTTGATTCATGGCGGGTTATTACGAATTTCTCTGAAGCCGGAGACATTTCGCAGCGGTTTTCAAAGTGGCCTGATGATTTTCTGAGTTCTGACTGTCTTGAGTCTATGTACTGCATGAACCTGGAGTCAGTACTTCCAGGCTATTCGGTTAAGCACAGTGATAGGATTCATCCGGGATTTCCCTTTCTGGATGAAGAAGAGGGACAGAGGATCACCGGTGTGTGGGAAAGGTACCGTTCAAAGTTGCACCCGCTCTTCCGTGATTTGCTGCTCACGATCAGAGAGTTGCACGGTAAGGCTGTTAAAGAGGTTACACGTGATACTCGTTGGAGCAAAGATGGAGGCAAACAGAGCAGCCTTCAACCGGCAAAGGAAGCCAAAGCCGGCACCGGCACTAAGGAAATCCTCGACAAAGAGATTGTAGACAGCGGGCTAGTTGCACTCATATTGCAGACCCAGGTGATTCTAGGCTTTCGTGAAATGGAAAAGGCTTGCGGGGTCTGGGAAGGCAGGACGCCTGGCCAAAAACTGGGGACGATTCTTGCTGCAAAACCAAGTTGTAGTAACGCGTTTACCAGAGTCGAAGCCGTGCAAGTAAGGCGCGGCGCCCTGGTGTTTGTGCCCTGGGGTGGGCTGTTTGCAGAATACGGCAAGATCCTTCATCTGATGGACAACCAGTTTACCAGGAAGGTGATTGGTTCATATGACGAAAACCTTGAAGTCGTTCCTGACGGACATGTTCTAAAAACTATGACGGGTGCAGGCCTTCTCAGGTCCTCCCGCCAGGCGTTTATGGATTCTCACTGGAATTTGGGCTTGCCTGTTATTGACGCGGCTGCTGTACTAGACGTGACGGGCCTTGTGGATAATGCCGTTGCCCAAATCTGCGAATGCGTATCAGATGTACTTGGCGACTTGAAGGGCCTGATTGCCACCGGACGATATTCGTACCTTGAGGGTCATGGTGATTACTTCGAGATGGCGTATTCGGTCTTGGTAGGCCTGCTTCTGAACTGGGCAGCGGAAGACGGACTCATAACCAGGCCTCCAACTATCGGGGTTAGAGGTGACAGGGTCTTCTTAAAGCGCAGCATAGGCCAAAGGATAAAAGGATTCTACCCGGTCTTGACAGGCATAGGAGTTCTCGAACAACCCGAGTTGCTTTGGGAAAAGATCAATTCACATTCAACCAGGAGGTGAGTTGTGTTGGGCGGTTCAGACAGTTCAGTTAAACCGGAGAACTTGGCCTTGTGGTTGAAGGATCGTTTCGGCTTGGGCAAGGACTACCTCCTGGTATGGTTTGGACGGACTGTGTCGATTATCGGTGACACAATTGGGGGTATGGCTATTTCCCTTCTGATTTTGGACAGAACAGGTTCTGCCACTGCGCTTTCGCTTGGCATGGTCGCAAACCTTATTCCCCCTTTGATTCTTGGCCCTGTTGCCGGTGTTATCCTCGATAGGACAGACCGGAAGAAGGTCATGATGATTTGCGATGCTGTCCGGGGCATTTTGACTCTTGTGTTGGGATTTGTCCTCCTTACCGGAAAGTTCACACTGGCCCACGGGTATGTCTGGCTGCTTCTCAATTCGATTTTCCGTGCTTTCTACGATCCTGCGTCTATGGCTGTCATTCCTGCATTGGTTCCGCCTGATTTGATTCAGCGGGCAAATGCCATGGAAATCACCGGCAGGGACATAGGTATGATCCTCGGCCCTGTAGTGGCCGGATTGGCTTATGCTTCCTTAGGTGCTTGGTGGTGCATAGTAATCAATGCCGTCACGTTTTTCCTAGCAGTTGTGTGCCTTGGCCTTGCCAGGCTTCAATACGAAGAACGGAAAATTCTCAGGGGGCGAATTACCCTGTCCGAGATGGGAGAAGGATTCTTGTTCTTTAAGGAAGTGCGCCCTGCTATGTATCTTCTTCTCATAACCGTCATGTGCAACTTCCTTATGATTCCGTCGGGCCTGGCCTTGCAGGTTCATGTATTGAAGACTCTACAAGGGGATTCCCGGTTCCTGGGAGCTGCATCGAGCGCTGCAGCAGTCGCTTCGCTACTGGCTTCCCTGGTTATCTTGGCCCGGAAGAAATGGCCTCATCTCGGTTACATGATGGGGACTGGCATCATGGGGATAGGGTTGGGCTATATGCTTACAGCCGCTACCAGGAGTTTGGCTCATGTACCTCTTACATGGGCGATTTCCGGGCTGATGGGGCCTGTGCTCCAGGTTCCTATAAGCACACTGTACCAGGAGATGACTCCTGCTGACATACGGGGACGGGTATTTGCCCTTCGTGGTGCGCTCGCTACTTCGCTGGCTCCAGTATCTGTACTTGGCGGTGGTATATTGATAGACCGGTTTGGGAGTTGGAGAGTCTTATACGGCCTTGGATGGCTAATTATGGGTGCCGGATTATCTGTGTTCATGGTTCCTGAACTGAGAAAGGCGTTCGGGCCAAAGGACCGGTGAGTTGTATTCAGGCTTTGCTCCCAGGGGAAGACTAACCTTGCATATAATGTGAGTTTAGCTGAGGTATTGAATGTGGGGCCAGAACACGAGCACGGGGATGAAGTTCATCCAGAGCGTAGGTTAAGAAGCCTGGAAGACACAGTGCGGCGGATATCCGATTCCCTGGAAAGATCCAAAATCGCAGAGTACGTCGACCTTTTGAACCATCCCTGGCGCCTTATATATCTTAACTTGATAGGGGGCCTTTCCAGAGGGGTGGGCCTGGCTGTTGGATTCACGGTTCTGGGTGCCCTGTTGATATACGTTTTGACCAGGAGTTTTATATTGAACCTGCCGCTTGTAGGCAACTTCCTTGGAGAATTGGTTTGGATAATTCAACAATACTTGAAGGCAAGGCCGTAGTTGCTTCTGACAACTGATGCTATACTGGCGCAACGGCACTACCATGAACAGGATGATTAGGATGAGCAGAACCAATAGAAGTAGACAGAACGGAAATCGAGATCTGGATGTCAAGGATTTTGAAAACAGGCTGCTTTTGGAACTCAAGCGCCTGAGGAATGGATTCGAAGGGATCAAAGAGAAATCGTTTTCCATGAGCCAGCAGGAAACCCTTGGAATAGAATCGGCCTATGATCAACACCCGGCAGACATTGGCACAGAGACTTTCGAGAGGGGTAAGGACCTGGGCCTGAAGGACGGGCTCGAGATCGGAATGGCAAGAGTTCGGGGCGCCTTGGAAAGGATCAGACATGGGAAATACGGCTTCTGTCTTAGGTGCAAGGAGCCCATTCCTGTCGAAAGGCTTAGAGCCGCACCTGAGGTTGAGTTATGTGTTCCCTGTCAGGAGGAAGAAGAGGTTGTACCTCGAAGCAGAAGGCCTGTGGAAGAACAGGTGATAAAACCGGGTTTCCCCGATGAAGGCGAAGGTAATGAGGAACAGCCCGGGGATGAACCACCGCTGGGCCGATAAGAAGCCCATCATCCATGCCCTAGCGATCAGACGTCTAGCCACCTATCAGACAAGGGCGAGAGTGGCCTATGTGGTAGGCCACCTAGTGGATTATCTTCTGACAAACTAACCCCACTGGCCTAAACGATGAACCATAGGGTAGTTTGGATCAATAGCCACAAAACACCGGGAACCCTTGCCCCCGGTGTTTTATATTTTGTATGCTGTATTGAGAGATGGTGGGTAGCTGTTCTTTTAGATCCGGCTGGCAAGGCGGACTATAGTACCTGGCTGGGCGGTTCTTGGAGAGCTCATTGTTCGAACTCAGGTCAATGAAAGTAGGGCGTATGCATTGGTGTTTTGGTTTTCATTCTTAGGTGTCTTGTTCCTGGATCAACTCAGTAAGTGGTATATAAGATCTAATTTCGCCCTTGGCCAGTCTCTGCCTGTTGCTGGCCGGTGGCTCCAGATTGTGTACAGAGAAAATGCTGGGGCTGCTTTTGGTATTTTGGCTGGGGCACGGTGGCTTTTTGTCGCCATAAGTATTGTCAGTGTTGCACTGGCTGTCGTTATTTATCCAAAAGTCCAGCATTTGGGCTGGTATGTGGTGATGGCACTTGGACTTGTAGCCGGGGGTGCACTGGGAAACGTTATCGATAGGGTACATCATGTGACAGTTACAGATTTCATCTGTGTGAGGTATTTCCCGGCAGTCTTCAACGTAGCCGATTCTGCAATAGTAGTAGGCGCTTTTATCCTGGGAATTGCTTTGACCGTCTATTCACAAAGGATGAACTAGAGCAGTGGAAGATAGCAAGATGGCCGTTTCGCAATCACACGGCGAGGGGGCCACAATAAACCTGGTTGTTCAATATAGGTATTTGGGGGAACGGCTGGATGCCTACATAGCCGGGCAACCTGAGGCGAATCTTTCAAGGTCCAGAGTCCAGGCCCTTATAGAAGAGGGAAGGGTCATTCTGAACGGCCAGGTTGTTAGCAAGCCTTCGGTGAAGGTAAAAACCGGGGATGCTATCGAGGTGATAATTCCACCTCCGAAGAAATGGGATGTGGAAGCCGAGCATATTTCTTTGGACATTATCTACGAAGACGGTGATGTTCTGGTTATAAACAAACCCAGGGGAATGGTAGTTCACCCTGCGGCAGGCCACTGGGAGGGGACCTTGGTAAATGCTGTGTTAGGGCATTGTCCGGAAATCGCCGGCATAGGAGGGGAGGTTCGCCCGGGAATAGTCCACAGGTTGGATAAAGACACAACGGGCCTTTTAGTAGTTGCCAAAAACGAACCGGCCCTGAAGGCCCTTCAAGCCCAGATGAAAGCAAGAAAAGTAAAGCGGGAGTATATTGCCCTGTGCAAGGGCCGCTTTGGAGAAGATGGTGGAACCGTCGACGCACCTATCGGGCGGCATCCTGTAGACCGAAAACGGATGGCTGTGATCAAGCCAGGTCCTGGACCTGGGACTTTATCCAGAGGCAGGGCCAGAGAGGCGGTGACAGACTGGAGGGTTGTTGCCCGGTTCGGTTCTGCCTATACCCTTATCACTGCAAGACTGCATACAGGTAGGACCCACCAGATTCGAGTTCACATGGCTTATATAAGCCACCCTGTGGTAGGAGATCCTGTGTACGGCAAGGCGGGAAGAGAGTTGGACCTGCCAGGGCAGGCTCTTCATGCATTCAGACTCGGGCTGTTTCTCGGTG
>MTKW01034874.1_pt1 | contig 14344 bp, 12 predicted proteins | sample 1042761 | NCBI WGS metagenome assembly MTKW01 (sample SAMN06205366, study PRJNA360243) | anaerobic digester metagenome | biome: Wastewater treatment plant; feature: Anaerobic digester sludge; material: sludge; isolation source: anaerobic digester fed with sludge from wastewater treatment plant ...
GTTTTCTGTCCGTCATCTCCTGATACATCCGTTCGAAGTGCAACAGATGTCCTTCAGTCCGACCTGTACTAAATACGGGATCATTTTTCATGCCGTTTCGGATCGCGCGCCGCTTACTGCCGGCAAGGCCGGCCAGTATTTCTTCTTCGTCTTTGCCGCCGAGATGCATCACGGCGTTCAGAGGCGTCTGCGTCATCTTGTCCCAGACTGTCTCCCTCACCGACCGCACATGTAATCCAAGCGCGGTAAATGACTCTTCCAACGTTTTACTGTACGGGTAAAGAGGATCGAATCGGACGAAAAAAGCACCGATCTTTTCGCCGTAAGCTCTCGCCTCATCAATGACTTGCCGCCACGTCACAACATCGTTTGGATCAACTACCGGTCCTCTCGATACATAGACAAAAGGCTTGCCGTTCGCGGCATTGATGCTACGAAACGCGGTACCACCGACCACGCCGGAATCGTCTTTCAGTAACAGGTAATCGGAGCGCCAGAGTTCTTTCACTTTCGACCAGGCACGATCCTGATAAAAGGAGCCGTAAGGACTCGACTGGACCCATTGATCGTAGGCAGCCAATTGGTCCAAGTCATGTGCTTTCAGCCAACTCATAACTGGCCTCGATCCTCGTTTTGTTTTTTCACAAAGAAATGCTTGAAGCGATGTCTCAACATCGAGTCATAGCGCCAGAAGGTCAGCCAGCGTCTGAAGGAGCGGTCGACCTTGTAACGATAGACGTTTTCGTCACGCCCGGCTTTTACCATCGCTTCGATATGAGATCGCTCCTGCGGATCTTCGGTAAACTGCAAGGCAACATCTTTCGGAATCGAAAACCAGACGAAACCTTGACCGGAGCTTTCCCTTAATTCAAACGGCTTATTCAGCACGAAGTCATCGACCAGCGCTGCGGCCAGATTACACCCGTCCTGCAGCGTATAACTACTCGAACGGCCTTGACGCAGGTTTAATTCAAACACCTTATACACCTGGTCGCGCGGATCGAATTTCAGATCGATATTGGCAAATCCCGTGTACCCGATCGCTTCGAGAAAGGCGATGATCTTTCTCGACACCTCCGGTTGCTTCGTATCCCGAATCACGGCGTAATTGCCGATATACATCGGCGTCGGATCTTCCAGAAGCGGCTTACCGATCGAGATCAAGCGCACGCGCGCTTCTTTGTCACTGTACGTATTGACCACCAGTCCATTCGCGTCGTCACCGGGAATATAATCCTGGATCAGCATCGGATCGCGGTAGCCGTGACTGTACACGAGGCGCAGCACGTCTCTCAGATTGTCTTCATCCGGCACGAAATATGCCTTTTTCATCCCGTCAAAACTCATGGCCATATAGGCCGGCGAATTGGCAGGCTTACAGACGACGGGGAACGAGAAAGGCAAAGCAGGCAGCGTCTCATACGTCTCACGCGTGACACTCACCGTCTTCGGATAGTCGAGGCCGTGCGTCTCGCAGAGTGCATAGAAACGATCTTTAAGTAATAAAGACGGTAAAAGATCAAGAGACGCGAACGGCATATGAAAATACTTTTTGAGCGCCTCGCTATGCATGATCGAAAGCTTCGCATAATGGTCGCTGGAAGCGATCAGGATCAGGTGCTGATACTGTTTTTTAAGGGATGCGGCAAGCGTTTCGAGCGCCGGCAAAAACACATCCTCCTGATCAAAGTCTTCGATAATCTTGATCTCGACCAAGCGGGATCTTTCCGTAAAAATAAGTCTTGATTTACCGACACAAAGGGATCGTATACGATACGCTTCATGAAACGCCCGCGCCATGCCGTAAGCATTCATGTCGGTTCCGAGAATGACCGGTAAGACCAGATTCTCCGCCAACCGCGTTGGGTTCATATTATTCGTCAAAAACTGCACCTTCCTGCAAAACAACTCGATACTAAATAATGGCGGCCATTGCCCGCATCAGCTGCAAACCGTTACGTATTATACTACGATTTAAGGAAAACGCACTACCTTACGGTTCGGAACCGACCGTCCGTAAGCTGACCACCAAGGAGACATAGCATTGAATACATTGCTCTACATTGACTGCTGCATCCGCCGTGAAGCGTCGAGAACGAGACGCGCCGCCGAATATCTCTTGGATAAGATCGAAGCCACGCATCGTTTCGAGATCGAACGTCTCGTACTGATGGATGAGCCACTCAAGAACCTGAGCGGAGACTTTTTCCAGGCGAGAGAAGCCCTCCTCGAGAAAAAGCGGCTCGATCACCGCCGCTTCGATTACGCGCATCAGTTTGCCAACGCCAACACGATCGTCGTCGCCGCGCCATTTTGGGATCTCGGATTCCCCGGCCTGCTCAAAACGTATCTCGAAAACGTCTCACTCGACGGCGTCACGTTCTACGCCGATGCTGAGGGCTGCCACGGCATGTCTAAAGGTGAACACCTGATCTTCGTCACGACAAGAGGCGGATTTTATGAAGACACACCGCTCGAGATGGGATCACGCTACATGGAAGCGCTCACCACCTTCTTCGGCATCGATCGCTACACCTGTCTATTTGCCGAAGGCCTTGACGCCGACGGAATCGATCCGGAAATGCAGTTAAAGGCGCTTTTTAAGGACATAGACGATTTTGTCAGGACGCTTTAGTCTCCGTCCACCGATTTGATACAGCAAAAAAACGTCGCACGTCGCATACTTGAAAGACAAATGATGCGAGGTGTTGGCACATGAAGATCATTGTTTTAGACGGATACACGATCAATTCCGGTGACCTGTCCTGGGCACCGCTAGAGACGTTGGGCGACGTAACGGTCTACGAGCGCACCGCGCCGGAAGAGACGGCCGAAAGAATCGGAGACGCGGCATTCGTTCTGACGAACAAGGTACAGATCACGAAAGAGATTATGGACCGATGTGAACACTTACGCTACATCGGCGTGATGGCCACCGGCTTCAATGTCGTCGATCTTGACGCTGCCAGAACCAGAGGCATCACGGTGACCAACGTACCGGCCTACAGCTCGGACTCGGTCTCGCAGCTCGTATTTGCACTCTTACTTCATATCGCAAACGGTGTGGCGGACTACGATCGGGCGGTCAAGGCCGGCGACTGGGTGACGAGTAAGGATTTCACCTTTTTCGTCACGCCTCAGATTGAACTCGCCAACCTGACCTTGGGTATCTACGGATTCGGGGCGATCGGTGCCAGAGTGGCGGTGATCGCAAGTGCACTCGGTATGAAGGTCATCGCGCATCGAAGGAGCGTTCAGTCCGGTGAAGACAAAGGCGTCTTGCACGTCGATTTTGACACGCTCCTAAAAGAAAGCGATGTACTGACTTTGCATGCACCGCTGACCGCCGAGAACACGGAACTGTTTGATAAAGAGGTATTCGCAAAGATGAAACCGGGCGCCATCTTGATCAATACGGCGCGAGGCGGGCTGGTCAACGAAAACGATCTGGCGGACGCGTTGAACACGGGGCATCTCTATGCCGCCGGTGTCGATGTCGTCTCGGTCGAGCCAATGCAGGCCGACAACCCACTCCTCACGGCCAAAAACATCGTGATCACGCCACATATCGCGTATGCGACGAAGGCGAGCCGTAAGCGCCTGATCGACACGTTGGTGCGCAATATCGAAAACTATCTGAACGACGATCCGACGAACGTCGTCTCATAGCAGGATCTGCCTACAATCGATGATTACGTTGATAATATTAAGGTGAGATAAGGCTCCACCATGGACGGTAAAGTCCGAAGATAATCAGGAATATCGCGACGGTCATCACGATGCCGTAGCGCAGCATATGGCGCTCTTGTAACTCGCCTCTGCCGGCACCGATCATCATATTGGCCTGATGGAACGGCAGCAGGAAGTGCAGATTGCCGGTCATATAGAAAATGAGGGCTGTCTCGTAGGGCGAGACGCCCGCCAGAATCGCCAGCGGCAACAAAAGCGGAATCACGACAGACAGCGTCGCCACGACGGAACCGATGAAGAGATGAAGCAGCATCGTGATCAGGATCAAGGCGGGCAGGAAAAGGAACGAACCGCCGTCCGGGATCAAGGTCTTCAGTTGCTCCATGATCGCCGCCATCACACCGCTGTTTCTCAGCACCTGACCGATGTTGAATGCGGCCATCAGAAAAATCAGAAATTTCGGATTGATCGCCGAAAGATCCGAGACATGCAATCGACCGAGTAAAAAGAGCAAGATGACACCGCCGAGCGCAGGCATCCAGCCGGCGATGCCGTGCCAGCCTTCCGTCGCCCAGAATAAAACGATCAGTACCATGACGACGAGGCCCAAGGCATCTTTTTTTGTCTCCGCCGCTGTCACGGAGCGTGCTTCCTTTTCAGGCTCGAGTGCAAACAAGGATACCGGGTCTGCCGGCAGTTCCTTCTTTAACAGGACATTGACCAAAACGATCATCAGTGCGCTCAGGACGAGCGTCGGTACCCCCATCATTTTGAGCCAGGTAAACCCGTCGAGCGTAACGTCGACCGCCTCCGAGACGAACGTCGCGAGCGAGTAGTTCAAAACGATATCGCCGCCGATGAACATCATGTAGGTGACGGTCACCGCCATATAGATGTGAAAGAAGACGGCATAACGCGCTTCAGAAAGCGCGTCATCTTTGCGCATCAGGGCACCGTAAAGACCGGCGAGAAGCACGACTCTGGCGAAAGCCTGAGGGATCAAAAAGATAAGCGCGATTCCGAGCAGATAAGGCATCGCATAGAATACGACTTTCTTTCTGGTCGTTTTCAACACGAATCGACTGAGTACAGAGCGAAGCCAGATATTTTTGCCGAGCGCGACAGATAAGAGACTCGAAAAAGCGATGAGCAAAAGGACGTCCGACCAGACGAACCCTAAAATCGAAAGCGGTTTTGTGTTTCCGAAGATCAGAAACGAGATGAGGAGCAAGACCGAGGTCAAGGTACGATCCAAGGCACCGGTCGCCCAGGAGCCGACGGCAAACATAAAGGTGGCAAACAGCACCGATTGCATCGGTGTCAACTGAAAAGGATTCCACAAGGTGATCGCCAGCAAAACGGCCAAAATAATCAGAAGCGGTTTACGCTTTATTTTAAACAACGATTTCAAGGCTTCTTGCTTCATCGACAACAGGAAAGATCCTCTCATTTTCTGCTCGTAACGTGCCACGTCAGAAAATCACTGTCAAGACACAAACGAAAACTGTACCGGAGCACCTAGCGGAAGTAATCGAAACCGCGGTCGTAATGTGCTTCGCCGACGGCGGACACCTTTTCCATCGCACTCACACTCAACGGTTCGCTCCTCAGGTAGGCCATATTCTGCCGGTACTGACTCAGGTTGCTGACGCCGATAATCATGGAGGCGATGCGCGGATCTTGATACACCCAAAGCAGCATCAGCTCGACGATGTGCCGGCCGACTTGTCGGGCGACGTCGATCAATTCCTTGGTCGCGGCCAGACTGCGCAGACTCATGTACCGTTTGTTGTACTTCTCATCGGTCATCAGTCGGCCTTTCATGTCGACACCCGTTTTACTGTACTTGCCGGTCAATAACCCTCCCGCCAGGGGATTATACGCATGGATCGGCAACTGGTTTTCCTGACAAAACGGCATCAATTCCGCCTCGATACCGCGGGTCAGTGCGTTATACACATTCTGCGTCACGACCGGTCGATCGACGCCGAGCCTGTCGGCGACAGAGAACATCTCAGCGATCTGCCAGGCGGCGAAATTACTCACGCCGTAATAGCGGATCTTGCCTTCCTTTTTGAACGTGTCGAGCGCTTCCAACGTCTCATTAAGTGACGTCTCCCGATCCGGCTGATGCAGGTAGTAGATATCGAGATAGTCGGTGTTAAGACGCTTCAGACTTCCTTCCAGTTTTTCTCTCATACGTGACGCCGACAACCCTCTTGAATCATCCTGATGCAATGGATAGTAGACTTTTGAAGCGAGGACGACATCGGCTCTTTTGCCGGAGAGTGCTTTACCGAGAATCTCCTCGGCACTGCCCTCGTTATACATATCGGCCGTGTCGAAGAAGTTCAAACCATCGGCGAGTGCCGCATCGATCAATTCAATAGACGCCTTCTCCGGCGTCTGACCGCCGAAAGTCATCGTCCCGAAGCAGAGCTTCGAGACCTGAAGATCCGTATTATTCAACGTATAGCGTTCCATCGCCTGCCTCCTCGCCCATCATCTCTCCCAGTGTATCATTGCCATGCGTCTGGTCCGGCATGAATAGGTAAATAATGGGACGAGGAAACGACGCTGCACTCAAACATCGACTACTTTAGCAAGAACTCGGAAAACGTCTTTTCCGGTTTTTTATAAGGATGGTGACGCAGCGGCACATCAAAGAAGCGACTCTTATGCAAGACAGCCTTTTCATGTGTGAACGTCTCAAAGCTGTATCTGCCGTGATAATGTCCCATTCCGCTGTTGCCGACACCGCCGAACGGTGCTCGCGAACTCGAGATGTGCATGACCGCATCATTGACACAGCCGCCGCCGAAGGAAAGCTCCGACAACACCCGGTCTTTTACCACATCATCGTTGGTGAACAGATAGAGTGCCAGAGGCTTCGGTCTGGCCTTTTGCTCGTTGATCAGCTGATCGAGCGAATCGTATGAAAGCACCGGCAGAATCGGGCCGAAAATCTCTTCTTGCATGACGGCTGAATCCCAGGTCGGCTCGTCGATGATCGCAAGCCCCATCTGTTTCGTCTGGCGATTGAGATCGCCGCCGGTCACGATCATCTGACCTTCAAGCAGTCCGGCCAGTCGCTCGAAGTGGTGCTCGTTGATGATCTTCGGCCAGTAGCGGTCGATGTATGCCTGATCTGAAAAGAGCGCTTTGGTCTGCTTTTTCAATGCCTGCAAAAGATCATCCTTGATCTCCCGCTGGCAGAGCACATGGTCCGGCGCAATACACGTCTGCCCGGCATTCAACAGTTTGCCGAACAAAAGGCGTTTAGCCGTCATCTCGATAGACGCCGTCTTATCGACGATCGCCGGCGATTTCCCGCCGAGTTCCAGGGTGATCGGCGTCAGATGTTTGGCTGCCGCTTCCATCACGACCTTGCCGACTGTGGGACTGCCGGTAAAGAAGATGTAGTCGAATGCGTGGTCGAGCAGCGCTTCATTCTCCGCCCTGCCTCCGGTGATCGTCTGCACATCTCCCTCTTCGAACGCTTCGCTAAAAAGCGACTTTATGATTTCCGCCGTATGCGGGCTGTAAGCCGACGGTTTTACAAGAACGGTGTTGCCGCCTGCCAAGGCGCCGAGCACAGGGTTCAAAGTCAGCATAAACGGATAGTTCCAAGGCGACATGACCAGCACGACACCATACGGATCGTGATAGATCCTCGTTTTCCCCGGCAACTGGGCGAGAGCCGGACTCACCCGCTTCGGTTTCAGCCAACGCTTGAGATGCTTCTTTATAAAGCGGATCTCGCTCAATACGATGCCGACTTCCGTCATGAACGCTTCATGCGGACACTTGTTTAGATCGGCCCGAAGCGCGGCTAAGATATCGTCTTGTTTGCGCCGCAGCACCGTCTCCAGGCGATCGAGTTTTTTAATCCGCTCCTCGGCCGTCGTGACGCCTTGCGCCATAAACCGCTCACGCGCCAGCTTGTATGCGGCGTCTATTCGTTCCTTATTGGCCATACGTGTTCCTTCCTTTAAGCTTTGGCATAGGAACCGACGAGTAGCATGTACTCGCCGATTTTCGCGCCAAACTCCGGAGCACCATCCAATATCATCTGCCCGGACGCGATCATCTCAATCATATCGCCTTTTCCGAGCAAAATCGCCAGCGCCGAGTCAAACGATCAAAGCGCATCTTGAAAAACGGTTGGGAACGCGTATAAGGTCCACGCATCGCTATGCTTTTTCCGGCCTGAATGCGTAGATGCGCAGCGACGTCCTCATGACCGTCGACCGACCACGCGTAAATCCGGTTCGGACTCATCTTGACCCAGTCGACGATCGCCGGATGGCCCTGCTTATTCAACTGACTGATCCCGGATGACAGAAGATAAAAGTAAAGTCTGGTCATCAGTTCTTTCGTTTCCTCATCGGCCGGTATGTCGTCACTGCCGAGAAGCTTTTGCATCTTCAGAAGCGTCCGCAGAAAAGGCACGAGCAGCGAGAGTTTCGTAAAGCCCCTGATCTTCGGCAGCTTCTTCGTCGTGCCTCTAAAAAACGCGTTGAAGTGCGCCAGATTCGGAAACCGAAGTTCCACGTCCGGATCAGTGGCCGCCCCGAGTTTCGTCGTAAACACTCCATCTTCCAGCACAAAATGGGTCGCCCACATCTTATCTTCATCTGTTGCACTGATCTGTAGGACGCCGCTTTTGTTGGCAAACGCTTTTTTAAGCGACGTCCGCTCTGCGATCTCACGAACCAGGGGAAGTACGGCGTTGAAAAAAATCGCCGCCGCATATCTATCGTCTTTCGTCGCCATCTCTTACACCTCGTCTTCCCAGTCGAGATCCTCTTCGAAATCGAGTTGCATCAGTTCGCGGACACTGTTAACGATGCCGTTCGTGTCGATCCCGTGATGCGCCATCAAGTCTTCATGCAGGCCGATCGGGGAGAACTTGTCTTGCAGACCGAGCCGTCTGAAAGCGGTCGCCATGCCGGACTCGGCGATCACTTCGGCGACTGCGCCACCGAGGCCGCCGATCACGGTGTGATCTTCGGCCGTGATGATACGCCTCGTATCTTTCACGGCTTTCAAGACAGCCGCTTTATCGAGCGGTTTGATCGTGTGCATATCGAGCACTCGCGCCTTGATCTGATATACGGCATCGAGTTCGCGTGCCGCCTGCAGCGCTTGAAACACCGCCGACCCGCAGGCGATGATCGTCACATCACTGCCTTCGTGTAAGGTCACGGCACGGCCGATCTCGTAACCGTAATCCATCGTCTCATAGACCTGCTGGTCATAGCCGCGATTGATCCGGATATAGACCGGTCCTTCATGTTCGACCGCCGCTTCGACGGCATTTGCCGTCTCGATGCCATCAGCCGGCACGATCACGGTGAGATTGGCCAAAGACCGCATAATCGCGATGTCCTCCGTCGAGTGATGCGTCGTGCCGGCCTGACCGAAGGACGTACCGGCATGTGAAGCGATCATCTTGACGTTGACATTCTGGTAACAGATATCGGTATGCACCTGATCGAGCGCGCGGCAGGCGGTAAAAATCGCAAAACTCGACGTAAACGGAATCAGTCCGGCTTTGGCCATACCGGCCGCTGCCCCCATCATGTTTTGCTCGGCGATCCCAAACTGATAGAATCGCTCGGGAAATTGCTTCATGAACTCACCGATCTTACTCGATTTGCCAAGATCCGCGGTCAACGCGACGATGCGCGGATTTTCCTTGGCCAGCTCGATCAAGGTCTGACAATAGACCTCGCCGGTCGCCATTCTGGTCTGATTGATACTCGTATAAGACAGTCCAGCCATCAGTTATGCCTCCTTCAGTTGTGCCATGCGCGTTTCGTGATAGTGATCCAAATCGCGGTGTGCCGTCTCAGCCATGTCATCCGTGATGCCGCCGTAGTGCCAGCCGTAATCGCCGGCCGCAAAGGACACGCCGTTGCCTTTGACGGTCTCCAAAATGAGGCAGACGGGCTTATCCATACCCTGTCTGGCCCGCTCCAGGGCGTCTTTCATCGCGGCAGAATCATGGCCGTCGATAACCTCCGTGTGAAACCCGAACGCTTCCCATTTGTCTTTGAACGGTTCCAGTTCCATCACATCCTCGGTCATGCCGTCGATCTGGGCGAAATTCCGATCGATCAGGGTGATCAGGTTCTTCGGTTTGTAATGCCCGATCGCCATCGCGGCCTCCCAGATCGCGCCTTCGTTACACTCGCCGTCACCCAAAAGGCAGTAGACGAGATAATCCTTTTTTAACTGCGTCGCGCCGAGCGCATAGCCGAGCGCGATCGACAGACCGTGCCCGAGCGAACCGGTCGAGGCATCGACACCCGGCACCTTGTTGCCGTCGAGATGGATGCCGCAGTTCGAGCCGGTGTGATTGAACGTTCGAAGATCTGCTTCTGAGACAAACCCCAGATCCTCCAGGATCGTGATCAGGCCGATACCGGCGTGCCCTTTGGACATGATGAAGCGGTCACGGTCAGCGTCGTACGGATCGTCCTTATTGATGTTCATCTGATCGTAGTAGAGCAAGGTCACCGCATCGATCATGCTGAGCGCACCGCCTAAATGGCCGCTGCCCGCCCAGATCACCGTGTCGACAATGCGGTGGCGTAGCTTATTCGCCTTTTCTTCTAGACGAATCAATACTGAGTTCTCTTGAGCCATTATCTTTTTACCTCGCTTTCATGGCATGGTTTTTTCGCACCGCACGGAACGCATCGTCGGCAATCTCCCATGTCTTTTCGATATCCGCATCCGTCATCGCACAATTGATAAACAGATTGTGGTGGTTTGTGAAAAAGGCGCCGCGCCTGACGCACTCAGCCACCCATGCCTGATGTAATACCCCCGATTCATCGTCGGTCAGACGCATATTCCAAAGCGCCGGCTCACCGCTGACGAGAAGAGTGAAGCCATGCGTCTGAGCGATATCAGAAAGTCCGTTCGTCAGTTTCTCTCCGAGACGATGCATCAAGGCGGGACTGTCGATCTTTTTTAAGACCTCGATCGTCTTGATCGCCGCCGCAAAGGGCACGGCGGAGAGCCAGAAACTGCCGGTGTTGAAGACGGCGCCTACAGCGTTTCTGAATGCCTGTTGGCCGCAGAGCGCCGCGACCGGGTAGCCGTTCGCTATCGCCTTACTAAAGCAGATGAGATCGGCTTTAAAGCCGTAGTAATAGTCGGAGCCCCGCAGGTCGAGCCTGAAGCCCGCCCGCACATCATCGACGATCAACACGACACCATGTTCGGTACAAAGTGACCTCACTTCGGACCAGAAACCTTCCGCCGGTAATTCACTGTCGTACATCGCCGGATGGCTGTAAGGCGTCGAGATTAAGCCGGCGATACGTCCCGGATTTTTACGAAGCAGATCGCGGAACAGATCGAGCCGATTCCAGGGCAATGTGATGATGTTCGAGACATCCGATTTGAGGATTCCCGGTGAACCGTACGCCTGCATCCACGGCGCAACACCATGATAGCCGCCGACGAACTTAACGATCAGATCGCGGCCCGTCTTCGCTCTCGCCGTGAGCATCGCAAGATTCGTCACATCGCCGCCGTTTTTCGCAAAATACGCCCAGTCGGCGGAGTCGACCGTGTCAACCAGCAACTCGGCGAGCTCGACCATACTCTCTGCCGGCAAGGTCATGCAGTCGCCTTTTTCCCATTGCCGTCTCGCCGCCTCACCGACTTCCTCGTGGTTGTAACCGAGCACGTTCGGCCCGTAGGCGCACATATAATCGATGAAGCGGTTGCCGTCGACATCGTAGAGATAAGCGCCTTCGGCCCGCTCGGCAAAGAAGGGAAAGGCGGAAGTCGGAATGAAGCAGCCTTCAGCCGATCCCAGATGACCGTAAATCCCGGAGGGAATCACGGCAGCTGCGCGTTCAAATAATTCGTCTCTTTTCTTGTAAACGTAAGTATCCATCGTCCGCTCCTAACTGAGATACGCTTCGACGCGTAAGAGAAGTTTGTTCAGGTTATCGATCATCGGGATGCGGCCCTTAAATGACATCTGGCCGCGGCCGATACACACAAAGCCATCGAGTTCGCCGCGCAACACGCCACCCAATGTCTCAAGCGAATCAAATGACATGAACGCTTTTGCCGCAGCCGATGAGCCCTGTCTCACAGATAGTCCGTTGTCATTGGTCAAACACACCTGAAAATCGTCACCGGCCGTCACATTGATGGAACCCGGCTCAATTTTGGCCAGAAGTGCTTGACCGACCGGATCTAAGTTGGCCACCTCCGCTGCTGCATAAAATGCGGTGTTCGCAAAAAGAACGGTCGCCATTCGAAAAAAGACAGGATCACTTTTCAGTCGCTTTATATCAGGGCGAAGATACATGCTGAGCAAGTCAGCGGCGCCANNGGATTCTTCTTACCTTCAATCATTAGATTCAGATGATCGGCATTTGAAAAGCGTAGATTCATGGAGGCAGGAACCGCCTCGCCTCTGGCCGCCTGACAGCGGCCCTGATCAAAGGTCAGCGTTAACCGGTCGATGCCCGGCACCGAAAAGCGAATCGCGCAACGATGGCCATTGAGCAGATCTTCTGCGTCAGCGTCGAGTTAAGTCAGCGTTTCGAGATTTCTCAATACCGCGTGTAAATTGATCGATGCTAATACTGTGGAGTCAATCATGCAGGTACCTCCTGATCGTATATATGAGCGAGCGCTCACTTTTATCATGCGCTAAGTTGCACCATTTGAACAGGGGCAATTCTTTTTTATCTGGACGAACTGCACAAGTAACGTCATAAATAAAGACAAACGTCTCACCTGACGGGCGGTATATTCATACATTTTGCCTATTGACTTTACATGAGCGGAGGCATAAGATCGGCTAAACCGTTGATCCGGAAGAGTACATACAAAGACGAAGCGTACAGAGAATCACGGCAGGTGGAAGGTGATCGCAGAGTCGGTATGGAATGGGCCGGTGAGGGCGAGTTGAACGACCGAAGAGGTTTAGTAGGCGAGACGGCGTGATGTACCGTTAAATGCATCGGCACATGTCAGTGTGCGCTAAGTGGGCATGGTTTCATGTCAAGCCGGGTGGCACCGCAGAAGCAGATCGCTTTTGTCCTGAGCAAACAATAACAGGGCAAAAGCGTTTTTATTTGCCCGGAAGGAGAGACACATGAAAAAAGACATGCCGTACAAAACGTATCTGGCCGAAGCGGAGATGCCGCACGCCTGGCTGAACATCAAGGCAGATCTACCCTCGAAACCGGCTCCCCTGCTCAATCCCGGAACGAATGAGCCACTCAATGTCGACGAGCTCGCCCAGGTGTTCAGCTATGAACTCGCCAAGCAGGAACTCGACAGCGACACGCGCCTGATCCCGATTCCGGATGAGATCGCCGATTTCTACCTTATGTATCGGCCGACGCCGCTCGTACGTGCCTACTGTCTGGAAAAAGCCCTCGACACGCCGGCTAGGATCTTTTACAAGTACGAAGGCGTCAACACGTCGGGCAGTCACAAACTGAATTCGGCGATCGTACAGGCCTACTACGCCAAGCAGCAGGGCTTGAAAGGATTGACGACCGAGACCGGTGCCGGTCAGTGGGGTACGGCGCTCGCAATGGCGGCCGCCTACATGGAACTCGATCTCAAAGTCTTTATGGTCAAGTGTTCGGCCGAACAAAAACCGTACCGCAAGATTGTCATGGAGACGTACGGCGCAGAAGTGTATCTGTCACCTTCCAGGGAGACAAAAGCCGGTCAGAAGATGCTGGAGGACGATCCGGACTGCAGCGGCAGCCTCGGCACGGCGATCTCCGAAGCCGTCGAGTACGCGCTGCAAAACGAAGGCTACCGCTATTCGCTCGGCAGTGTCCTGGACCAGGTGCTTTTGCACCAGTCGATCATCGGGTTGGAGACGGAAGCGGCGCTCAATAAACTCGGCGTCACGCCCGACGTCATCATCGGCTGCGCCGGCGGAGGCTCGAACCTAGGCGGCCTGATCGCCCCGTTTATCAAGGGCAAAGTCGATCAGACATCCAAGACAAAAATCATCGCGGTCGAACCGGAATCGTGCCCGTCGTTGACGAAAGGCGAATTCCGCTACGACTTCTGTGACCTCGCAAAAATCACGCCGCTGGCCATGATGTATACCCTCGGTCACGACTTTATTCCGGCACCGGGACACGCCGGCGGACTTCGCTTCCACGGCATGAGCCCGATTATATCGAAGCTCTATCACGACGGTTCCTCGATGAGGCGCGCGCCATATCACAGCATCACGCGTTTGAGTCGGCCGTCTATTTCGCGAAACATGAAGGCATCCTGCCGGCGCCTGAATCGGCACACGCCATCGCGATCGCGATCGATGAAGCGAAGGCATGCAAAGAGAGCGGCGAAGAAAAGAACATCGTCTTCGGTTTGACCGGTAACGGCAGCTTCGATCTATCTGCCTACGATCAATTCAGAAAAGGCATGTTGAGCTGACCCTTCCTCCCATATCCTCATTCGGGGCTGATGATCGCTATCATCAGCCTTTTCTTATGTCTTCAGGATGCGGCCAGGTCAGTGTACCTAGCGCCTTTTGCCGCTTGTAATGCTGCAGCACGCGCTTCACCTGGAACGACAAAATGATCAAGGCGGCGATATTCGGCAGTGCCATCAGACCGTTGAATAAGTCGGCGAGCTT
>MTKW01010289.1_pt1 | contig 14340 bp, 24 predicted proteins | sample 1042761 | NCBI WGS metagenome assembly MTKW01 (sample SAMN06205366, study PRJNA360243) | anaerobic digester metagenome | biome: Wastewater treatment plant; feature: Anaerobic digester sludge; material: sludge; isolation source: anaerobic digester fed with sludge from wastewater treatment plant ...
ATACCACCACGGAGAAAACGGGCCCTGGTAGGTTTGCACCGGGGCTTTTTAAACTGAAGAGTTACCTTCTCCTGTCAAAGGTTCTTGGGTCTGTGAGCAAAGGTCCGTAAGCGGACAAAACCTTGGAGCTTGTAAGGGCACCTTCTATGGCCTGCCGTTCGCGCACCATCCTATCGTGCAAAGCGGCCCGGATGGCACCGTCGATCTCAAGGGCCCTTTTGAACGTTTCCCTCACGCTTTCGGGCAGGTCGGAGAAGGTTTCCCTCAACGCCTGAAAACCCCCCATAGCTTTTTCCCTTGTGTCCAGGGCAGCTTCGAAACCCTTCAGGTCGTGTTCCCCCACAAGACGAAAAGCTTTTTCCGTCAAACGTAATATGTGCTCTGATAAAGCGATGGCTTCGTCTTTTCTGTCAAATTCGTCAACCATTTTGGGCGAGCACTTCCTCCCAGATGCCCCTGAGTTTCAGGATAACTCCCATGGCATCCTCAACCAAGGACGCGTCTTTCTTCACGTTCGCGGTGAGCAGGCGGGAGTAGGCAAAATCGTACACGTTTGCAAGGTTTGTCGCCACCTCAGGGGCCACGTCCACGTTCAAGGCACCCCGCAGCTCGTCGATGATGTCCTGGCACTTAATCAGCTTGCTGTTGCTCAACACGTAGTCTTTGTCGTTGAGGGCCATGATGCTCTCCCTCATGCACCTCACCGCTTCCGTGTACAAAAGCATGACCAATTCCCCCGGGGAAGCGGTCTCAACCTTTTGCTGTTTGTATACGTGAAGGGCTTTTTGGTTCAGCACTCCGTAAGCCCGGCTCATGTCACCATCCCTCTCCTCATACCTGGAAAAGACCCGCCACTTGCTGAGCAAGCCAAGCCGACTGGCTGTTCATCTTAAAAACCAGCATTTCCAGGGCCGTGAACTGTTTCTTCAGCCCTTCGATCCTCATGTCTATGATCCTTTGCTTGTCCTCTATCCGCCTGGCCAGATCCTTATCCTGATTCTCCAGTTCTCGCTTTCTGAGGGGTAGGAACCCGTCAGCTGACGTGTAGCGCTCAACAGCCTGTTTCAGCCGGTTGAACACACCCTTGCCATCTTCCCCAACGCCTATGAGGGCTGCGACCCCTTCCCTGTTTTCCGTAAGGGCCTCTTTGAGCTTGGACTCATCCAAGCTGAGTTTGCCGTCCCTGGAGAAGGAGCCAAGGGCACCTGTGGATATCCCTATCTGACCGACGAAACGAAAGTCCCCATCCTCCCCTTCAACCTGGTGAAAAATGAGGCCCCGGATCTCCTGGAGTAGCCGCAACAAGAGCGTATCCCCAAGCAAAAGCCCACCGCTTTTGGCACCGCTGTCCCGTTCGGTGTACCTTTTGGCAAGGTCAACCAAGTTGTTGTACTCTTCCACGAACCCCTTAAGCGTGCTCACAAGCTTTTCATCATCGAGACCCACGCTGATTTCGCTTTCGCCCACAGCATGCAGTTCAACCGTAACCCCCTCCAGGGCATCGGTGATGCGGTTTTCTGCCCTGATAATGGTTACCCCTGAAAGGGTCAGCACTGCATCCCGCGCTCCTTGGGCCTCGTTCAGCAGCCCTTCACCGTCTATGAACCCCATACTACGCCATAAAGATAAAGACGGGGGATCGTCCCCCAGATCCCCTGCTTTGAGGGCCTGGGCAGTACCCGTGTTTTGGGATGTCAGAACTATCCGGTAAGCGGAAAGACCCTCGCCCGCCGCACCCACCTTCACGATGGAAGCTTTGAACCCCTCACAGGCCTCGTTGACCTTTTGAACAATGTCCGAAAGGCTGTCCGTGCTCTCCACCTCAATTGCAAGGCCTTTGATGTGCAAGGTGCCCTCAAAACCGGCCTCGCTTTGCGCGGACTCGAGCACAAAGTCACGGGACTGAAGGACCTGTCTTCTCGCGAGGGATATCACGTTTACGGCGTAGGTCCCTACCTGGGCAAGGCCAGACACCCGGGCGGACAGAGCCTCGGGGTTTGTCACGGACACCGATCTGTCCGTGAACGTTGAGGGTTTTGTCAATTCCGTTATCTTGGAAACCAACGTGTTGAGTCGCTGTGTGAGCGACTCCCACGCGGCCTTTCGTTGAGCTAGCAGATCCTGCTTCGCCTCAAGAACCTCAAGGGGCCTGCGCTCAACCTTGGCCAACTCTTGTATTATGGTGTCCGTGTCAAGCCCCGTCAGCCCCAAGGTTATCTTGGAACTCATCTTTCATCGCCCCTTACTTTTCCTTTTTCACTCGCTCTTTCAGCGTCGCAATGTCGAAGTACGGATCTTTGGCGAGCATCATTTCCTTCGCTATCTCAAGTTCGACTTCTTCACGCAGAATCTTTGTGCCCGACGGCGCCTCTATCCCCAGTTTCACCGTGGCTCTCGCACCGCTACCCCTGATCTCCGTCACTCTTATGACGATGTCGTCCCCGATCTTTATACCCTCGCCTTTTTTTCTCGTGAGAACAAGCATGCTTAGCCCGTCTTCCTAAGGAGGTTCTGCAAGGACGCGAACACGTAATGTCTTGTGGTGTACTCTGTGGACGTGGCTATGACCTGTTTGCCCAACCGTTTGACGGGGTTGACGATGAGCGGGGCCTGTAAGTTAGCCGTCATCTTCCGAACGTCTTTCGGGACGGTGACGACCGTCAACGCGATCAGGTCCTGGGGAGAGGCGGCCCCCAGACAAGCTAGATCTTTCGGGCAAAAGGACGGGTCGTAATCGGGGAACACTGCCTTCGGATCCAAGGTGACGAAGCCCACGGAAGGTTGTTCCACAGATTGCAGCCACGTGAGCCACCGGTCAGGCCCGTCAAGGTTGACCACCACAAACTTTCGAAGATCAGGAAATCCTATGAGTCCCTCGGGGAATTCGAGAATTTGCCCGGGATCCACATCAATGCATCCCAGTGTTTTGGTGTGAACTTCCATGCTAACACCTCCACCCGCAGTCATCTTAAAAAATCCAGGAGGCTAGGTTGGATCAACCGGGCACCCGTTGCGAGGGCGCTCCGGTAAGAGGCCTCCGCGGAACAAAGGTGCACCAGCACCTCACTTAAATCCGCTTCCTCAGTGTTTGAGAGCAACCGTTTGTACTCCACATCGAGTGAAGTTATCTTCTCCTCTAACATTCTCAGCCTGCTCATCCTCGCGCCGTTTTTGGCCCGCTCGGCCACGACAAGATCGAGCGCCTCGTTCAGGCCCTCCCTCGCGGCCATGATACCCGCGCCGTCCTCGGCCTCGACGAACATCTCAAACGCCGTGTCAATAGCCTGCAACAGGTCGTCGAGGACCTCAACGCTCATCATAGTCTCTGGTCCCACCTGCCACTTGGGCAAAGTACCCGTGAGGATTGTCCTGTCCTCAAACGTCCGGGCAGCCACGGTTTGAACCTCTTCCCTGATCTGCATAATCTCCTGCTTGATGGCGTCCCTAGCGGCCTCTGGCATGGTGTCGCTAGCCGCGTACAGGGCAAGTTCTTGACCCCGGGAAACCGCGGACGTGAGCTCGTGCAGTGCCTGTTCCGTGGCTTCCATCCACCCGTTAGCCTTATCGATGTTCCGGAGGTACTGGCTGTTTTGTGCAAGGTGATGACGAAGGTTCACGGACCGGGTCACACCTACGGGGTCATCCTGGGGCCTGGTGAACTCCATGCCTGAAGATGCCTTGTCCAGCAATCTCAAAAGCCGCGTTTCCGCGTACCTCATGTTGTGAAGAAAGTTTCTCCCTACCATCAAATCCGTTACGCGCATGCACACCCCTCCTACTAGCGTCCAGTCAATCCCATCCTGGAAATAATGGTGTCGAGCATCTCATCAGCTGCCGTGATAAGCCTGCTGGCCGCGTTGAAAGCGTGTTGCTCCCTTATAAGGTTCGCAACTTCCTCATCTACGGAAACACCGCTGATGCTGTCTTTTCTGTTTTCAAGCTCTTTGACCAACAGTTCGCCTGCTTTATACCCCGCTTCAATCTTTTGTCCCGTAGCGCCCACTTCGCCCAAGATCGCGGTCCACCTGGCAACGAACCCGCCTGACTCGAGGGAGTCTTTGCCCAATAGATCCGTAATGCGGTACGCGTTGGCCCCATCCCCGGGGTCCCCGTCCAAAGAGGCGCAGATAAGCCCGGGGTTATTCACAATGTCCGGGTTGACCGTGACAGAGTGAAGGTAGTCCTGGGGATCGACAACCACGAAGAAATCGCACGGTTCACCTTCCTTGGGAAAGCCGGCCCTGTGAAGGACGTTGACGCCGTCGACTATGTCCTTAAACAGTTCCTCCATTTTGGCCTTGAAACCGCTCACGATCTGGTCTTTCGCATCCACATACCCTGCAAGTTTGCCCCCGAGGCAGTCAACTTTTTGGGTTTCGCTTGAGTTGCCCTCCCACCGAATCACCGTCTCCGGTTCGAACGACAAAGAGATCTTGTACTGTGCATCCCTGTCTACAAGGGGGAAACTACCCAAACTCACACGCACCTGATCCCCGTCTCCGACCTGCAGCGCGGTTGTTCCTGCAAGTTCCGCCAGTTCGTCCAACAGTAGGTCCCGGCGATCTTGCAGGTCAGACGCGGGTTCTTTCCTGGCTAAAGCCCTGCTTATTTCCACGTTAAGATCCCTGACTTGCCCGCACAAAAGGTTTACCCGGCCAACCACAGCGTCTATGCCTGTGGCTACATCCCTTGACAGTGAGTCCATTTGTTCGCCAATGTGGACAAACAAGTCAACGAGCGAACGGCCCATCTCCATGACTTGGGAGCGGGCACTGTGGGACAGAGGATCCGTCCCAAGATCCTGCCAGGCGGACCACAGTTCATCCACCGCATTTCTCACGCTCGTGTCGGAAGGTTCAGCCAAAACAGCTTGCAGGTGATCGAGCACTTCCCCTTTTACGAGGAAAGACTCCTTGGAGGCCTGTTCCGAGCGAAGCAGGGCATCCAGGAATCTGTCCCTTATCCTGATTATGTCGGTCGCTTTGACTCCTGCCCCGCTGACCTGTACCCCTCTTTGAATAATGGGTTCTAGGACCACTCTCTGTCTGGAGTACCCCGGGGTGGCTGCGTTGGCCAGGTTGTGCCCCGCAACATCCATGCCCCTTCTCGCCGTGAGCAATGCGGACTTACCTATCTCGAATATGCTGAACGTTGACAACCCATCACCTCTTTTAACTCAGGCACGTTTATCGAACACCAAAGGCCTTGACGGGCTCGAATTGTACCCGGGCTGCAAACTGGCGAAAAACCTCATCTCGTGCTCCACTATCCTAAGGCCCTGTTCGATGAGGGTTTGATTGACCTCGTTAGATCTTTTGAGAGTTGTGGCTTTTTCCCGCAAACCTTGCACAACTTCGGGGGAAAGGGACTCGGGAGAGATCTGCCCGTACTGTTTCTCTAAGTAAGCGAGTTGTTCTATCAGTTGCGTTTCTGAAAGCACTATGTCGGACAGGCGACCTGTGTCTCCCGATACCAAAGCCTGGCACTTCTCCTCTGAATATTGGATGAGGTAGTCGAGCACTAACCCCATTTCAGACAATATATTACTAAGGCTTCCGTAATTCACGAAGCAGCACCGCCTATGAGGATGAAACTCTACCTGATCTTGTCAGCCAGGAGCCTGCCCAGGATCTTTTCAGCCACTTCCTCCGAATCGACCCTGTAGGTACCCGCTGAAAGCCTGCCCGCTATGTCATCGGCCTTGCCGATCCTGACATCGGGAAGCCTCCGGACTATGTCCCGGACCCGTTGCAGATCGCCGGGATCGAACGACAGGTTGACCTTGTCTTCCCCTGTCTCACCCGGGATTTTGGGTGATTGGGCCACGCGGGGGGGCTTTTCCACCCGATACACGCTTAGCACCTTGCTGATCTGGGACCTGGAAATCATCACTTCTGGCCTCACCCTTTAGTAAAACGTTGGTCGTCCCCATATTCATCGACACCGAGCCCCAAGAGTTTAGCTTCCCGTCAGGTTCTGGGTTTTTGACGGGAGATGCGATCCATAATGTACATTTTGTGGGGCCTGTCTTCGGGCTCTTTCCGTTTACCTGGGGAACCAAGTTTACCGCCGACAGCGATCATGTTCTTGTGGCACTGGGCGCACAGTTCCCCGGAATCTATGGCCTTGCCGCAGATCCTGCACGTTCTCGCGAAGGACTGGTTGGAAAACACCAGAAATCCCCTCTTCACAAAGTGCCCGATGACTGACGGGGAAACCCCCGTAGCTTCGCTTATCTCCGCCGCGTCAGCATTAGGGTGATCCGCCAAATATTCCTTGACAGCAGTGTAGTCTTCCTCTTCCCTTACGACGCAATCGGAACAGACAGCATCCCGTGCACCGACCATCAGTTTGCCACACCTTCTGCAATGTGTGAGTTGACCCACCTTACCAGCCTCTTTTCCGCACGGATCTGGCTACCGTCGCCGCTAATACCCTGGCGGCACCTGCATCGAGCAATGCCCCGGCGGCCTCGTGCAAAGTCATGCCCGTCCCCATGACTTCATCGACTATCAACACGCTTGCACCTTCAATTCCTTTCCCGTTGCCCTCAAGCACAGGGCTCTCAACGCGCTCCCACTTACTTTTTCGAAAGATAGACCTTTTTTGTGCAATCCCCTTTCTGTTAAGCCTGCGCAGCACGGGGATGCCTGTAATTTCCGACATTTTCCCTGCAAGATCAAAGGCACCTTGTGAAGGCACGGGCACAATGATCTGGAACGGGGCCAACGGTGCCGCGGCATCGGCCAACAGCTCCCCTAAGGGGTGGCACAGCCACCTGTCCCCGCGATCGAAACGGTCTAAAGCCCGTTTCAGCTCACCCTTGTACAATCCCGCGGACGCGGCGGCCACAAAGTGATAGGGTGAGTTCCGACACGTAGGGCACAGACGCAAAGGGGGGGTCAAAGGCAACCCGCAGCCTTTGCAAACCCAGGACATTTCGGCCTGGAGCTCCCTCTTGCACAGGCTGCAAACACCCCTTTTTCGATCCAGCTTGTCCAGAATCCGGCCGCACAACGCGCAGTCCCCGGGCACCCCGTAAAGGAGCGCTCGAAAGTTGAGGTCAGGAAACAAACTAGAAAGCCCTCCCCCCATCCCAAACTCTCAGGCTATGAAACAGCCCTCTGCGATCTCAGACGGCTAAGCATGAGGTAACCCCGCTTCGTGGGTAACGGACACCCCACAGTTATTTCGGGAACTGCCCCGAGAACAAACCCCACCCTCAGGTGAAGCACCCACAAATCCCCTTCAAGCCGGTCGAACGGTTCGTGCGTAACGACAAGAATCCGAAAGGTACGGCTGTTGAATGAGGATCGCAGGAGATCGCCCACACACATCACTATGAGGGCCGCCAGTATGCACTTGTCTGGCGCCATGAGTACCCCTCCCCCCCAACCTATGCGGGGGCTCGGGGTTGTGCCATTACACGTGTCTCAGGAGTTCGTCTTTCAAATCAAGCTTTTCCCAAGGCAAGTCCAGATCGTCCCGGCCGAAATGTCCGTAGACGGACACTTGCTTGTATATGGGTCCCCTGAGCCCGAACCTGTCAATTATGGCCCCGGGTCTGAAATCAAAAGTCTTGTTGACGATGCTCAGAATGTCCTCGTCTGGAACTGTTCCCGTGCCCTTTGTGTCGAGATTGACGGACACGGGTCTCGCAACCCCGATCACGTAAGCCACCTGTATCTCGCACTCTCTTGCTAGACCCGCGGCCACGACGTTTTTAGCTACGTAGCGAGCCGCGTACGAAGCGGATCTGTCCACCTTTGTGGGATCCTTGCCTGAAAATGCCCCGCCTCCGTGGCGGGCGTAACCTCCGTACGTGTCCGCAATGAGTTTCCTACCCGTGAGACCGCTGTCACCTTGAGGCCCTCCGATCACGAAGCGCCCAGTAGCGTTCACTAAAATCCTGGTCATCTCATCCATCATGGTAGGGGGCAGCTCCGCCAACACCACGTGATTGATGATGTCCTCCCTCAAAACCCCCAAATCCACATCGCCCGCGTGCTGTGCCGCGATGACAACCGTGTGAACCCTTTTAGGCACACCGTCCACGTATTCCAGTGTGACCTGGGTCTTGCCATCGGGCCTGAGATAGGGAATCACCTGGTGGTGCCTCACGTAAGCTAGACGCCTGGCAAGCTGGTTGGCCATTTGAATAGGCATGGGCATGAAGCAAGGTGTTTCGTCACACGCGTACCCGAACATCATCCCCTGATCACCGGATCCTAAGGTTTGGTCCATCTCTCCCTCTTTCGATTCCAGGGCCATGTCAACCCCCAAGGCGATGTCGGGCGATTGTTCCTCTATGGCCGTGAGCACCGCACACGTGTCCGCGTCAAACCCGAATTTGGCTCTCGTGTACCCTATATTTCTGAGGGTATCCCTCACTATCCACGGTATATCTACGTAACAGTCCGTGGAGATCTCCCCGGCCACGAGCACGAACCCGGTTTTGACCAGGCATTCGCAGGCCACCCTGGCAACCGGGTCTTTATCCAATATGGAATCCAACACGGAATCGGCAATCTGATCCGCTACTTTGTCCGGATGCCCCTCCGTGACCGATTCAGATGTGAAAAGCTTGCGCCCCGTCCCCATAGTTGACATTCGATGGGCCCCCCTTCGGTTTCCAGACTGCGTCGATAATGTATCACTTTTCTGCAGCAAACACTATGGTGGCGCGAGCGACCTCCTGTTCATGCACATATGCCGTTCCTTGACCCCTACCTATACCCCTTCTCACGGGGCCCAACGCCACTTCCGCCCTTATAGTATCTCCGGGCCGCACAGGCCTTTTGAACCGTGCCGATTCTATCCCCGCCAAGTAAGCGATCTTGCCCTTCATATCGTCTCTCGACAACAGGGCGACAGCACCCGACTGTGCCATCATCTCAAGCACTATGACCCCGGGCAGTATGGGTTCTTGGGGGAAGTGACCTTGAAAAAGGGGCATGTCCTCGGGGACGTCGAACTCGCAAACTGCCTGTTCTCCTGCCTGGACAGAAATTATCCTAGAAACAAACAAAAACGGGGGCCTGTGAGGCAGAATCTCACAAACCTCCCCTTCTCCGTGACGGTATTTCATGGGTAATCATCTCCTTGTAGGCAAGGGCTTGGGGAACCCCGACCCTCGCTTACTTAGGAGAAGTATTCGACATTTGTTTGAACATTACCTCCGCAAGGCCGATACCCCCGGATTCCGCCCATTTGGTCCCCATCCCTTGTTCCACCAAAACACCCCACCCACCGAGCTTTGTGTTGGTTGATTTGTTCATCTCCCTCCACAGTATGGTGAGGAAGACGGCTTCGAAATCCTTACACGCTTTCAACAGGTGTCTTTGATCTTCGGGAACCTCCCGCACGGAATAGGGCGAAATTCTCATCGGCGTACCACCTTACCGTCTCATGTTGTTAGCAATGCCCCACATTTGGTCCGATGTCTCCACCGTCTTGGAGTTCAGCTCGAAAGCCCTTTGGGCGATGATGAGATTGACCATTTCCGTCACCACTTCCACGTTCGATGCCTCAAGGTAACCGCCCCTCAAGACTCCCGCCCCGCCCTGGCCTGGCCTCACGCTGTTGGCTTTGCCGGAAAGGGTCGTCTCTTTGAACAAATTGCCCCCACAAGCCTCGAGTCCCGCGGGGTTTACGAACGTGGAGATGTTCAACCTGCCAAAGGTCCGATCCACGCCCGAAACTTTGCCTGTGACGGTACCGTCCTCCGCCACACTGATCTGCGTTGCGCCTGCAGGTATCGTTATGCCTGAAGCTGCACCTACCTGGTGTCCGGAAGAGGTGCAAAGCTTGCCCGATCCGTCCAAGCAAAAGGATCCGTCCCTGGTGTAAGCTAGACCTTCCCCGGTAAGGATTTCAAAAAACCCTTCCCCCTCGATAGCAACACTCAGAGCGTCCCCGGTGGGCTCCAGATTACCTTGGTTGAAATTCCTAGATGACGCAGCGGTTCTCACGCCGGTCCCTAGAGAGCCAGCGCTTAAAGCCNNGTAAAGCCTGATAGTAAAGGTCTTGAAACTGTGCCCTTTGCTTTTTAAAGCCCGAAGTATTCACATTCGCCAGGTTATTAGAGATGGTGTCTATCATGAATTGCTGACAGCCCATACCCGTGGCGCCTGTTCTCAGCGCTCTCAACACCGTTTTTCACTCCCTATTACACTTTCCCAACCCTATTCACCGCATGCCCCAAAGTCTCATCGTGGGCACTCACGGCCTTTTGGGCCGCTTCGTAGGCCCGCATAGCGGCGATAAGGTTTACCATCTCCGACACTGGGTCCACAGAAGACTCTTGTAGGGCACCGACAGTGATGGAGGGCTCGCAGGCTACGGGATCACCAATGCGAAACAAAGAGTCCCCTTCCTTTATCAAAGAAAAGCCCCCGGTCACCACACCTAAGGTATCCACCCCTTCGCCCGCGACGCTCACGACACCTTGCCGGGAGATCGTGGGCGATCCATCCACGGAAATGGGGTTACCTGAGCGGCTCAAAACTCGATAACCCCCAACGGTGAGAAAGCCGTCGGGGGAGAGGGACAGATCGCCCCTTCTTGTGTAACGAACGCCTTGTTCTGTTCCGACCGCCAGGTATTGGCCCGGACCAAGAGCTATATCAAGGGGGTTGTTAGTGACTTGCAAAGGACCTGCGGCGCGGTCCGTCTCTATTTCGTGGAGAACTGTTCCTCCCGAGTGGTGGCCGATGGGGGCAGGGAAACATCCCTGCTCTAGCCTGTACATGAGCGCGTCGTGAAAGGAACTGAACGTGACCCTGTCCTTTTGAAACCCCGCAGTGTTCGCGTTCGCTAAATTATTGCCTATGACCTCTTGGTTGAGAATCTGGGCCCTCATTGCCGTGAGCCCCGAAATAAATCCACGAATCATATCTTACGCCCCCCTCCTTGTTATCGGAAAAGGGCGGTTTAACTTAAGCTACTTCTGATATTTCTTTCGGGTGGCCTCCCCGCCCCGGATGTGTCGCTCCTGTTTGTTGAGCTCAAGGACGTCCCTTACGAGTTTCGCCAGGTGCGGTCGAATCTTGGGCAGCCTGTCGGTCACATCCTTGTGAACTGTGCTTTTGGATATGCCGAAGGCCCGTGCAGTCTCCCGGACCGTGGCACCTGTCCGTTCAATGTGTTCGCCGACGGCAATGGCCCGTTTCCAGATAACGTCGTTCATGACACGGCCCCCTCCCCGTTGTACGCTAATGTATATGCCTGGTTGCCCAGATAATTCAGGGAACAAGGTCGAGGTAGGTGGAAGGATCTTTGTGATCTCCCGACTCCGTGACCTCGAATACCAGCTGTTCCCCGTCTAAGTACGCGAGGAGATCCCCTTGCTTAACGTGCTGGTTGAACGACACCACAGGCTTCGCCAAGCCCTTGTAACAGGAAACTATCTCGTTGCCGTGGTCAAGGATCACGGTGGTGCCGTGTACACCATCCGTCGATATTGACCGGACCACACCCGCAAGACAGGACTTTACCTGACTTCCTTTCTGACCTTCGATGAGAATGCCCGGGAAGTACCGCCATTCGTTGAGGGATTCGGAAAAGTACCACCCGGGGGCCTGCACGGTTTTGCCTGCCAACGGCCAAACCATGTCGTGGAGCTTTGCGGGGAGCACGTAAGAGGCAGGTACCGCTTCCTGCTCCTTGGCTGCGCTGTGATGGCTTTCCTGAGGTAACGGCGGCTCTTGCCCTCTTTCACCTTGCTTTTCATCCACGGGATCAACGGGGATGAGGGTGGGGTCCGTCCTGCCCGCCCGAAGACCAACGAACAAACCGGTCCCGAACAACACGGCAGCCATCAAAACCATAAGGATCAACGCGGCTTTTCGATCTTGGGCACGCCTTCTTTCCCGGCGGCTTTGCCTGGTTCCATCCTCCACAAAAAATGCACCTCCGGCTACCTATGATTTCCATAACTGCCCAGAGGTATACAAATCACTCTTCAAATATGTACACGACTTTGGTACCGGGATAGTAATGGGCCAAGATCTCCGTGTACAACTTCCCTTCCTTGGCCATGCCGCATGCCCCGTACTGACACATTCCCGCACCGTGCCCGTACCCTCTCACCTGAAACACAAGGGAATCGCCGGAGACCTTCCACGACATGAGCGTGGATTTCAGGCCTAAGGCAGTCCGGAACTCCAGTCCCCTAACTGCCTGACCGCCCATGACAACTTGCTTGACCCTTCCTGTAGGGGAGATCTGCGAGGCGCGAACAACATCTTGCCCCGTGAAAGTGACAGGCACGGTGAGCCCCAAGTTCGCAAATGCCCCCGCCAAAGAGGAAAGGGGCACCTCCACCGATGAGCCCTTGTAATGGGGTGAACCCGTGCAAAAACCGCAAGGCACGCTTTTTAGGTAGGGCACCTCCCTGCCCCAGACGTCTGCAGCTGCCTCCGTCTCACCTCCGCACGTGGAATGATACACCACATCGCAGGGAACCCCGTTGTGGGTCAGTATGAGCCCTTTTGTCTCGTTGACAGCCTGTTCTATCTTGGGCCAGTTCAACCAAAAAGCTATGGCGCCCCAGCGCTCTTTGATCACGCTTTCTGGGTTGTAGGCCTGATCTGTTCTGTAATCAGAAGTGACATCCGCGTCGGGCCTCGACGATGTTCCTCCCAAAGCCCTCATCTTCCTGACAGCGACGGTCCGTGCCGCCACAGCTTGGGCCTTAAGAGCCTCAACATCCGCGGAAACGGGCATTTCTGAGGCCACCACACCCTTGATGTAAGTTTCGAGATCCATGCTCAGAACCTGCTCCGTAGGGGTGTAGTACACGTCGATTTTCAGGAAGGGATCTGTAAGGTTTGAAGGTACCGAGTGAGAGTTCAGCTTTTCGGGCTTGTACGTTCCCAGCCCCAACAGAACACCTATGATGAGGAGAAGCACGCAAGCGGAAAATCTTTTCAAGGCCCAATCACCCCCGCACAACCTTATGGGGACTGGGCCTTTTTTATGACAGGGCTTACGCCCTCACGATGTCTTTGACTTTCATGAGGCGGGACGTGTTACCCCGCTCAATCTCCTCCAGGCGCATGGTGACGTCCTTGATGGCCTCCTCAAGCTCGGGTATAAGGATGTACTCCAGGGCGTTGACCCTCCGCCGGGTCTTCTCTATCTCGTCGGCAAGCAGCTGGATCTTACGCTCGATCTCGGACAGTTTCACCAGCGACGGAAGGATATCCCTAAAGTGTGAAAGGGCATCGTCAAGGTCCGAGGATGTCGAGGCCAGACCGTAACCCAAGGATTCGCCGTCCCTTTCTTTCTTCGGCAGTTCCATCTCAGGCACGATCACGTTCATTATGTGCCTGTAGCTCAGGTTTACCTCCTCGGGTCCTTCCGACATCATGAGGCTTGCTTCCAAGACCGCGGGGGAAAGCCACGCCCGAGCTTGCGAAAAGCTCTTGTACGCCTCCGAGAGATCCGACTCGAGTTCCTGACGCAAGCGCACGTTTTCGTGGACGATAGCCATGAACTCTCTCATAAGCTGGTCCCGTTTGTCTTTGAGCAGGCGATGTCCCCGGCTGGCCATCTTCACCCGGGCCTTCAGCCTCGTCAGCTCCTGCCTCGTAGCGCTTACCTTCAGCTTCACGAGCCTGCCACCTCTGATTCCTGAACCCTTGGCAGATATTTCTCCATGTTGGCATCGGACACACGTTTGAGTTCGCTCTTGGGCAGCATGGTCATAAGTCTCCACCCTATATCTAAGGTTTCCTGCACGCTTCGAGCTTGATCCCCGCCCTGGTTGACGAACTCAGATTCAAACTGGTCGGCGAACTTCAAGAACATCCTGTCGGTTTCGGTCAAAGCCGCCTCGCCCAACACAACGGACAGCTCCCGAGCCTCCTTGCCCCTGTCGTAAGCGTCTGACAGCTGGTTCAACACGTCCGCGTGATCCTCCCGGGTTTTGTCTTTCCCTATGCCCTTGTCCTTGAGCCGTGACAGTGAAACGGACACGTTGACTGGCGGGTAAATGCCTTTTTTGTGAAGATCCCGTGAAAGTATGATCTGCCCCTCGGTGATGTACCCCGTCAGGTCCGGGATGGGGTGGGTTTTGTCATCTTCGGGCATGGTCAGTATGGGGATCTGAGTGATGGATCCCTTGCTTGCCCGTATCCTGCCCGCTCTCTCGTACATAGCTGCCAAGTCCGTGTACATGTAACCCGGGTAGCCCCGTCTACCGGGGACCTCTTTGCGAGCCGCGGACACCTCACGAAGAGCTTCCGCGTAATTCGTCATGTCCGTCAGTATGACGAGGACATGAATGTGTTGCTCGAAGGCCAAATATTCGGCGACAGTCAGGGCCATTTTCGGCGT
>MTKW01002002.1_pt1 | contig 14335 bp, 12 predicted proteins | sample 1042761 | NCBI WGS metagenome assembly MTKW01 (sample SAMN06205366, study PRJNA360243) | anaerobic digester metagenome | biome: Wastewater treatment plant; feature: Anaerobic digester sludge; material: sludge; isolation source: anaerobic digester fed with sludge from wastewater treatment plant ...
GCAATATTTACATTTTAGAGGATCAACATTATAAACCTTTTGAATAAGTCTTGCCCAGTTTTAAAAATGCTGTAGCAAGCGTAAATTTAGAAAAAATGCTCTCTATAACATAATCTTTCCGTCTGGAAAAGATAGGTTTACGAGCCTGTTCCTGCATATATTTTTGTCCCTTTGTCCCAAACACGATAAGCAATAAGAAAAAGGACGATACCAATAATTGGTGAAGCAAAGGTGATTGGAGGTATATTTTGAGGCCGCAAAAAAAAGAGACATGGATAATACGAAATAAAGCCAACAGGAATTATATACGTTAATAAATACCGGAAAATATTATTAAAAATTGTCAGTGGATATCTTGAATGATCACGGAACTTAAACACAAAGGACATAACCCCTAATGATTCACGGAACCAAAAAGCCGTTGATGCTGCCATAATCATTAACGACACCATTACTAATGAAGCACTAATTATAAGAAAGAATAAAAGAATGAGCTTCCCTAATGTCCAATTTATAGACAATTGCTTGCTTGCTATTACTAAACTCCATATCCCAACAGCAAGTTGGCTTAAGCCTTTGATGTCAAATACCTCGGACATAAAGCAAAACATCATATTGATGGGCTTGAAATAATACTTTATAAAATCACCTCTATTTATATATAACCGGAGAGACCAAATATTGTCAAAAAAAAGCTGTAATGGCGAGAGTGCTAGAAGCGAAAAACCATAAATAAAGAGCAATTCGTAATACTCCCATCCTGCAAGTTGACGAATGGATTTAAAGATGATTTGCAAGCTTAACAACCCTGTAATATTTGTTAGAATTATTGCGATACTGCTGATAATAAAGTCCATACGAAATTGCATACGTACCTTTATATACTGGGCAGTAATATATAAATATAGACGGAGATAATAAAATAGCTTTTTCATTTCAACCACCATTCACTGTAAGAACCCGTGAAGCCCGGGTATAGAAGAGTTTATTGAATAAAAATAGCGCTATTAGCCAGAATAACTGTAAAAACACCTTTTTCATAACCAGTGCCAGGTTTATATTTGATCCTGTAAGTATAATTAATGGTGTATGATACACGGCTGAAAATGGCAGTAATTCAAGGATTTGCCGGATGGCTTGCGGGAAAAAAGGCAAGGGAACAATTGCGCCGGAAAGGAATGTGATGATTACTTCTTTGGCCGTACTTATTCCCCAAATCGATTCTGTATAAAAGGCCAGCAAGCCAACAAAATAATCAAAATGGAAATTGATAAAAATTGCTAATAACAGCGATAAAAGAAAAACTAGCAAATTGAGGCCGAGGGCAAGTTTAAGCCGGAAACAAAAAAAGGCAATAACAAAGGTGGGAATAGAAACTGTTATTAGATTGGCAAGTACCCAACCAAGGTAATCAAAGAAATAAATATATTGAATTCCTATAGGCTTAAGAAAATCTATGATAATATGGCCTTTCATAATAGAATTTGAGAGGTTCCAATCAGTACCTGTTCTAAACAGATTATAAATCGCATTTGCGAAAATGATATATATAAAAGCTTGCTCAAAACCTAATTCATTGATAACTAACGCATTACTATAAATAGATTTCCAGAAAAAGTAAAGAACACTAATCATAAAGACGCTGCCAATAGTCTGCAGAAGAAAATTTGCCCGGAAAGAAAGCGCAACCATAAAGCTACTTTTTGCAATAATCAAGTATTTATTCATTTATGAACACCCTCATAGATTTTGGTGACAACATTTTCAATGGTAATTTCTTCTATCCGGATATCCCGGACAGAATAATTATTTATCATAAAAGCCAAAATCTTCGATGAACTGATTTCTTCCTCATTAATTGTAATGTTTATCCAGTCTTCATTAATTTCATAAACCTGTAAGCTCATTGCCTGTGGAAATCTCTCAAAAATCTGAGCCTTAATGGTATCTTTTTTTTTCTCTCCAGAAATAGCCATTCTCAGAGTACGATATGCGCCGAATAAATTCTTAAATTGATTAATATCTCCATCGTAAATCAACCGGCCCTTATCGATAAGCACTATTCTCCTGCAGAGAGCCTCAACATCACTAATGTCATGAGTTGTTAATATGACAGTGGTTTTATGCTTTTCATTCATATACTTGATTATACGCCGGACCTTTTTTTTAACTACTACATCAAGGCCAATAGTAGGTTCATCAAGGAAAATAATCTGGGGGTTATGAAGAAAAGAAACCGCAATATCACATAACATACGCTGGCCTAATGAAAGGCTCCTGACCGGTTTTTCATACAAATTTTGAAGCCCGGCAAGATCCTCAAAAAGCCTAAGATTATTTTCAAAAGTGTCTTTTGGAATTTGAAAGATCTCTTTTTGCAATCTAAACGATTCTATGACAGGCAACTCCCACCATAACTGCGTTCTTTGGCCAAATACAGCGCCAATATGCTTAACATATTCTTGCCTGTTCTTAAACGGATTAAAACTCAGTATTGATATTTCCCCTTCTGTCGGTTCAAGAACCCCGGTCATCATTTTAATAGTAGTTGATTTCCCGGCGCCATTAGGGCCAAGAAAACCAATTATTTCCCCTTTCTTAATCTTTAAGGAGATCCCATTTACAGCATTTATGTAAACATAATCCCGCGAAAAAAGATCAAGCCAAGCACCTTTTAGGCCAGTACGCCTTTTTAAAACCTTAAATTGCTTTCTAAGATTTGAAATTGAAACTATATCCACAATAATTGCCCCCCAAGCCCCTCTCCAACTATATGAAAATCCTAAACGTTATCTACATCAATTTCTTTTGCTGCATAGATAATATCCTTCCATTTATATATCAGAAAGGCAAAATCTTTAATATCATTCTTAAGTTCTTCCAATATGGGTTCCTTTTGTTCTATGATCGCTTTGTATAAAACCTGATATTTTTCAATTTTTACTTTCTTCATAAGCTGGCTTTGTCTTAAGATAAGATCTCTGCTATGATTATTATCTATTTCACTGGCCTTAAATACCGATTCAGCTATAATTGGATTATTAAAAGACCCTGCATTATCAAATACCTTTTCCTTGTTTTTATAAATATTCCGGAAAAATTCATGCATGTAAGGTCTATAAGCCAAATACTTGACTATACGCAGTTGGTGCTTGACAAACCATTCAAGTGTCGTGCGCTCTTTAGTATGAAAATGAACCAAATGTCTATTAGTATAAACGGAGGGGAGGTTTAATGTTAAAAGTATTTGCCTATGGAAATAATCGGCGCCGACAACATCTTTTGCAGGAACAACCGGTAATTCATGGAAAATTCTATAAAGGGCATGATTTCCAATATCCAGGCCATTTCTAGCTACCAACTCTGTTTTATCGCTTGTAAACGGCTTGGGATTTTCCTCAAAATAATGCCTGTTTACCCAATTGATAACATATTCTTTTTCTTTATCAGGCATCGTCAAGCAAAAATGCCCATAAAACAGCTCGGGACTATAATCATAGAGTTCTTTTAGCTCAGTCGACCATTCACCAATATAACCTGCTCCCACCAGAAAGACAGGAACAGAATCCAGAGGAGATGAGTATTCGATTATATCTACTTTTTGCTTTATTTCATTTACAGTTTTACCTAAAAATCTATATTCCTGGGCTATTGGGAATACCCGTCCGGAATTTATTTTTTGCGGGATAGTATCAGAATCTCTCCGGTGTAAGTATTCCGAACCTATACTGGCGGCTATAAGGAAAGTCCTGTTCGCAGCTGCACCATAGGAGCAACCTTCCGGATTTAACAATGAGCTGAGCTTATCTCTATCATTAACCAATCTGGGGTGTGTTATGATTTTATCAATATAAGCATCCAAGTCAGCCGGGTTAAAATAGTAGATCTTGACTTCTTTCTTCTTTCGTAATTCATTTATAACTTGCCAATTTTTACTCCGGGATTCATCATCGGAAGTGTCTATTACTACTAAACAACAATCCAAGTCTAGTTTTTCTTTGGCATAAAGAGCTTCATCATAAAACTCTCTGATCGGTAAAGCACATTCTCGATCCGTTGGTATGACTATGCAATGCCGGTTAAGCACTTTTTATCATCCTCCCCATCAGGCCTATCTATTAAAGCAAACTAATCATAGTATTTTTTTACCAGCATAGAAACTTCATTAACCGTATTCTTCCAAGCATTCCTTTCCAAAAAATCCTTCCTCATATCCTCGTCAATTCTAATGGAGTCTCTGTTACTAAAAACATAATATAGAATTTGTTTTAGATCTTCTTTCTGCGGGCGATCCATCAAAAAATATCTTCCAGATATAAGATCTTTATGGTTTATTCTTTCCATTTCAATTTCTGCAAAAACCTGAGATACCTGCTCCGCTTTTACAGGGAAACATAGTTCTTCATCAAAATAATCTTCATACCTGTTTGAATAGAAAATAATAGGCTTCTTCCCCGCTGCAATCGATTGGAGAACCAAAAAATTAACATCAAGGCTCGAATTAATATTAATAAAGCAATCACAATTCAAAATCTCTGCTGAATATATCTCTTCATCCAATATATTGGGTTTGACAATAATATTTTTCACATGACTGTACTGTGACAAAATACTGCTCATAAAATTCTCCAAGATTAATTTGGCGTTTCTGTATCTCAGGTAGTTTATTTGATTATAAATATCCGATACATTACCGGCTCCGGGGATCGGAAGATGGTTCCCGGAAAACAGAAGAACCAGTTGGATATTCTTTTGATTGGCAAATAGCTCAGAAAATGCCGTCAGGAGAATATCCATATTGGAATAAGCATCAAAAGAGAGATCCGCCCATAAAAAAGTAAACACTTCTTTGTTCTTATCCGGATTATTCGGGATATTAAGATATTTGCCCGAATCAATTCCGGTTTTTACCAGATCAACGGTTTGACCAGAACGATAATTGTACCGATCGGAAGATTTGCGCAAAAACAGATGGGTATATGCATCAATATACCTTTTGTTAAAGAGTTGTTCTTCATTGTAAAACCTGCGGTTCTCCCAAAATATTCTGTTTTGCACTGGAACACTGGAATAATTGCAATGAACAGAGGATACAATGGAAGGTATATTGTTTTTTAGATGATTCAATTGATGACATAATAATTTGTTCAGAATTTCTCGCTTCTCCCTTGACAGGTTAAAAGTATATTTCTCGAATTGCTCCCTTTCGTAACCCCAGTAATAATTATTAATTCCTATTTCCATCCCGGCTCTATACAGTTCAATAGCCAAATTGGTAAAATAATAGCGAGTGAAGACATCTGTTGATTCCCGCAATTCAAAAAGAAGTTGTTTTTTTGGCGCTAAATATGGCTTTTGCTTCTTTTTTTCATCCTCCCATCGCCATTCCTCTTCATTAAGAATAAGGAGCCTTTTTGAAATCCTTCTTGCTTCAGCAAGAAGGGCCTCGTAAAAATCATCGCCGATTATTTTGTATTTTTCGGAGATAACAGCCAGGTTGAAATAATTATCGGGGAATGTTGTAATAAAACCAACGATGGGTTTTATTTTTTCCGATTTAACTTCCGAATGAGGTAGAAAACAACAGCTGACATTTTTTGATTTGATTATTCCTTCTATTTCTATGCCAACCAACAAAGTGTTTTCAGGGATAATCTCAAGAAAAGAAGCCAAATTTCTAAAGGTTTTAAGTTTATACTGGCCTTGTTTTATTTTTCCCTGCAATATCAATACCTCTATCTGGGGAAAATACAAACCGTAGGTAAATATTTCTACCTCCCACACAGGATGCTTTTGACGAAATAATTCATAGTTATGTTGCAAGTCACTGAATTTCTTTGGTATATTTTCACCATGATAAATATGGTATGAGATTACGTTTTCATTCAAAGTAATAACGCAACCGGATTTATAAAGCCGGTAGCCCAGCTCAACATCTTCCGCTCCCCAATGTTTACTGAATCTTGTATCAAAACCGCCAACTTTCAGGAATTCAGACCTCCATAAGCACACGGAATGACTGTAAAACAACTGCCAGTTCCCGTCATAAGAATAGCTGGCTTTTGCATGGTTCATGACTCCGAATCTTTCATCCTTGAGAGCTGGCAGGTTTTTGATGACTTGAAAATTGTTTTCGATGACATTTTCATCAATATAATCCCTTTCAAATTCCAGCAATCGCCATCTCATTCCTAAGGAAACCTTCTTTGCGTCATCACAGGTTGCTTTATCAAATTCAGCTAAAAAATTCTCCTCGGGGATCATATCGCTGTCAAGAAAAACAATCCGTTCCCCTTTACTCTTTTTCGCACCCCAATTTCTGTTCTCCGCCCTGTTTCCTGTGTGTTTTTTTCGGAAATATCTTATGTTCAATACAGATTTATATTTATTGACTATATTATAAAGAGGCTCCGGAGACCCATCGTCAATAATGATCACCTCAAATTTGGATTTATCAAATTTCTGCAGTGTCAAAGCCTTAAGAAGAAGATTGATTTCATAGGGTCTCGACCATACAGGAATTACAATAGAAATCCTTATTTCATTTTTGCTCAACAGCAACTCCCCCCCTTGCCATGATTTCATTTAAAAACTCGATATTCATAATTCTCCAGGACTTCCCCAAGGGATTTGTCCAAAGCATCCAAAGTAAAATCCAGAGTACTGTCATCATGTTCACTGCAGATAAACCACTGTGACAACCAGGAGGAATCCGGATCCTTCCTTAAATCGCCTTTATAAAGATTGACACCATTCACAAGTAACCGGTCGACTAACTTGCTGTAAAAAACAATATCTGTTTGGGAGAGAGCTTCCCTGTGGTTTTTAATCCGGTCAAGGTTGGTAAGGAAAAATTGAAAAACAGCGGGACAACCTTGATGTATATGCGGCAGGTTATATTTTGTATAAAGGTAATCTATTCCCTCGATCAATTTTCGCCCATATGAAAATATTCTTTCATGAGGTTTTTCTTCTAAAATTATATCTATCACTACATTTGCCGCAGATAATGAAACAGGATTTGCATCATAGGTGGCCGCTTGGTAGACACTTCCTCCCTCAAGAAGTTCCATCACAGGTTTGATTCCTGCACACACACCTAAAGGAAGCCCTGCACTCAAGGCTTTTGAATATGTGACCACATCCGCCGGTACATCATAATACTCTTGAGCACCGCCGGGCGCCAACCTGAATCCCGTAATACACTCGTCAAAAATAAGTAAAGCGCCATAGTTCAACGTAATATCCCTTAAAAACTGCAGGAAATCATCAACCGGAGGAATTGGTCCGGCATGACAACATAATGGTTCGCAAATAACCGCAGCAATATTATGGCTGTTTTCCGCAAAGAAGTTTTCAACCGCTGTTTTATCATTCCAGGGAAGATTTATAAAACTAGATGAATATTCTGGCAAAAGGCCTTTTTTATAAGGAATATTTGGCACAAATTTCATTATTTCTTCTGTAAACCACCCGTGATAATGGCCATCGAACTTAAGAATTAAAGGTCTGCCGGTATATGCTCTTGCCAGTCTGAGCGCCAAATGAACAGCTTCTGAACCGCTATTGACAAATCTCAATGCCTCTTTCCCGGCCAATTTCAAGATTTTTTCAGCGAGATTATATGCCAGTTTGTGGTTGTGGTCCCCAATATTCATACATAATTCCAGCTGTTTTGAGATACTCTCGATTACTCTGGGATGCGAATGGCCTAAAATCTGACAACAGTTACCCAACAAATAATCCACATATTTTTTACCTTCTTCATCAATCAACCACGCTTTATATGCTTTTTTTATAAAAATCTTGGATTCACTGAACCGGCCGGCCAATATATCCATCTTTTCCACCCCATTAACATCTCTTGTTACTTATAGATTTATTAGTCCATCATAGATTTCTTCATTAATTAGGAAGCTCCGGATTTTGTCAAAACACTCCGCTGCCTTTTGCGGACTCCGCGGGAAAATGTTCTCAAACCATCCCGTTGATTTGTAATAGGGTAAAGATGTATTATTTGTGAATCTTACTGCATTATCAAGGAACAGGTCTTTCAAGAAATAAATATCCCACTCCCAAGCTTCGGGGTAGCTTTTTCCGCGCAATAATGTTCCAACCGCAATTTCCCACCCGTATTCTTTAAACTTCAACATGGTTGATTCACAACCAATGAAACCAATGGTGTTTACTTCAAGCTTTACACCGTCCTCAACATATTCAAGGATCTTTTCGGTTACTGCTTTGGTTCCTTCCCCTGTTTGTATACAATCATCAAACACAGCGAGGCTAATGAGGGCTTTGTTTTTATGAAAACTCTCATTAATTGTCTTTGCTACACTCTTGCATTGTTCATCCAAGTCTGCCCCTTTGCTTACGCCAAGAACAAATTCTGAATAAAACGCGTTACCGGGATCCTTTAATATATGCGCGATCCTCACATTTAGCAGTTTTGGGCTTAAATAATAACCGAATCTATTGTAATGGTATTGGTTTAAATCATGCAAAGCATATTCACCATTGCAACCCTGGGAGACAATAATATCGAATTTCTTTCTATTGCAGTAAAGAGAAAATGACAATTCCGAGCACGCATGCTCCCAATTCACAAGAACAAAATCCTGGTTTGAATGGTCAATACAATGAAATGCCTGTAGCAGGTAATCCCATACAACAGTAAGCATATTATCGGTTTTTTGCCGGTCAAAACCTTTATTTTCGGCAATTCTCTTGATATGATAACTTAAGTCATCGAAAAAATAGAGATGCTTTATGGCCGATTCATAACTCATAATCTATCCCCTCCTCTTTCGCGCTATGCTCATATTCCCGTTTATAAGCAGGACTGCATATCGCCAGCATTTTTACGTCTTTTCCGCTTCTGTTAATACTGCCGTGAACAGTGCCTTTTGGCAACTGACAGTAACATCCTGCATCATATCTCTGGATTTTGCCATTGATCAATATGTCAAGACTGCCTTCAAGAATATAAAGAAATTCATCACATTCCCTATGTAGTACAGGCTCTTTTTTCGCATCCGGCCGGATCAGAATTAAGTCTACTGACAGGTTTTCCAACTGGCAAAGCGTAGTCATCTCCATTGTTTGCTTTACTAAAGTCTTTCCCTCCACAGTCCACACCCCTTTCTCTCCTTAAAATTTCATCCCAGTTTACCTGCCAAGATATCAAACTGGGCTTTATTGATTCTTTCCCAGGTTCCAACATCTTTAAAATAAGCGTTACCATAAAATGCCTGGACTCTAAAACCTTTTCTTGTAGCAAAAGGAAGAAATTCTTCTGTCCACGGATCGTTAGTGGACATATCGATTTGATGCATTAATTGAAGGGTCTCCCACTCAATTACACTCACCCCAATTTCTCTTAACATCTTATATCCACTGGCATTCGACAATTGATAACCTGTAATCAGTCCATCTTTCTCTTTTATCCAGGTTACCTTTCCACTTTGCCCGTCTTCGATGCAAGGTGAATTATAGGCAAATAACGTAATATCCGCCTTACATGCCTTATGAGCTATTATCCCGCCTTCCCATGCTTTGGCCAAGAGTAGATCACAGTCCATGATAATAATTGTTTCACCTGTAAAATTGCGAAGTGCATAATCCCAGGTTTCTCTCCATGAGCTGTTGATCAATGCACAACATGATTCAAACCCTTTTTTCCTGGCGATAGATTCAACTTCATTAGGATCTCCGATGCTTACCACAATATCCACTTTAGAAATCCCTTGCCGCGAAAGGAAATCCAATTGGTGTTCAAATATGGATTTATTGAGGATTGGCGCTAAATTCTTTGGTTTGTGGAGAGTAAATGGGGCCAATCTGCGCCCTTTCCCTGCAGCCACGATAAACGCTCTCATTTTCGCTCAAGCATATCTGATGATTCTCTAATAAATATCGATTGGGTATGAGCAGGAAATTCCTCGTATTGGGAGAGGTTTTTAATTGTCTCCTTCAGTTTTTCAAGTCCTTCTCTCTTTAATTCAGTGACAGCGCAAAACTTTAAGAAAGTATCCACCGTCACTCCGGAGTAAATCCGGGCAAACTGGCCCGTTGGCAAGCAAGCAGGAACTCCGATACAATAACTTATGGCAGAGAAAGGAGTCCATTGCGTGACAAGAATTTCGGAAGCGCTATCAATTTTGTGCACGATCGACCATGGATCTTTTGTTGCCACTTGAATATGCTCATTCCCCCATTCATTTGCCAGATCGACAGCTTGATCCATATTTTCAACAAGGATAATCCCGCCGTATGTCTTCATTGCCGATTCGGCATACTTCCTTCTCCACTCAGGCAATTGGGAGAGTTGCACCGGGATTTCTTTTTGGACCTTCAAGGCGAGAGCTTCTGAATCCGTGATAAGAATGGCAGAGCTGTTCATTCCATGCTCCGCTTCATTTATGAGATCAGCGGCAATTAAGCGGCTGTCGGCCGTATCATCCGCGATAATCATACATTCAGAAGGACCAAAAAACAGCGCCACACTAACCCCCTGTAATTGGGCATACATCTGTGCAGCCATAATATATTCCCCGCCAGGGCCGACAATTTTGTCAACCTTAGGCATTTTCTCAGTGCCAAAAGCCGCTGCCAAGACCCCGGCTACACCGTTGGCTCTATAGATGTTCTTCAGCCCAAGTATTTGCGCGGCGGCAAGCACCGCGGAATCAACGCTGCCATCGGGTTTTGGCGGCACAATAATATCTATATCCTTAACACCGGCAATAACCGCCGGAACGGCAATGGTAATGAATGAAGAGGGATAAGAACCCTTCCCGCAGGGGACATACAGCCCGACCCGGTTCAGAGGAGAGACCTTTCTTCCCCCAACAATCCCATTATCCAATTCGTACAACGAAATTTTGGGAGGCAGCAATTTTTCATTATATTTCCAATGATTCTTTATGGATACTTCAATCGCATCGATAACTCTTTTATCGAGCTTATTGACGGCTTCAGTAAATTCCCTTTCCTTAACCCTTAATTCATTAACTGAGAGATTGACTTTATCAAAGTCCCGTGTAACTTCGACAACCCCTTCATCGCCTTTAGCCTGGATTATGTCTCCGATTTTTTTAATATCAGCAAAGACTTCTTCTTTGAGAATATCCCGGCTTGACCTGTACCTCATTTTTTCATAATACTCCTTGCTCATTTCCTTTAATTTGACAATCTCCATGAATTAATCTCCTCCTCAAATTGTTTTGGTTTTTTTATTTAATGCAATCTATTACATAGGTTACAAATTGCCCCTGGCATATCACCCCTTGCTAAATTGAAAGACCGGAGCGGGATCAGGATCAATAATTACATCCAATACAGCCGGTTTTTGCTCTGTTATTGCGATTTGTAATGCTCTTTCCAATTCCACAAACGAATTGACGCAAAAGCCATTAGCCCCAAGGGCTCTTGCCAGGCCGGCAAAATCCACATATGGTAGATTACAGGCGACTTCAGGCAGATTATGCTTTCTTAGCCAGGCTTTTTGTGTGCCAAGAGATTGATTGTTAAAAATAATCCAAATGACAGGAATCCCGTATTGAACGGCTGTACTGACTTCAAACCCGGTAAACATAAACCCCCCATCGCCAGTAATACATATGGTACGCTCCTTATTGCTTCCCAGGCAAACACCTATAGCCGATGCCACTCCATGTCCTAAAGCGCCTAACCCGCCGCTGACAATATAAGAGTTGAATCCTTTTGTTTCCAGATATTGCTCTGCCCAGTAAGCATTCTGGCCAATGTCAGTAACAATTGTCGTGTTTTCCGTGATATATTTATGGATTATTTTCATGGTTTCTATTGGGTTTACCATTTGTTGCCGGTCAGACTCTTGGATAAAGCATTCATCGCTTGTCTTAACCATCAGTTTTCTTTGTGTCCCGTTCAGGACTGGATTTTTACGGGTCGTATATTTTAGCAGCCCTTCCAAAAAAGCCTCTACTTTATTGTGTACAGCAATAATGGGAAGGCAATTTCTTGTCAATTCTTCTTTATCAATATCCACACGAATGATCTTTTTGCCAACAATCGATTTTGCCCACCCCTGCGTTGTCAAATAGCTAAAGGTTAGCCCTAGAGCCAGTATTAAATCGGATTCTGTAAAGAGTATTTTATTGGCATCGTGTTGACCGAGACAACCGACAACGCCACAAAAAAGAGGATCGCTGCTTCTAAAAAAGCCCTTCGCCCGCAAAGTGCAAACAATAGGTATATTTAGCAATTTAGCTAATTCTATGACCAGCCCTATGCTTTTTTCTGACGTCGCTCCGGCTCCAACCAGAAAGACAGGGGATTTTGCTTTGCTTATTTCCTCCACAACACGATCAAAACAATCATCCCCAATTTCCTCATAGATGGGTTCAGGCGGAAAACTCATATGACACAGCGATTGAGAATTCTTCTCCATCTCTTCAGTCAATAAATTACATGGAATATCTAAATGCACAGGTCCTTTGCGGTCTTGCTTTGCGATATGAACAGCCGTTTCCAGATCGTTTTTTATATCGTTTATTCTCATTATTCTTTTTGAAAACTTGGTGCAAGCCTCAAAAGCCTTTACAATATCCGGTGTTCTTCCTATCCCTGTCCCTTCTTGTATGGCATACTTGCCAAAACCCGCCAAAGGCGCTTGCCCTGTTATAGCGATAACCGGAATAGAATCCATATAACTTGCGGCAATGCCGGTAATCAGGTTTAGGGCTCCCGGCCCTGCCGTACTTATACAACATCCCAAGCCATTTTTCCGTGCATAACCATCGGCCATAAAAGCAGCACCTTGTTCATGACGGGTTAAAATAATCTGGATTCCCGCCTTTTCTAATTCAACAAATAAAGGAAGAACATAGACGCCCGGGATACCAAAGATATGTTTTATCCCCAAATCCACCAATAATTCTGATATCAATCCTGCTCCAGTCATCACATTAACACTTCTCCAATCCTTACTAATTTTTTTGAAAACTCAAAAGCGACTCATGGCAGCATAAAGACAACTCTGGACCGGATAAGGCGCTTATTTCTTCTATGCATTTTACCAAATATTCCATTTGTTCTTGGAGCCCAATGGAAATCCTTACATGATTATCAAGGCCGAAAGAATCGCCATTCTTCACTGCTATCTTATATTGGGAAAGGAGTATCCTGCAAAAATCATGGCTGGAAAACGGGGTTTTCACTAAAACAAAATTGGCTACTGATGGTATGTATTCCCACCCAATCCTCTCCAATTCCTTACAAAACCACTTCTTGGTCTGATCGTTTTTGTATTTGACTTCATTAACGAAGTTATCATCAGAAAGGCAAACTAATGAGGCTTTCTGAGCCAACCGGTTGGTATTGAAGGGTAACGCATTTCTAATACAGGCCATTTGGTCGATTAGTTTTTGGGGGGCGATTGCATAACCGCACCTAAGGCCGGCTAATCCATACATTTTGGAAAAAGTGCGGAAAACTACAACATTCTCAACGTCCTTAATATAGTTGACAACTGAACTATATGATTCATCAACAACATATTCCCAGTAGGCTTCATCAAAAACTAAAATTGTACCATGCCGTTCAGCACAATTAATTAAAAACCTGACTTCCTTATTGCTTAGAATTGTCCCGGCAGGGTTATGAGGGTTACATAAAAAAACCAACCGTGCGCCTTCTTCAATGGCTTTAGCCGTGTTAAGCGCATCAATTCTATAATCAACAATCGGTATTTCTTTAATAATTGCCCCGCTAATTTCTAATGCTGCAAAATACCCAAAAAAAGTATTCGCAGTTGTTACCGCTATATCGTTATGGTCTAAAAAAGCGAGAGAAGCAATGAGTATTAGCTCATCAATTCCGTTTCCAACAAGAACCATTTCGGGAGCGACTTTATATTTTTCTGCTATACGTTCTTTTAGCTTGGTTGAATTACCATCAGGATAAAATATGTAGTTTTCTAACTCTTGTATAATCCTTTCCTTTATAGCTGGACTTATTCCATACGGGTTTTCATTCAGAGCAAGCCGGATTATATCATCCCCATATACATCTTCCGGATTGGAGGCACAAATTGCAGCAACATAAGGTTTTAATGTTTCAAATTTGCGCATGTTTATATCCACCACCGTCCTACCATCTAATTGACGCATATTCCCTGTTTGTTTGGAGCACCATACTCTTATTTCTTAATAGATAGGTATTTGCTTTTTTCATAATATCATATTAAATTCTGTTTTTCACTACTAAAATCAAAAATCATCCAAAACAATATAATAGATAGGTATTTGCTTTTTTCATAATATCATATTAAATTCTGTTTTTCACTACTAAA
>MTKW01066566.1_pt1 | contig 14329 bp, 11 predicted proteins | sample 1042761 | NCBI WGS metagenome assembly MTKW01 (sample SAMN06205366, study PRJNA360243) | anaerobic digester metagenome | biome: Wastewater treatment plant; feature: Anaerobic digester sludge; material: sludge; isolation source: anaerobic digester fed with sludge from wastewater treatment plant ...
GCAGATTGGTAAAAAGCGATGTAATAGAGCGGCTCTTGAGGTGATCCACGAGACGAATTAGCATTGACTTGGTCTCTTTAACGTCTCCGGCAGTCACCAGGTTCGAGATCGGATCAACAACAACAATCTGCGGGTTCACATCCGCAATTATCTTGATCATCCCCGCGAGGTGGGCCTCAAGCCCGTATTGCGTCGGGCGGACGGCGTGGAAAACCAGCAGGCCCTTCTCGCGACACGCTCTCAGATCGACACCGATGGACGCCATGTTGCGTATGATCTGGCTGGGGGACTCCTAAAAAGCGAAGTAAAGCACCTTCTCCCCTCGTTCGCAGGCCGCTCTAGCAAAACTGGCCGCAAGAGATGTCTTGCCGGTACCCGCCGTTCCCGAAACGTAGATACTGCTCGCACGGTAGTAACCCTTGCCACCCATCATTTCATCCAGGCCCGGCACGCCCGTCGACACTCGCTCACTCGAAGCCTCGTGCTCCAGGCTCAGTGAGGTGATGGGTAGCACCGTGACCCCGGTGTCCTCAATGATGAACGGAAACTCATTGGTGGCGTGGGAAGAACCGCGATACTTGAGAATGCGAAGCCGGCGGGTGGCGATCTGATCGTGCATGCGGTGGTCGAGCACTATGACGCAATCAGCCACGTATTCCTCAAGCCCATAGCGGGTGTAGGACCCCTCAATGCCTCGCTCGCCCGTGACGATGGCGGTTACGCCCTTTTCTTTGAGGAATCGGAACAGCCGGCGGAGTTCGCCACGCAGAATGGCCCGGTTAGACAGCCCCGCAAAGAGCACTTCTATGGTGTCGAGGACCACGCGCTTGGCGCCGATAGTGTCTATCGCATCTTCTAGCCGGATGAATAGAGCTCCGAGGTCATACTCGCCGGTCTCCTCGATCTCGGAAGGCTCGATGTATACGTAATCTATGATGAGCTTGTTTTCTTCTTCGAGCTTTTTGAGGTTGTAGCCGCGCGAAGCGAAATTAGCTGCCAGGTCACCCGGAGTCTCCTCAAACGCGACAAAGACTCCTGGCTCATTATACTGTGTCGCTCCCCGGACCAGGAACTCCATCGCAATCATGGTCTTTCCCGACCCCGCCCCTCCGATTATCAGGGTTGGTCTGCCTTTGGGAAAACCTCCGTGCGTGATCTCATCAAGACCCTGTATTCCGGTCGGCGTCTTTGCCAGCGACTTCTCGATCACTTGCGCTTGTGCCATAGTACGCTCCTGTCAGAGGATTGCCCTGTTTTGCGCAATCGAAAAGACAAATCATCAACTACAGATCTATCGACTATTTCCCCAACTGAGCCCACTGCGAACCCGCGATGGCATGGCAAAAGCATTATAGCAAACAAGCAACAATATGTGTATCAAGCATCACTTCTTCAACCTGACCGGAACAAACTGACGCGGGTCTTTTGAACGGGCAATACCCCCGCCCCACTCCAGGAAGATACGCTCGTGCGCGGCATCGGCGTCGTTGACCACTACCGCGAATCCGAATATCGCCCCATCTCTTACTTTATCGAAGGCGAGTTCAGTCCACGGTATTGCAGCCTCATAACTCGTTTTCTTACCGACTCGCCGCACCGCCACCAACACGTTTTCAGCATACCCGCTCTTTATGCCCTTGGGCGACTGCCACCGCCACGCTACGCTTCTGCCGGGCGAGGCTGCAAANNTCCAAGCTCGCTGTCATCTTCACCATATCCGACGCCACTGAGCCCATCCAGCCGTGGGTCGAATGCAATCTGAACCGAGTCCTGCCGCCATATGTGCCAGTCCGCATGCGTCTGCAGTTGATCTGAGTCGGTGACCTCACAGGCGAAATAGAAGAACCTGTCATCCCACGCAATTTTGAAAAACGCGCTCAGGTCTTCCGGATCCGGAGCATCACCCTCGATCCTGCCGGTCTGGAACGCATTGGGCGGTATGCTCCGCCAATCGGTCAGGCTGCCGTCGATCATCATCGGCAGGTCCACTTTACGGCAGTTGATCCTCGGCTCCAGTGGGTCCAATATTTTGAACCGCTGCGCGGTCTTGTCCGAGAGCAGCCTGTCGCGCAGGTCTTTCCACACCGTTGCGCTTTCTTCGGCGGGAAGCTGGTGGTTGCAGTAATCCGAGACTTTCAACAGCGCCAACTGCACTCCCGCACGCACTTCATCCTGCCACACCCAGAACTTCCTGTGGAAGCGCTCCACATCGTCATAATATGCGTGCTTGTAGAGCGGATTGGCCAGCCAAACCTCCTTGTGCGCCTTTTCTGCGATCCTCACCATCTCCAGCGCATTCAGGCATTCACTGATCAGCTTGGCAAGATCGGGCTGCCCGGTGATTTTCCATTCCGCCAGCCGCCGTGCAAGCGCGTATCCTTTCACGATCTCATAAGTGAACTTGAAGTGGTTATCAACATCCGCTATGCGTTCCACTTCCGGCCCTATGGCCAGCGGCTTTGCCCGCAGCAGGCACTGCCAGGCCTGCTCGATGGTGTCTTCATCAGCAATGGCCAATTCAGGACGCACGTTATCAAGCCCCTGGAACCACTGCCCTTTGCGCGGCTGCATCCAGTATTTCTCCAGAAGGGAGTAGAACTTCTTCATCTCCGGCGCGGCAAGGCCGTAGAGTGAAGTGAAATATTCATCCAGCAGAGCATCAGCGTCCAGCGAGGCATCCCACAGCAGCCGCGTTGCCATATAAAGCTGCGGGGACGTGACGGACCAGTTCGGGTAAACCTCGCAGTAAAAGCCCGCCGCCGAGTTCTGGGAGATAAACTGGATGTCACTCGCCGCCAGGCGCGGGAAGTAGCGCGGAGTAAGCCACCCGAGGCCGTAGTAGTCGTATTTTCCCAGGTGGGCACAAATCTTGCTCCAGTCCATCCACAATTTGCGGTCCGCGGCCCTGTAGTCCGGGTCGAAGTGCTGGCTGGTATCTTGGGTGAGAGCGATCACCACGTTTTCCGGCAGCGGCGAATCGTCGCGCGGGAGCGGCTCGACCCCCCAGTAGGCATAGCAGCCCAGGTATTTGCCGGGGTTCGTCTTCTGCACTATCTTCGCCACTTCGCGCACGAAGTAGAAGTAACTGTCCGAGTATGTGTCCCACCCACCATTGGATTTGCGGATCGGCTCATCAAGTTTAGCGCACTCAGGACACCGACAAAACAGCGCATTATCATTTATGCAAAGCGAGAATGTCGTGGCCTGGGGGTTCTTCCTGAAGAACTCGTCTGCAGCCTGTGCCGCGAGCCGAATCACATCCGGGTTTGTAAAACATGGCTGAGCGACCCTCGCAGGCCCGGTTCCGGATGTCTGGCGCTCGCCGTCGATGAGCGCGTAATACTCCGGATGCTCTTTTGCATATTTCGCCGGTGGGAATATATTCGCCAGGTTATGACCGAACCCGAAATACGGCAGCCCGGCGCGATCGATGTTCATGCGGTTCCTGCGGAGCCACTGCGCGCCGACATCTCCCTTAACCCCGCTGAAAATGCGATATAAAAAGTCCGGCTCATCGATAACGTAGACATCCGGCAGCGCCAGGTCCGGCCTTTTAGGCACCACCTCATACAGCTCGCCCGGCGCAAACCACCGCACTCCCACATAGTCCATCAAGAACGCATATACGCCGTTTGCAATGCCGTAGTCGGTTGAGCCATCGATGAGGAGTGTTCTGCCGCGCGTAGAGATCCCATAGCCGTCTCTCGGAAGATTCGCGGGAATGCCGAAATCCGCCCCGAAGCTGTCACCCACAAGGATGGAAAGCTGCGTCTTGACCTCAGATATGCTCTGCACTTGGGGAACCTGCACCCCCAGTGCTTCACTCAGACAGCGGACAAGGTCAGCCGCGGCGAGCTTCGATTCTTTGCCGCAGTCTTCTGGCACGACCACGGTTATGTCGGGCTTACCATCCGTTGCCATAGCCATTGCCTCGGATCCGTCCGCTATCGCCGCAGGCCCTGCCAGGACAAATAATAACACCACAGCCAGCGCAAAGCGCATTAATTCCGACCTCCCGTCGCATTCATGGGTAATCTATTCTACCGAATCACTACGTATTAACTTATGGAATACCGGGTGTTGCTCCTTGTCGGCTTACGGCGTAAAATATGGGGCGAATACATTACCGGCACTTTAGAGGGACACAAATAATGAAAACGAGAGCTGCTTTGATTGCCGCCATAGTGATGATAATGCTGGCCCAGGTCGCATTGGCGCAAGAGGACAACCGCCCCGAGATAGATATTCCGCTCTATCCGGGATCAGAGGCCACGCTGGAGATCAATCTCACAAACGATGATTTCCTGCCCACTTTGCAGGCAATGCTGCCGATGTTCGCGGAGAAGATCAAGCCCATTGAAGGCATGTCAGCGGAAGACCTGGCGTCGGTGTTCAAAGATGTGCGCCGCGTGCAGGTGCTGCAACTTGACGTGGACAAGCAGGGAGTCACCGACACGGACATTACGACTTTCTACACCAAGAATATACCCGCGGGCGAATGGACAAAGGTTATGCAGATGTCGCGTGAGCCGGTGGGAGCCATGGCCCTGTATGTCCGCGATATGGGTGAATATCTCTACGGCTTCCGCGTGCAGACGGTCAAGATGGAGGACAGGTCCATCAAGCGCATCACCATCGCCAAGACCGAAGGCAAGGTGGACTTCGTGAAGTTGATGATGATTGCGGGTAAGCTCATGATGCCGAAGTCGAGTTCATAATTCCGGATTCCTGAGCGGAGGCGCGCATTGCGAGTTGCCGATATCGATGAGATAAAATCGGGACAGGTCACCGACATATACTTCGAGCGCACTCGGCAGATACTGGAGGCGCTGGGAGTACATAAACGCGTCACGGCCGATGTTAAGGCGACCTCGCTGCCGGACGGCATTCGCTGGGCGGTGGCGGCGGGAATACATGACGCTCTCTCGCTGCTGGAGGGGCTGGAGGTGGAGGTCGAAGCGGTTGAAGAGGGCACCATCATCGGCCCCGGTGACCCCGTAATGCAGATCACAGGGGACTGCCTGCAGTTTTGCGTGCTGGAAACCGCAATACTGGGCTATTTATGCCAGCAGAGCGGCGTAGCCACGAAGGCAGCGCGATGCAAGAAGGCCGCGCAGGGCCGCAGCGTCATCAGCTTCGGCGCACGCAGGATGCACCCCGTTCTCGCGCCGGTAATCGAGCGCAACGCATACATTGGCGGCTGCGACGGTGTCTCCACCGTATTGGCCGCGGAATTGCTGGGCATAGAACCCTCAGGCACTATGCCTCACGCCCTGATTATGGTATTGGGGGACGTGGTGGAGGCAGTAACGAGCTTTGATGAGATCATCAGCCCGGATGTGCCGCGGGTGGCATTGGTAGATACATTCTGCGATGAAAAGATGGACTCGCTGCGCTCGGCTGAAGCCATCGGCCGGAAACTTGCCGGGGTGCGGTTGGACACTCCCGGCTCGCGGCGCGGTAATATGCGCGCGATTCTGGAAGAAGTACGCTGGGAACTGGATCTTCGGGGTTTTGATTTCGTGAAGCTGTTTGTAAGCGGCGGAGTGGACGAAGAGGAGATCCTGGAACTGAATGATATCGCCGACGGTTACGGCGTCGGTACCTCCATTTCCAACGCAAAAACCATCGACTTTGCCCTGGATATAGTGGAAATTGAAGGCGTACCGATTGCAAAGCGGGGCAAGAAGGCGGGCAGAAAGCAGCTTCTGCGGTGTAAAACATGCTTTGATACGATGCTTGTGCCGTTTGAGTATTCCAAGGACCTGCTGAGCTGCCCCTGCGGTGGGCGTCGGCTGGAAATCCTGCTGCCCGCGATAGAGGACGGCCGGATCCTGGTTGACGAAAAGCCCGCATCTCAGGTGCGGGATTACGTTCTGCATCAGTTGGAGAAAGTGGAGCTGTAGCGCCAACGCCGAAACCATGTGCATCGGCGCCACCCTGCCATTCCACCATCCAAAATCCGTAATCCCAAATCCGAAACGCCTCTCAAACCACTGCGCTGAGCATTTCAACAAAACTCTCTATCCTCACCTTCGTCCGGGCATCCAGGCGCATAGGGATATCGCCTTCCAGCGTGAGGATCGGCAGGTCGATGTTTTTACGCAGTATCAGGTCCTGGATCTGCCGGAAGCAAAAGCTCTGCGTGTAGTGAATCAGTCCTGCAAGCTGCCTGCGCTCTATCTCTCGTTGAATATCTTCCATGCGGTGGAAGATGTCGTAAGGGTAGGTATAGAGCGCATACTGCTCTACCAGGTCGGGGGTGTCAAAGGGCATCGAGAACTGCCGCTGGACTTCGTTGAATACTATCCGCACGCCCAGGCTTTCAACATATTCATAAAAGTCGGTGAATATCGGCGGAATGCCGATGTAACCCAGCTTGGGGCGACCATTGACAGGCTCGGCCTCCTCGGCGGCGGCGAGTTTTTCATCGACTTCTCTTTCAAACGCGTCGGGGTCCTGGTTGAAGTCCGAGCAGCATATCGAGTAATAGTGGTTATCAAAACCGCTGACCGTGCCCCGCTGCCACGTTAGCTCATCCAGCCTCCACACCTTGCGCCGGATGCGGTCGAGCCTCTGTTTCCATTCCAGCGCTGCATCCCAGGTCGTGCCCAGCGCGGTTATGAGCTTGTCTATCTGCAGCCGCAACACGTCTGGGTCGCGGCCATAAGGAAACGAAAATGGAATGATCCGGACGCCGTGCATCTGCAGTGTCTCCATCATGGCATGGGTCTGCGAGCAGTCGCCCTCCACGACCGCGATTATCGCATCGAACTCACCGGTGACAGCGGTCGAGTAAATACCTTTTATCCAGCCACACGCATTGCGCGGGTAGCCCTGGTATTCGGCCTGAGTTACCATGGCCGCGGGATCGTCTGAAGTGATGAATATGTTGTTCAGGTCCACCGGCACATAACCGGCCGCATAGACCACTTCCACCGGTATAGTGGTGCTTATTCCGATCTTTTTCATTACGAGAGCCCAAGCATTCTATGACATTGGGGAATCACGCGCACATCATCCAGCTGTTGCAGCGCAGCGTCCTGCAGCGCCATAAGCGTGGCTCCGGCTACAGGTGACGCTCCAGTCACCGGCTGGATAACGAGAGGTATGCGGCGGTCCTGCCGTGCAATCACCTCCGCTGTGCGCCGAATCTCGTCTTTGCTTGTATCGCGGGAGACCACGGTCTTGACGAAAACCTCGGTTGAAGCCGCGACCTCCAGAAACTGCGAGTGCACCTCCCACAGGTCGCCAGTGTCGGCCGCGCTCGGAATTTTTATGTCCATGCATATAATGTCGCAATCGGCTACCACATGCCGCAGGTTTTCTGGTAAAGTGCCATTGGTTTCCAGGTAAACGCGGAACCCGCCGGCCTTCAGTTGCCGTATCAGTCCTGTCAGGTAATTAACCTGCATCAGCGGCTCACCGCCGGTGATTGCGATGGTTTGGGCACGAAGGTCACGGCACGCATCCACCACTCTGCCGGCATCGACAGGGTTGGGCACTTCTTCAAACACTCCGCAGCCCGGAAGATGCTCTATTGCACAGCTTGCGGGGCGCGGTTGGCGGGAGGCCGCGGTGTCGCAGTATTTACAGTCGAGATTGCAGTCCGCGAAGCGCACAAAGGTCTGGCGCTGGCCGCAATGCAGGCCTTCGCCCTGTATTGAGGTGAATATTTCGCACAGCCAGCCGGGTACACTGCTCATCGTGGGACCGTCACTAATCTTCCATATAGGTGGCGCAGGAAGTCGGAGTCTCCCAAACGCTCACACTGTAGACTTGCGGGTTTTCGGCCTTGAGCTTATCGAATATCAGCTTGGCAATATTTTCGGCTGTAGGATTTTGAATCGAAAACTCCGGCAATTCGTTAATATACTGGTGGTCCATGTAATTAAGGGTCTCATTCAGCAGGTCTTTGGCCTTGCGGAAGTCGAACGCCATACCGGTGTTTTCTACGGAGCTGAACCGGAAAGCCGCCCGAACCCGGTAAGTATGACCGTGAAGACGCCGACAGCTGCCCTGGTAGTCCGGAAGGCAGTGCGCAGCATCGAAAGTATCTTCTATAGCTATTTCGTACATTTTTAATCAAGCTCCTTGAACAAGGAAATTATACCACGCGGAGCAAATTATAGGGTTGGGAGATATAAGGATATGAATTCCAATTTGGCACGGGAACGAAGACCGCGGCGGCGGAGCCGGGTGCGGTCGTTTGTCACCGTGGTCCAGGTTATTATACTGCTGTTCATGGGCACCACGGTAGGCGTGGGGTTGGGACTGTTTCTAAACCTGTCCCGGGTCCTGCCGCAGGTGCAGGATTTCCAGGCCCCGGAAGCTACGATTGTCTATTCGAGCGACGGCGTGGTGCTGGGGCGGGTGTTCCGTGAAGACCGCACGAATGTGCCTTTGAAGGAGATTCCCCAGAGCCTGCGCGATGCCACTATAGCAATCGAAGACAGCCGCTTCTACGAGCACGCGGGCGTGGACGTGCCCGGCATTGCGCGCGCTGTGTGGACCAATGTCCGCGGCCAGAGACTGGCCCAGGGCGGAAGCACCATCACTCAGCAGCTTGCTCGGAATGTATATCTCAACCAACGCAAGACCTTCCAACGCAAGATCCAGGAGGCCGTGCTCGCCATACTCATCGAGCGCCGGTATGAAAAAGATCGAATCCTGGAAATGTATCTGAACCAGGTATATTACGGCAGCGGCGCTTTTGGAGTGCAGGCGGCATCCAAGGTGTATTTCGGCAAGGACGTGGGCCAATTGACCCTGTCGGAAGCCGCGATGATCGCGGGCATGCCTAAGAAGCCCTCGGCTTACTCGCCGCACGAGGATAAAGAGGCGGCCATCACGCGCAGAGACATTGTGCTCAATCGCATGGCGGAATTAGGGATGCTGACCGCCAGTGAGCGTGATGAGGCCAAGAATAAGAAACTCGCCATTATTCCGCGCGCCAAAGGTCGCAGCACCTATAAGGCCCCTCATTTCGTGGACTATGTGGCGGCCCAACTCCGGGAGCGCTACGGCGAAGACGTGGTCTATATGGGCGGGTTGAGAGTGTATACGACCCTCAATTACGAGATGCAGAAGATCGCGGAGAAGGCGCTTCGAGAGCAGATCAAACGGCACCGCAACAAGGGAGTCGGCGAAGGGTGCATAATCGCCATAGAGCCAGGCAACGGCTACATCCGGGCGATGGTGGGCAGCGTGGACCCCACCTCGCACTTCAACCGCTGCACGCAGGCAGTCAGGCAACCGGGCAGCGCGTTCAAGGCTTTTGTATATACGGCAGCCATCGAGGCGGGAATGAAGCCCACGGACAGAATCCTCGACGCGCCGAAATCATATCCGCAGACAAACCGCCCGCCGTGGCGGCCGAAAAACTATGATAACAAGTGGCGCGGCAGCGTCACCATGGCCGAAGCGGTCGCGCTGTCCATCAACATGCCTGCAATCCGGACGGCCGAGAAGATCGGAGTGCGCAACGTGATCGATGCCGCGCGCAGGCTGGGCATAAAATCGCCGCTGGAACCGTATCTGCCTCTTGCGATCGGCGGCATTGGCGGAGTCCACCCGATAGAGATGGCGAGCGCCTACGGCACATTTGCCAATGACGGTATCCACGTGGAACCCGTCTCGATCACGCGCGTCACTAACAACCACGGCGACACGATTGAGGATTATATCCCCGAAGGCCGGCGCGTGATTTCCGCTCGCACCAACCAGTTGATGGACGAAATGCTGCGGGGAGTGGTTACGCGCGGTACCGGCAGGTCGGTGCTTAATGTCCCCAATGCCAGAGGAAAGACCGGTACCACCAACGATGACAGGGATGCCTGGTGGGTGGGCTACATTCCGCACAAGCTGGTCGCGGCAGTGTGGGTTGGCAATGATGATTATACTCCCATGAGACGCGCATGGGGAGGCACCGTGTGCGCGCCGGTGTGGGAGGAGTTTATGCTCAAGGCGATCCCCATATTCGATAAGATTCACGCGGAAAAGAAGGTCGCGCAGGCGCGAAAGCCCAGTACCGAGCGCGAAGAACGGGAGCGGCAGCCGCGGGAGAATGTCCGGGTCCGCGACACCGACCCGCCGACCGATGAGCCGGTGAATGAAGAAGACACCGTGACTGCCACCGTGTGCTCGGACAGTCAGCTTCTTGCTTCGTCCGGCTGCACTTCCACTTACACGCAGAAGTTCTCGAGGGGAAGCGAGCCGACGCAGTATTGCAACCTGTCCCACGAGAGGTCGATATCCGAGCCCAGGCCCGTGCCCCGCACTCCGCAGCCGGACCCGAATGTGCAGCTTGTCACGGTGACGGTGTGTTCGGAATCAGGACTTTTGGCCGGCAGGAATTGCCAGACGACCAGAAAGCGTATACCTATTGATGAGGTTCCCGCGCAGGTGTGCACGCGGCACAACAGAAGTGAAGATAGATAGAAGAGCAAGTGTGGTAGATGCTGTCCAGAATTGAAGACCGCAAACTACAGCGTTCGAGGATCAACCAGGCCGGAGTTATCATAATACTGATATTTATGGTTCTGCTCGCGCGCCTGTGGTATCTGCAGATAGCCCTTGGTGACGACTTGATGAAGGCCTCCGAGGCCAACCGCATCAAGCTCTTGCGCACGCGTGCCCCGCGGGGTACTATCTACGACCGCAAACACCGGATACTCGCCACCAGCCGTCCCCAATTCGTGGTACTTGCCGTGCCCGAAAAGCTCAAGGAGAACCCCGAGACTCTCAAAACGCTTTGCGAAATCCTGCATATGACTCCCCAGGAGATAGAGGCGATAGTCAAAAAGCGAGAGGTGCGCCCGGGGTCGCCGGTGAGGGTGATGGTAGATGCGCCGCTTGAGACTGTGGCGCAGATCGGCGAGATGAGGATGAAGCTGCCGGGAGTCAGCGTGGAACTCGACCAGATCCGCTACTATCCGGACGGCCCGGCGGTCGCGCACATTATGGGCTATCTGGGCGAAATAAACCAGCAGGAGCTCGACGCGGCAGAAAAGGCGGGCAAGGACTACAGCCTGGGCGATTATGTGGGCAAGGCCGGTCTGGAAAAGCAGTATGAAGATTATCTGCACGGCGTCGATGGCGGCAGGCAGGTTGAAGTGAATGCCTTCGGGCGGGTGGTGCGGATACTGGGTGAGAAACCTTCTATACCGGGCAGCGACCTGCAGTTGACCATAGACCGCGATTTGCAAATAGCCGCAGCCCGCGCGATGGGCAACCAGGTGGGGGGAGTTGTGGCGATCGATCCCAGAACCGGCGCGGTCCTGGCTATGGTCGGCAACCCGGCATATGATCCCAACGTCTTTGCAACGGGCGTCAAGCCGGCGGAGTGGAACAAGATTATTCTCGACAAGCGAAAACCGCTGCAGAACCGGTGTTTGTATAACGTTTATCACCCCGGCTCTACGTTCAAGCCGATTATGGCCATTGCGGGGTTGAAATACCACGAATGCGATGTGAATACCACCGTCCACTGCCCCGGATCGTTCTATTTCGGGCGCACTTTCCAGTGCTGGAAGACGCATGGAGGAGGCGTCAACTTCATGCGCGCCATCGCAGAATCGTGCAACGTATGGTTCTATAAGTTGGGGCACAGGTTAGAGGTGGACCGGATAGCGGAAGTTGCCAGCCAGTTTGGATTGGGATTGAAGACGGGCGTCGACCTGCCCGGCGAGAGCGCCGGGACGATGCCCTCGAGCAAATGGAAGTGGGAGAACTTCCATGAGAAGTGGTATCCCGGGGAGACTCTCAGCGTCTCTATCGGTCAGGGCAGCGTGAAGGCCAGCCCGATACAGATGGCCGTGGCGTGCGCGGGGGTGGCGGATATGGGCAACATCCGCAGGCCGTTCCTCCTGGACCAGGTTATCGAGCGTGGCGGAAAGAAGATCAACGTGGGCAAGAAGGAAGTAGTCCGGAAGGTGGATGCCCCGGAAGAAGCCTTTACGCTCGTTAAACAAGCGATGCACAGGACGGTGACAAACGGAACCGGACGGATATGCGATGTGGAGGGTGTGACAGTAGGCGGCAAGACCGGTTCCGCCCAGGCGCCCGGCGGTGTGGCTCACGGCTGGTTTATCGCCTTTGCTCCGGTCGAAAACCCCGAGATAGCAATAGCATGTATAATCGAACGCGGGGCACACGGCTCCAGCAGCGCCGCTCCCGTGTGCAGGGCGATACTGGACGTCTACTTCGGTAAGAAGAAGCCGGAGGAGATAGAGCCGCGGGGGCATTGATTGCAGTGCCCGTATTACGTGGCAGTAAGGGCACAACCTATACTGACGTACCGCGTTACGCTCGCACTACGTCGCCCTGAGCGCACGTCGCCAGCCTGAACACACTACGTCACCCTGAACTTGATTCAGGGTCCAGGAGGCGTTGGAGTGAGAACAATCGACCAGTTGAGAGTACAACCTTTCATGGATCCTGAATCGAGTTCCGCACGACGATGAAGAATAGCTGCTGGCGCTGAGAAGCGGATGATTGTACTGGAGTAGAGACGCGGGTTCACAGCGCTGAGATAAACTGTAACATCACTACAATCTCGCCCAACGCCCAAAACCCATCACCCAACACCCATCAATAAAACGGTCGGGAATTGCACCCGGCCTTTTTGCTGTACCTGATTTCAGAAAGGAGATAATTATGCCGCTAACAAGATCGGATGTACCTAATCTTCTCGAAGACGGCCTCAAGACCGTCTTCTTCGAGGCCCTGGATGCGACAGTAGGAAACTACGAGCGCATCGCCACCATAATCCCGAGCGAGTCCGATTCCGAGGACTACCCATGGCTGGGCGCGGTCCCGAGTATGCGCGAATTCACGGATGAGCGCATGCCCCTCGGACTGCTGGAGAACAACTACACCATCCGCAACCGCACGTGGGAGTCCTCTATTGCTGTCGAGCGCGCGGCTATCGAGGATGACAAATACGGCCAAATCAAGCAGCGGGTGCAGTCACTTGCCCGCGAGGCCAGGCGGCATGTGGATGAACTGGTCTTTGGGTTGCTGGCGGGAGGCTTCACCGGCAAGTGCTATGACGGCAAGGCATTCTTTGCCACCAACCACTCCTCCGGCGAGAGCGGGACCCAGTCCAACAAGGTCACCGACCCGTTGGATGCGGCTGCCCTCCAGGCAGCGATTACTGCGATGATGAAGTTCAAAGATGACCGCGGAAAGCTGCTTGGAGTGGTACCGGACCTGCTTGTTGTCCCGCCGGACCTCCAGTGGACTGCCATGGAGCTTCTGGAGTCCACCTACTGGCCGGAGGAGGGGACCACCACTGCTCGCGCGGCCTCCAATGTGCTCAAGGGCAAGCTGGACCTGCTGGTCTCGCCATATCTGTCCGATACCGACAACTGGTTCGTGTTGTCCACAAAGGGTGTGATTAAGCCGATCATCTTGCAGTCGCGGACTCCGGTGGAGTTTGCGGCGTTGGAGGCCGATTCCGAAAGCGGCTTCATGCGCGACCAGTATATCTACGGCGTTCGCGCTCGCTACAATGCCGGCTATGGGTTGTGGCAAATGGCTTACGGCAGCCAGGTCGGCTGATTATAGATTTTCCATTTGAGGCCTGATATCGATGTGCCCCGGAGTCCACTGATTCCGGGGCGCTTTTTATGAAAGGAGACAATATGACAAGCGTTAGAAATCTACTGCCCGTGGCGGTGCACGTGAAATCCGGTGGCGATGCTCGCGTCAGGATGGGCGGCAGCGTGCTTTCGCTTCACGATGTGACCGGCGGCAGCTTTCAGCTGACCGGGGGCGCCACGCGGTTCCGGATTATGCTCAACAGTCGAACAAACCAGGGCTTTATGTTGGCGGTGGGTTATGTAGACCCAATCAATGCGTTCAACTGCTCCCTGATCTGCCAGGACCTTGAAGAAGTCATCGATGATGTTCCGGAAGGAACAGCAGTCTACTTCGCACTGATCGATCCCTCCACCAACCAGCCCACCACCGGCGGCGAGAACGACTGCGTCTCGCTCTCGCTTTACGGCTAACCGGCAATGCAAAGTGGAGGGTGGCGTTGTGAAGCGGGAGATGTTACCGGTAGTTGCCGGTTCCCAATGTCCGGACAGGAGGGGTAGTCTATGTCCATAACAATCACTGTCGCCGAGGTGAAGTCGAAGGCCGCAATCGATGCCTCGGAAACCAGTCACGACCTGGCCATTGCCGCGCTGATATCGCAGATGCAGCCGGCGCTCGAATACTCAGTTGCCGACAGGTATTTACAGGACACATCAAACACCGGTCTTCAGGCCGTCATCAAGCTGGGGGTCCTTGAGATAATCACCGGCGAATTTCTTGAACAGCT
>MTKW01001890.1_pt1 | contig 14322 bp, 5 predicted proteins | sample 1042761 | NCBI WGS metagenome assembly MTKW01 (sample SAMN06205366, study PRJNA360243) | anaerobic digester metagenome | biome: Wastewater treatment plant; feature: Anaerobic digester sludge; material: sludge; isolation source: anaerobic digester fed with sludge from wastewater treatment plant ...
CGACGATACTGTTGTAAAGGGCCGGTTCGCGAAATTCCTGCCTAAGCAGGAACTCCGGCTCTTTGTAAAGGATAGAGCCGCGGCTGAGGATGTTGGCGCGAATATTGTCGTCGACCGATTTCTCGGGCTCGAATTGCTTGAGATAGTAGGGAATACCGCCTAAAATCGAATAGAGAAGGATTTGTTCCTCAGGTTTCCTGTCCGGAAAGAAACGGACGGCGTCGTAAAAATCCATCGGCGCCATCTTCAATATGCCGGTCGCGCGGCCGTAAAGCGGATTTTTGTCGGCAAGGACTTCCTTTTCGATAAAGCTCATCGCGCTGCCGCAGAGGACGATCATGACGTTTTCATTTTTCAGACGCGCGTCCCACAAGTTCTGCAAAATGGAAGGAATCGAGCGGTTGTTGCGGACCATATAAGGGAACTCGTCGACGATAAGCAATTTTTTGCCGTCCCCCGGCAGCTCGGCGACCGACTCCAGCGCGCGCTCCCAACTTTCAAACCGAGTCAAATACTGTGACGCAGGGATTCCCATAGCGAGCATCCGAGCGCTGAACGCGTTGAGCTGGTCGTGGTCGACGCACTCGATGCAGGAATAGAAGACGTGCTCCTTGTCCCGGCAAAACCGACGCAGCGTCTCCGTCTTGCCGACCCGGCGTCGACCGTAGAGAAAGATCAACTCCGCTTTCTTGGACGCATATTTTTCTTCCAGAAAATTCAGCTCGTATTCTCTGCCGATAAAGTCCATCGCCCGATTCCCCTTCGTTCCTGTGGAACGCTAAGCGTTCTATAAAAGCCGCGCCGATCACTGGCGGCGACAGTAAGATTATACCCAGAGATTTTGAAAGAGTCAATCTATCTAATCACGATTATACTAATCGTGATTAGATGTTTTGCGGCGCTGAATCGGTTGTGGTTGTTGGCGCTTGCTAAACGGCAAACGCCTCGACGGGCAAGAGATTCAATTCGGATAGACTTGACTTTTACATCAGTCTTGTGGATAATCAACGAAGTCGGGAAGAAACGCAGGGCGCCAAAAAGAAGTTTGGAGAGACTCGGCGATATTACGCCGAGTCTCTGTCGACCTCGGGCGTGAGGATTTCGAACGACCAGGTTTCCTAAGGTCCGCAAATGGCCGAGCTCAGCTCGAACAACTTATAAATAGAGGTTTATTCACTATGGAAAAAGGCGCTGCCGCTATTCACCGACACTTGATAAGCGAACTTCAACGCTACGTTCAAACGCAGTATTTCGGCAGAACGCCCATTTTGTTCGACGCCCTTGCGGAGACGCTGGAACAAGAAGGCGTCTTGTATTCCAAGCCCTATGTTGAAGCGTCGCCGGTCTACAAAAAAGTGAACGACGGGTTCCAAGGGCTGAACGTTTCCCCATGGCTCAAAGAGTTTTTCAAGCGCCTTGCCGACAACAGACTTGGCGTCTATCCCGACCCGTACCTTCATCAGCTGAGTTCGCTAGCGGCGATCGAAGAAGGAAAAGACCTCTTCGTATCGACCGGAACTGGTTCTGGTAAAACAGAATGCTTCATTTGGCCGCTCTTGGCAAAGCTCACGACCGAGGCAAGAGAACGCCCGGAAAGTTGGAGTCAACGCGGTATCCGCGCAGTCGCTATGTATCCGATGAACGCGCTCGTTGCGGACCAAATCAGCCGTCTGCGCCGCCTGATTGGGGATAGAGACGGCCGATTTATCTCAATCTTTCGCGAATATGCCGGAGACGACGCGCGTCGACCGCAATTCCGGTCCTATACGGGCAGGACGCCTTATCCCGGCGGCAGACCGATCAAGTCGCGCGATAAAAACTTGGCAAAAGAATTTACTGAATTATTAAATACAAAGGAAACGAGTCCTGATTATTATGAGCAGCTCGTTCACGAAGGACGTTTCCCCGCGAAAAAGGATCTGGAAGCTTTTGTTGAGAACCTGAATAACAGCGTCCATCAAGGCGATCCAGAAGACGCCGAATTAATCACGCGGTTCGAGATGCAGGAGAGTTGTCCGGATATCTTCATTACCAACTATTCTATGCTCGAACTGACATTACTGCGTCCCTTCGAGCAAAAGCTCTGGGACGCGACGAGAAATTGGTTGAATAGCGATCCTGCGAACAAGTTGCTTTTTATCATCGACGAAGCTCATATGTATCGCGGGTCTTCCGGCGGGGAAATTGCGCTCCTGCTGAGGCGGTTCTTCTACAAATTACGAATCGATCGCTCCCGCGTCCAGTTCATCTTGACAACGGCAAGTATGCCGAACTCAACTGAGCGGGATCTTGAAGCGCGACGAAATTTTGCCCACGCCTTGACCGCGTTGGACGACGATACCGAAACATTTTGCTACCTGACGGGCGAACGCGAAGAGATTTCAGCCGAGGGCGCGTTGGATATGCCCTTGGAAATCCTCGAGGACGTCGACATAGAGAAGCTGGAGCGGTCAAAGAAGGATCGTTTCGAAGAGCTCAACAAGTTCTGTAAAAGCCTCAGCGGAAAATCGTTTAGTTCTTTTAAAGAGGCGTCGGCGTGGGCGTTCGAGCGCCTGAGCGATTATCGAGTTTTTCAGCGTCTCTTTAAGGCTTGCCGAGGTTCTGCCGCGTCCCTAGACGAACTGGCGGCGACGATATTTCCCGGCGTCGACGAGGTCCGCGCCGCGCGATGCGTCGACGCGTTGCTCGCTATCGCTCCGCTTGCAAAAAACAGCGCCGACGAAGCGCTCTTTCCCGCGCGTATGCATATGCTATTTCGCGGTTTAAGGGGCGTTTACGCCTGCCTCAACGAGAACTGCCCTAAGAGCCGTTCGGACGGAAAAATAACCTTGGGCGAAATCTTCATCGACAAGGATAAAAATCCAACCTGTCCGCATTGCCATTGTCAGGTTTATGAACTTATCAACGATAGGCGCTGCGGAGCGCTCTACGTTCGAGGTTTCATGACAGATAACGACTACAACAATGGAAGCGGGGTGTTGTGGCAAGAATCAGGTCGTTTGTTCGACAACGAAGCAATCACAGAACTTCAACTTTACATTCCCAGCCCTGAATATAAGCCTCTCGGAAAGGGCGAAACGAGGCCCATGCCATGTTATCTGGACTTGAGGCTAGGCAAACTCTATTTGAACTGCGACGACTCGTATGACGGCTTGCCCGGCTTTAGGAAACTTTATTATACCAGCTATACGAAAAAAGGACGACCAGACGTCCGCTCCTTTTCAACGTGTCCGCATTGTCAAATGCAGCTGAGTCGGATGGATTTAACAGACTTTGCGGTCAGAGGAAACCAGGCGTTCTACAATCTGTTCTTGACCCAATTTAACATTCAACCCCCTGTCGTCCGCAACAGCGCCGACCCCGAAAAGGATTTGCTTCTGCGCCCGAATCAAGGACGCAAAGTTTTAATCTTTTCCGATAGTCGGCAGCAGGCTGCAAGGTTGGCGCGAGATATGTCTTCGGCGTCCGATTTCACGACGACGCGCCAGTTATTCATAGCGGCTCTTGCTGAAGCGGCGAACGCCGAAGAAGAGACGTCCCTCAATGCGCTTTATCCTTACTTCTTACTTCAAACGGCGGAGAGGAATATCGTCTTATTCTCCAAAGATGATCGCGTTAGGTTTCTTGAAGATCAGCGCAAAGTAGACGTCGATAAGTTTAAGAGACGACGGCGGCTTCGCGAAACGATCTGTTTCGACGATTCGCCCGCTTCCATGAAGGAGCAAATACTTCGTTGCTATTGCGGCGCCTATAACACCCTGATGGACGCCGGACTATCTTGGATCGAACCGCTCGACGAAGTTGTCGACTACATTTGCGAGGACCTGCTCGACGAGGGCGTTGACGTTGATAAAAACACGGTTCTGGAAGTCTTCAACGCTTGGTATCAAGAAGTCAATGAAAACGTCGCCCTTGGACAGCATATTTCCGACGTGCAGAGGCTCAATGTCTCGAGGACGTTTAGTTACCTATACGGTTTCGAGTCGGGTTGGAAATTTAGCAAATCGATAGTTAACGCTTTTAAATGGCCTCAAGACGAGAGCGAAGCGTGGCGAGACGTCTTTACCGACCATCTTCTCCGCAAGGGCTCCTCTCAAGAAACGAAAGAGCGTTATTATGTCCCGCTTAGCGAGGTGAAAGCGTGTTACGATCCCGAACATATCTGGTATCGTTGTTCCAAGTGCGCCAAGTTCAGTCCTTATCTTCTGAAAGGAACGTGCCCGTTTTGCAGGTCCGGCGAGACAAAAAAATTTGGAAAGGAAGAACTCGACCAAGCCCTCGCCTTTTGGCGCGCGCCCTGTCTTAGCGTTCTCGACAACCCGGACGCTCCTTTGAGAACGATTAATATCGAGGAACATACGGCGCAGCTTTCTTCCGAAAGAATCGAAGATAATTTACGTTCGAGGACTGAAAAATACGAACTGCGTTTTCAAGATATTACCAATCCGAAAGAAAACGAGACGCCTGTCGATATTCTTAGCTGTACGACGACGATGGAAGTTGGCGTCGATATCGGCTCCTTAACCGCCGTAGGATTGCGCAATATGCCGCCAATGCGCGAGAATTACCAACAGCGCGCCGGACGCGCCGGTCGGCGCGGAACGAGTCTTTCGACGATCGTTGGGTTCTGCGACCTTGGTCCGCACGACACGCTCTACTTCAACAATCCCACCCCGATGTTTCGCGGCGACCCGCGCCGACCTTTCATTGACGTCAATAATGAGCGATTGGTTGCGCGTCATCTGGGCATGATCGCGCTGCAAGAATTTTTGTGCAAATGTGGCGAAAGCCTTGATCGCGTTCCGACACTGTATTTTGTCGACAAATTATTGCCAGAGTTTGAGAGCTTTTTGAGCGGCTATGAGGTAGGCGATTCAACGATGCTTGTGCCGAAAGACGCCCAAGGCGAGCCGCTGCTGCGCTATAAAGAGGAGTTAATCGAAGCGTTGCGCGATTTGAAGTTGAAATGCAGCGAACATCCGGAATTGTATCTCGTTGATACTTGGCAAAGGAAAGAGCCAGACTCTAAAGACGCTGCGCCCGCAGAGAGAGGAACGTCTTCTGGTTCTCCTTACTTTGCGAGTGAAAATAGCCAACCGTTGCTCGATACTCTTTACAACGAAGGGGTCGTTCCGTCCTATTCGTTCCCTCGAGACGTCGTCGCCTTTACTGTTGTCGATACCGAACAGGGAAGATATCGGGTAAAACATGAGGTCCAGCGTTCGATTAATATTGCCGTCAGCGAATACGCGCCGGGACGCTCGATCGTCGTCGATAAGCAGACGTACCAGATTGGCGGGTTTCTCAATCCGAGGGTTCTGAACAACTATACGAAAGCGTCTTCGCCCGCAAAGGCATATATGACCGACCCAAGCTACGTAAAAAGGGTTATGGAGTGCTCTTGCGGATGGTTTGGCCTAGCGGAAGACGTCCGAGACGTTTGTCCTTTTTGCCAAAAATCGACCGACTTGACGCCTGCGACGCCTATGCTGCGTCCGTGGGGGTTTGCACCCGTCAACGGCAGAGATATTCAGGAAGCCCAGCTTGAAGAAAAGTATACGACGGCGTTGCCCCCTATCTACTCGACTATTGGTTCCGCCGACAAAACTCACCCCGTGGAAGGGTATGTGCGTTTGCGCCAAAGCACACTAAAGAACCAACGAATTGTAATTGTCAATAAAGGCGAGAACGGTTTCGGGTTTATGGTCTGCGAGGATTGCGGAGCGGCTATGCCTGGAAACGACAGCGTTGTTTTGAATAAGGTTGATCGTCCTTATCTTGGAATCCGAGGAGGAGCTTGTAAACATAGAAATTGCGTCAACGTCAATATCGGCTGCGATTTCATTACTGACATGATGGTGTTGGAATTCGACGTCGGTTCGCGTCTTCTCAATTTGTCCGAAAAGTCCGATGATTGGTTGTTCCGCGCTGGGACGTCCCTTGCCGAAGCGATTCGCTTAACAGTCAGTAAGGAACTTGACGTTGATTTCTCGGAATTTGCCGCAGGAAGCCGGATTCGGGGATCTTCCGAGGGGCAATTAGTCGACGTCTACTTGTACGACTCTTTGACCGGCGGAGCAGGGTACTCCGTGGAGCTGGAGAATTCGATCGTTTCCATTTTAGAAAAGACGCGCGAATTCTTAGAAGGCTGTCAATGCGGCAGCGCGTGTTATTCTTGTCTGAAACATTATCACAACCGGTTTACTCATGCGTACTTAGACCGATTAGCCGCGTTGCAGCTCTTGAATTGGGGGTATAACGAACAAGTTGAAGAACCGTCGTTGGAACATACGCGCGAATGCCTGAAGCCCCTTCAAGGCTTTTTTGAAAGCGAAGGATATCGACTAGAAGACGATTCCGACTCTATTCGAATTGCCTATGGCAATAAGACAAAAGAACTTGTCGCATTACCGGAGATGCTCGCAACGATAGCTTCTTCCGATACTATTTATGTAAGGGACGGATTGCTTAAACGCTCCAAGCCGCTTGCCGTCGACGTCATCAAAAGAGCCTTAGGCGGTTTCTGACGCCAAGAAGAGACCGCGCGTTATGCACTTCTAACGACGCGCGGTCGTTACTCTTTCGACCCGACTCTTATCGTATAGCCAAGTCTTTCCAAATAGGCTTCAATTGGAGGGTAGAGTTCTTTAGAAACGCGCCGTCTATAATTTTGTCCTACTTTTTTAAAACTCTCTTCCGACCAGCTGTACAGCTTAATGAAGGAGAGCTCGGCAGGGGGAAGGAGGTAGCCGAAATCAAGCGAAACAGTACTGCTGCCAATCGTTACGCGAATCTCGGGCAGCGTTCCGCGGTTGGTCAGAAGCGCGCTGGCAATCCGAATGTATTCGCGCGAGCCGTTCCGAGGACGGCGGTGTTCCGGGTTCGTTTCATAGGAAGACAAACTGAGAATCTTGTGCCGATACCCCTCTTTTCTAAAGAGGAAATAGCGTTCTTGTCCACGATTTCCAAATCGACCCAAGGATAACTTTTGGTCGCGCAGGTCTGGCGAGTCTAGCCAATAGGGTCCCCACCTCTTGATAGATCGCGGCTGCATACGAAGAAATTTCGCGGCGTCAGGAAGATCCCCGTACTCTCCTTCGGCGTCAAAACGCGTCTCTAGGTGTTGATAATACTCAGCGTACGATTCCTGTTGCAGGTCATAGAGCTTCTCGAAATTGATGACGGCGTTCGTCTTCTTTTGAACGAAGCGCCAGTTCCCCAAACCGCTGACGTGAAAGAGTTCTCCCGGCGAGATTCCCCGTATTAGCCGGACGTCTTGGCTCAAATTGATCGTTCGGCGTAGCGCTGGCGCCAGGTAATAATTCTTCTTGTAGTACGAGCCCGTCTGGATATAGAGGTCGAGAATCTCGTTGATATAGTCGTCCCAATTTCCGAATTTTGAATAGTCGCAAACGTCCTGTTCTTTGCTTGGTTCCGCTGTTTGACTTGGCGCGCCGGAGTATACTTGTTTTATCAGGTTCTCAACGTCGCCAGGAAAATAATCTTTAAGCGCCGACTCATATTGCGTGTAGTAGGCGTAACACAATTTTTTGACAAAACGTTTCCAATAGACGTCCGAAACCATAGTATCTGCGTCGTTTTCCCTAGGCCGCATAGCGCTTTCTCGCGACTGTTGGGAATAGACTTCGTCGATTGTGGGATCGTATTTGTTCCAAAGGCACGCAGACGCCATCACGCCGATTATGCTGTACACGACGCGGCTCGTCCAAGATTCCTCTGTTTCGCCGTCCTCTTGGAAAATGTGCAGTTCTTCCGCTCGACTATTGATAAGATCCGTGAGTTGACTCATTGATATGCGGTTCTATGTGTGTAACTTAAAGTTGTGTGAAAAATTTTAACATTTCTGGCGTTAGTTGCTGATTGTTTTCCTGGACAATTTTGTCAAATAATTCGCGTTTGCCTGTTAATACTGCGTAGGGATAAAGGCTTAAAATACAGTAATAGAGGAACTTTGTTTTGGGTTTGTCAAGAATCTTTTGGAGAATTGACGATGTAATGTTTTTTGTACGACGACGCATCTTTAGATGGTCGGCTTGCAGTTTATAGTTCCCGTCTTGGTCGCTTGAATATTCATCTTCTTTGAAATTATCAGTACGAACTCCGACGTATGCTTTTTCTGATTGAACGATTTCCGCCATTACGAACGCGTCTGTAACTAGGGGAAGGACGTAATCATACAAACCTTCAGGTTCAAATTGTAAATCAGTGGCAAACGGCGTGAGCAAAATGACCATTTTAGTCCTTTGGGCTATTTTCAGAATCAGGCGCTCGAACCATGCGCCGTTGAAGGGCGTCGTAACGACAAGGACGCTCTCAGAATCGGCAAAAGCTAGATCGAGCGTCTCCTTGTTCCAATCGCCGCTGCACTCAAGAAGGTCGGGCGTCTTGCCGGAAACGACGAGAGAAAACGCTTCTGCTAATCTCATGCCTTCAGGACCCGCTAACAATAACGACAGGCGGCGCGCGTAGATAGAGTAGAGAAAACTACTTAGCATAAAAGACAAATCTTGATCTAAGTCTTTGTCAACAAGTTCGGTAATCGCATCGTCTATAGTGCAAATCACGTCTTCTCCATCCGTCAGTTCTTTTTCTTCCGCAGACTCCGGTATTATTCCCGGCGTGAAGAGCGCGGCGGCGCTTGGCGTCGTTCTTTGTGAATGAGCGCCTAAAAAAGGTAAGAGATGGGAGAGTGTTTCAGCGTAATAGGCGCTTGAGCTCGTCTGTAACTCGAGGATTTTATCGTCGATTCTCTCTAGGAAACTCTCTTGGAATTTGCATTGTTCCTCCCTTTCCAGACGTACTGCTTCGGTTTCTTCCATTAGTGACAAGAGTTCCTTTTCCACAGCAGCTTGTTCTTCCTTTTTTTTCTCTATTTCCATGATTAGCTCCGTTCTTTGGTTTTCTAAGCGAGCCTCGACTATTTCAAGACAGCGGTTAAAGAGCTCTTGGTCTTTTTCAATGACAGCGCCAAGAATTTGCACGTCGGTAATGTCGCTGACAAAGGGAATCCGTTCTAAAAAATTGTCAACGTGTTTTTTGGCCTCTTCTACGCTCATGGGGCTGGCATAGGCCGCGACTTCTTCGTATATATTGCCAAGCTGCGCAAGTTCTAAGAGGTTTTCAACCGTTTGCAATGCGGCGCCATTGAGGTTACGCTTGAGCCGATTGTTAATGACTTTGGCGATAATGTTGCGTAAGTTAAGAAGGAGGGAACTCGTGTTTTGAGGATAGAGTGTGTAATAAAACGTGTGCGACGTTTTGGCAACTCGATTTTCACATTCTATTAATTGATGCTCTGAAATATTATCAATTAATAGGAGTTTTAGAAATTTGTTCTTTAGCCGCACATTGCCCGCTATTTCTGCAAGGTCGTTTGCCTCAACAATAATTCCGCTACTATCTCTTGCTATAAAAAGAGTTCGGCAACTTGGTATGGCGATTTCGATTCCATCGGCTTTTAATCGTTTGACTATTTGACGGTGTGTTTCCGCCCAGGAACAGCGAATCGCTTTAATAGGGGTTTCGTAAGACAAGGAAGCAGTTACATAATCTGCCACTGAATCATTTTTACTAGGAGACGCCGTCCATTCCCAGAGGCTAATCTCCGAGTCTTTCGATTCTCCCGGAAGATAAATGCTCTCGCGATTCTCGAAAATTGGGGGTATGGCTAAATCACGTTCAAATTTACAAATGGTTTTATCTTCTTGAACGTCGCAAAGACGATACCCTCGTAAGCGCCCCTGGGAGTCCGTGTAGGTTTCGCAAATGGATACTGCGGAAAAATCATTATTCATGAGAGGATCCCTTTTGTAACAGTGATGCAACGTTAATGACCAAAGAAATTGACGACAATTTTGAACGCATCATGCGGAGCGCTTCGAGTTCTTACCGCTTTAACAAGCCACGCTTTGACAAGCGGATAGTCGTCCATTTTTGTGCATAACGCCAAGTAACGACTGGGAATGGCAATGCTTGCTCCTTTTGCGTATTCGAGTCTTTTCCGCAATTCAAAGTCGCTTGGCGCTTCGCGCTGGGAAAGAACCGTCGTCGGAGCCTTGCCAAACTGTTGAACCCTTTCTTTGGGTTCAATTGACGTCGGCGCAGGCGGCTCTGGTTCTTTCTTTTCTTGCTCAGAAATATCCAGCGTAAACTGCGTTATGGGCGGAGTCGTCTCTGGTTCGCTCTTTTCATGTCCGGTTTCTGGCGTTACTGGCGTTGTTGTTGTCGGCGTTACCGCCACAGGCGGCTCAAGCGTTGGCGCGGGCTTTGTCTCTTTTGGCGGCGTTTTTTTCTGGATAAACTCAATCGTGCGCACGACGTCGAGACCTTGGCAGACGAGGAACTTCTGCCCGTATCGTGGCGCGTCGATCGTCAGTCTTTCTCCCGCTTTTAACGGCACGCAGCTAACGACGCGCCCTGATTCCTCTGTCTTAACAAAACCATTGTAATCCGATTCGACTCTGAATCTTCTGGGAGGTTCTGAGTAAATTTTAATTGTTTCGTCTGTTATTTCTTCCCTGCTTATGTATATGCGGACAGTCGGAGCCTTTGGTCTAACCAATTTGGTGTTATCTGCACGCCAGAAAACGAATTGTTCCATTGCCTCGGCATTGCGTCCAATTGTAAAATATTGCTCTCTGTCTTTTGAGTCGACTTTAATAATTTGACTTCTGTTCTCAGAGAATGGGGAGTTTTTCAATCTGAAGTAGTCATAATAATCCCTTGAATCATCAGGAAAACTCTTGAAAACAGCGTTTCCGCTCATGAAAAGAAAGGTTTGAGAGTAATTATGATGAAGCGTCGCCTTGTTGTTGACATAAGGCGGCCAGATTGGATAGAGCAAGGCGGGCTTCTGCGTGAGTTTCAAGCCAAGCCTTTCGATAATTTCGTATACTTCTTGCCAAAACTCTGTACAGGTAATTTTGTGTAAATAGTATTTGCTGTTGATACATCCTAAGAATTCGTTGCGGAGTCCTTTGGTCTTAAGAAAAGATAGATTGTAATCTGCTAAGACGTAGTATGGACGGTTGATTACGACGTCGCCGTCATAGGGGAGCATTCTTTTAGAAACGGCGTCGAAGACGGCGTAAACAACCTGTGCGTTTATGCCTTTGTAGACAAGCTTGCGAAAGACTTCTATTTTTTCCGGCCAGTAATCGGTTGTTCTAGCTCTCTTGATGGACTCAGTCTGCGACTCATTGGAGGCGCGGGATAAGGCGTCGCTTTTAGCAAAGGTGAGCCGAGGCGAGTGAGAAGCGGCCGTCGGCGGCAATACGTTTAGGCTGTAGCTTGTCGCTAGAGGGAGTGAAGGCAAGTAGGATACGCCCTCGTCTAAAAGATAATCGTCTAGATTATAGGTTCTAGTTTTGGCGTTGGACGAAATGATCTGCAGCCTGCTTCCGGACAATTGCTCACGGGTTGTTTTTGGCAGCATGGGAAGTCCGATTTTTAGGCGAATCTGCTGTTGATTTGCCTGAGAATCATCTATTTTTAGATAGACGCGCTTTTTTTGGAGCGAAGGGCGTGGAGGAGGGGTCCAGCCGCTGCGCGTGCGTTCTTCACAGTCTTTCTCTGGTCCAATCTCGTGCCGAAAATGACGCTCATTAATATTTCCTGCTGTAAGGGTTACATAGTCCCCGCACAACCTGCACCGGAATATATGCGCATCTGCCGACACCGTGTAGCGATGAGCCCGGACTGCTTCACCAATAGAGACGTCTACCCAACCAATTCCATCATGCCATTTTTGAACGTAAGTAAGAGGCATTTGATTTCCATTGCGCTTGTTTTTCTGTCAATGAGTTCCGACGACCACAGTCAGGCGCCAAAGCCCATTTTGTTCGCATTCGTAAAGCTTGTTTCAAACAAGTTGCACAAGTAACAGATTGTACCTAAGGCAATCTGCTTGCATTCTACGCTTTTATTTTTGAAAGTCAACAAAATTTTGAAATTTATTGGATTGGTCCGTCCCTCTTTGGCTTCCACAGGCGTTGTTGAATGAATTTTTGTAAAAATTCGGAAATTTTATGCATACAATCAGAGCTTTTGTCGCATATGCTCCCAAATGGCACAGACCAAACCAAGCGTCAAGAGGAGCAGAGACGAAAAACAAACACAATTGGCCCCAATATAATGAATCGTTAGTGAATCGCGGCGATATCACGTTCTAGTTTAACGGGGACGTCTTGAAGTTCTGGAATCATCCGAATCACGATTATCGCCGAGGTCGCCCGTTCGTTTATAGCGATACTGCCATCGAACCATTGCTCGTTACTTGTCGCTTGCTGAAAGGACGATGTTCCGGATATAAGAGGTTTTGGAAGAACGATTAAAAAATTGAACCGTAGAAAATCAAAAGGCAAGATGGCGATAAAGCAAAGGCGCTTAACTTATTTGCCGTACTTGGCGCCATGTGTTTTGGACAATACCTTTGCTCAACAAAGCCGAGCTAGTGTGAATGAATTATATCCGTCNNGTCTTCCGATTTAATTCGTTCGAATTCGACCGAATTAAATACCTTTATTCAGTAAAGCCGATCGCATATCACAGGCTGATAAGGAGAAACCAGCGCCTTGTACAGCGCTTCAGCGGCGCGTCCCTTCGGAAAGAGCGCCGCTGAAACGAATATGTTGGTATCAATTATAGCCTTCAATCATAATCTTCATTCGGCATTTTCCTCACGACGAGACCGGGTAATCCATTCCGCCACAGCTTCCTCAGTGAGAAAACCGGCCTTTTCGGCTTCGCCGCCCATCTGTTCCTGAAGGCGCGTCAAGGCGTACGCAGATGAATTTACAATTCGCACATTTTTCCCGTCAACGATAAATGTAACGCGATCGCCGCTCTCCACGCCGAGTACGGCGCGCGCGTCCTTTGGGATAGTAACCTGACCTTTTGACATGACGCGCGAGTCATTTACGAACGAAGCCTTTGACATATAGACGCCTCCTGAAAAAGTAGGGAAATAGGGATTTCCTACTTTCTATTGTGCCTATTTGGAGAAAAAAATCAATCAGTCCCTTAAATTCGACACAGTTGTATTTTCCAGTCGTAGCAATTGCCAACTCCTTTTTGCCAAATTGATATAATTCAATTTAGGCGCTAAGCTTAGATCGTAGAAAAGAAAGACGCGCGATGCTGATATTTTTGAAAAACCGCTAAGTACAACGCGTCTCTTTCACAGCTTTTGGTTTGTACAAGCCTTGAAAACCTTGCTATAACAAGTTCCGCCGAATTGTGTGGTCATAATGACATACTCCCCGCAGCAGGGACCGCAGACGCGCCCGAGCAGGTCCTCGCTTTGGGCGTGTTCGACCGTCTGCGCGTTCGTAAAGAGGTCGACGACTTCGCCCCGTCGGCGTTTATCGAGCTCTTTGCCTATTTCCGTCGTTCGCGCGCCGCGTCGAAAATCGGCGCCTCGTTTCTTTTGGATAGTAGGTTCCTTGGTTCCTGCAAAATCATCGCGCTCTAAGCGCGAGTTCCAGCTTGGTCTGCCGGTTCAGCATTCGGCGTAGACGACCCGTTTCGGCGCGGGCTCGCGTCTTAGGGACGTCGGGGTCCATGCGATTCCGGCGGCGTCGAACCAGCTTTTGACGTAGAGACAGAAGGTCTGCCAGAGCGTGCGGGCGCCTTTGTAGCCGTTGGTTGTATCGCGGAGTCGGCGTTCTTCTTTGGCGGCGTCGATGGCGGCGACGAGTTCGGCGGGGGTCGCGAGCTTTTTGGCGACGGCGTAGATCGCGCGGTCGACAAGGTCGGCGTGCAGGCCGGGCTCGTAGATGGCGCGGGTCAACTTGGCGCGGAATTTTCGGGCGTATTCGGAACCGAAGTCGAAGTCGGCGAGCTCGGCGTCGATCGTTCGGGGGATTTTGGATTCGTCCTTTTGAAATTCAAAATTTTGAAAAGTTTTATTTATTAATTTATTTATTTTATTAACATCTCCAGCGCTGCGAACAACGCGCGCGCGAGGCTCGGACTTGCGTTCGGAGTCGCGTTTGGGTCCGTCTTCGGACGGTTCGCCGGGCTCTTCGTTCGACTCGGGAGCCGCGTTCGGCTCGGGTTTTCTCGGGTCGTCATCGCTTTCGACCGGTTCGCTTGGCTCGGTTGGCTTGGCTGGTTCGTTCAGCTCGTTCGGCTCGTTCGGAACGGGTTCGGACTCTTGCCGCGTCTCCTCTTGCGTTTCATTTTCAAATTGAGATTCGGGCGTCGGCTCTTGTTCCGAGCCGTCCGGATCGAGCAGACACAAGTTGAATCGGCCTTTTTCGGTCTCTTCACGACAGGCGGCGCCTGCGCGTTCGAGTTCGG
>MTKW01002102.1_pt1 | contig 14312 bp, 13 predicted proteins | sample 1042761 | NCBI WGS metagenome assembly MTKW01 (sample SAMN06205366, study PRJNA360243) | anaerobic digester metagenome | biome: Wastewater treatment plant; feature: Anaerobic digester sludge; material: sludge; isolation source: anaerobic digester fed with sludge from wastewater treatment plant ...
ACAATTGAGCCTTTTATCGTTCCGTTTTGCGCCAGAATTGCTCCTGAGAAGGCTAACAACAGCGTAGAAAGAAGTAAGAATTTATGTGCCACAAAAGCAATTTTACATTTTGGTTTGTGCCACAAAGGTCTTGCATTAGTGTTGCAGAATCGTTACAAAAAAATGACATTTCTGTTAAGATTTCAGAAATCCAAAAAACCAATATGCTGAGCATATCGGCTCTCTTGTGATTTAACTAATATTGAGACGGAAGAATACTGCCCATATCTATTATATTTCCCTATCTTTGTACTCTAATTTTCGAATAATGAAGTTAGTGCTTAATTGAGCCTTTAATAAACTTTTTAATGTTATGAATAAAAAAACCTCCATTTTAGTTACTGCAGTTGCACTTTTACTGCTCGCCGCAGGTTGCGGTAAGATTGTTCCCGTTAAAATATCCGAACTTTACAAGAATACGCACAAATATGAGAATGAGACAGTATTGGTAAAAGGTAAAGTCAATAAAAGTATCTCCATGTTTGGACTTAACGGTATTATCTTAACCGATGGAACCAAAGAACTGTTCGTGGTTGGCCATGAGTTAACCCCTGCTCCCGGTGAAATCATTACTGTTCGCGGAGAACTCTCAGTGCCACTCAGACTGCAAGACGATGCGTTGTTGGTATTACGGGCCTCGCCGGAGGAGAAGGATTAGAGGAGGGTCATAATTAACTGAAACTACTTAATTATGAGAAACATTTTTATATCTCTTTTTTGTTTGTTCAATTGTTGTGTTGCGTGTGCACAGAATGATCTTTCAAATTGGGAAACATTTAATGGCGATAAATATACCATTAGCTATCCTAAAAATTGGGATATTAATGACTCTGGCTATATGGGTACGGACTTTATTATTATGTCGCCCCTTACCGGTCAATTTGATGATTTTAGGGAAAACATTAATCTCATAAAAGTAGAAACTCAAGGTAATTATTCTTCTTTAGAACAATTCGTTGAAATAAACATCAGTTCAATTTTGGCGTTAGTGAATAATTCAAAAATCATAGAAAGCGTACAACTGAGCAAAAATAAGCAGCCTTATCACAAATTGAGATACACTTTTTCAGACAATAGTCTCAACTTATCTGTTATACAATACTATTGGCTTATTGATGACATAGGATATATATTGTCGTTTACTTCAAAGGAAGAGACTTTTGAAGAGTATAAAATAATAGGCTATGGTATTTTAGATAGTTTTAAAATCAAGTAGATTATTCTGCAAACAAAATAGCGAATGCGCTTTGTCGTTCATAACTTAACACATTACGGCACATTTCGAAAAGCCGAATAACAAACACAGTATTGACTATTTGTCCCGAATATCTGTCCTAGCCGAGAAAGATCGTGATAGAGTAAACCGCTATCAGAAGGAGTATTCCTATTTGACACAAAGGCAAATAAAATTGAGAAAAATATGAATTCTCCATACCTTTGATATACACATTAATTACAAATGGTTCTAATTTAAAAATTTAACGTCTATGTTCAACTGTTATCAAGCTGGCTACTCGGATGGTTTCCGGGATGCAATGAGTGGAAAAAATAAAAACTACACGGGTTTTCCCAAGGGGAAGGCTCTGGTATCCGATAATGCCTATGATACCTATGTGGAGGGTTACAACGAGGGTTATCGGGATGGTCTGCGTAAGAAAAATGAAGTTTATAAATGAGAACTTAATTATGAATCAAATGAAAACCAAAATAGAAATAATCCAAGCCGATATCACTACAATAAAAGTGGATGCTATTGTAAATGCTGCCAATAACTCTTTGCTGGGCGGTGGGGGAGTGGATGGGGCGATTCATCGGGCAGCGGGCCCTGAGTTGCTTGCCGAGTGTAGGACCTTAAATGGGTGTGAGACCGGCAAGGCTAAAATCACAAAAGGCTATAAATTGCCTGCAAAGCATGTGATTCATACAGTTGGTCCGATTTGGCGCGGAGGAAATAACAATGAAACTGAAAAATTGAGAAGCTGTTATAAATCCTGCTTTAAGTTGGCTCTTGAGAACAACATCAAGTCAATCGCATTTCCATCCATAAGTACCGGAGCTTACGGTTATCCAATTGAGCCCGCCTCCCAAATCGCCATACAGGAAATGTTGCTTTTTTTGAAAGAAAACCCAGATTTCGAAAAAATCATCGTGGCCTGTTTCGGTAACAATGTCTATAATTGTTATATCGAAGCATTGTCTGAGATTGACTAAGCTATGACAACCAAACTATCGCTGACGAACTAAAGGGGTATTCTAAAATTGAATTTCATTGGAAATAGGTAAGGCAAGAGTTGCGGTTGCTGCGCTCATAAAAGTAAATACGAACAAGTAGAAATAGTTCAAATTTGTGCCTTACACCTTACGACCTAAAGCCCAATTTTGACTGTAAAGTTCCAAAAAATCAGAAAATTTTGATTTTTTGGAACTTAATGATTTTTGAAAAGTGTAGTTTTGCTTCCCAAATTTCTATTGAAAAGTCTAGTTTCGGACTCAAAATCCATGCAAATCGAAAGTTGTGCTTTAGAAATACATGTAAAAATAAAGTTGTGCTTTGGATTTACATAATTATTTTCTATTTTTGCATATCACAAATAGGTTAATATATAAAGGGATTGGATCATGTTACCACGAAAAATCAATTTCCAAGAGGCTGAAAATGAGAGTGTTTTCCTTTGGGGAGCTCGCCAAACAGGAAAAAGTACATTAATGAAAATGCTTTTTCCGGAGGTGCGTTACATTGATTTGCTGAAATCGGATGAATTTGCACGTTATAGTCGTCGGCCGGCGCTTTTGCGCGAAGAGTTGAGTTTGCTTCCGGAGAACGAATTGGTCATTATCGACGAAATTCAGAAACTCCCTGCATTGCTCGATGAAGTGCATTGGCTGATAAGCAATCATCATCTTCGCTTTATTATGAGCGGCTCCAGTGCTCGCAAGATGCGTAGAAGTGGAGTTAACCTATTAGGTGGCAGAGCGATCAGGAAGCACCTTTATCCCTTTGTCAGTGCCGAAATTCCCGATTTCAACCTTGTGAAAGCTTGTAACAACGGGATGCTGCCGCGACATTATTTAGTGGATAATCCCGCCAATCGACTCCACGCCTATGTTGGGGATTATCTTCAGCAGGAGATAAAAGCTGAAGCTCTTATACGCAACTTAAACACTTTTACACGGTTTATGGAAGTTGCGGCATTGAGCAATGGTGAGATTTTGAATTACAATAATATTGCTTCGGAGTGCGGCGTAAGTGCCCCTACTGTGAAAGAATATTTTTCCATTTTGGAAGAGACGCTTATCGGCTACATAATTCCTGCTTTTACCAGAAATGTGAAACGGCGTGTCACACAATCGCCTAAATTTTACTATTTCGACGTGGGTGTTGCTAACTTTCTTTTGAAAAGAGCTGCTCTTTCCCCCGGATCTCCTGAGTTTGGACATGCTTTTGAGCATTTTATAATTCAAGAACTCATCGCTTATGTCGGATATTTCAGACCGCTTCAAAATCTCTCTTATTGGCGCACTTCATCAGGATACGAAGTGGATGCCATCATCGGAAATGCAGAAGTCGCCATAGAGATCAAATCCTCCGAAGAAGTACAATCGCATCACACCAAAGGGCTAAAAGCATTTTCAGAAGAATTTCCCGATTGTCGGCTTATCCTCGTTTCACTCGACAAATATCCCCGCCGGATTAATAACATGGAGGTCTATCCTGCGTTGGAATTTTTGAAAATCTTGTGGAACGGCGAGCTGTTTTGAAGATGGGTTTTACTGCAAATTTGCATAATAAGAAGGCTTTTCCTACAAGTATTTCAGAATAACGGCGAAGATTTGACAAAGTTTTCAGAATAAGGGCATTCCCCTCAATAAGGACGGGACGATTACCAAATGAGCTTGTCTCACAAATCGTAATACAAGAAATATTGACTTTATTGAAAGAAAACCCCCGATTTTAACAATCATTGCGGCTTGTTTTGATCATAATACTTATCACAAGTATATCACGGAATTATCCGAAAATGATCAAACTCATGAAATCATCTAATTACCGCCTTTATTTCATTGATAATCCGATCTTTATCACAAAAACATTGCTAATTAATCATATCATTGGCATATCATCACTTTTCAATAGGCTTGTTTTCAGATAATTGCGAGCGGTCCTCCCTATAGTATGCAGTTATTTTTAAAATTTATTCCATACCCAAAATCCATACAAATAAAAAGTTGTATTTTACAATCCTCCGCTACAATTTGAAAAGTGTATATTTTAGCCCCAAATTTCTATTGAAAAGTGTAGTCTTGACCTGTGAGTTAGATAAAAGAGTCAAAGTAGAGGTAGATTTACCTGGCATCTATGAACCGTTCCGCTCCCCTCCGATCGCCATTGATTAAGTTGCTTTACCCTATTTCCTGCAATTTTAACCTATTTGTTCTGTATTTTTTCAAATACAAGTTCGTGCAATTTTAAAATCACCCTTCTGCAAATTTAAAATATTTCTCCTGTAATTTTAAAATTGTTTCAACAAAACTGAGCAACAATTCTTTTAAGCAACTAGTAATGGAAAACCAAAAAGCCCCCACACATTTACGTGTAAGGGCTTTATTCCTTTTTCGTCAGGATTTTTAATTCTTTTTTCCTTTCTGCATTTTGAAATCATTCCAAAACCAACCTTTAGCAAGGTTATACGATTTCAACTTTAGACGCTGTTATTATTCTACCAATTTATGATCCCTCTTAAAGATCTTGATAATCCTGCTATCGTTTCTTTTGTCCGGAATTGCTTGTCCGGGCATAGGTCCGGGATATCCTAAGCAAACTTCCATTTTATTGTCAAAGCTTGTAAGAATCGGGTCTATATAAACCCAGTCACAAGTTGAAGACAAGTAGAGGGGCCAGAAATATCCCGTGTAAACAATATTTCCATCTGCTTTTACGGCAAATGCAATTAAATCAACAGATTTTTCCGTATCGTTAATTATTGCCTTTGCTGCCTTGTCTGAAATCAAAAATTCGTGAGTAATTGGGTCATAAGAGATGAAATCATCGTAGCTTATCAGCGGATTGGCTTTTGTTTTAACCGTTGTTTCATCAATTTGGCATGAATGTTCCCTAACTGTTTTATAGGAGTCCAGTACATACAGTTCGACTTTGCCGTCTGAAGAAATTTTTTCGCACCCCAATGCCAGAATGCTGAAAATAGCAATAATTGCGTAAGTAAAAATTTTCCGTCTCATAGCTTTATTGATTTAAACTATTGTTGCAGATTTGCTCGCTTTGAGTTCCGGACCCTCTTCCTTTGCCAACTACACACTACACACTACATACTACACACTCCCCACTCATAACTACTTCACCAACCTCACGCACCTTACCGACGCGCCGAAATGTGCTTTGGAGGTGAAATTCATCGGACATACAGCGCTTTCACTATGCATATAGCGATAATAGGCCTGAGTCTCATTCTTCTGGGTTGAACTCCACCAGAATGCATATTCGTTGAAACCCTTGAAAAGTGAGTGGTCATATTGAGTGTTGCCTGTAGCGAGAGCGTTCCAGCCGACTGTGTTGGAGTGTAGATTGTCGGGAGAGTAGGGCCATATCCTTTCGCCGTTAAACCGGGCATCCGCCGAGAGCTTATCGCCAAGTCCGTCCCAGTTGTCCACAAATGGCATCTGTTTGCCGGCAACGGCGGTGGCCAGATCAACCCAGTCCTCATTGGTCGGGACAGACCAGCCTTTGGGACAGACGCCCTGTGGTCCGCCACCCAGTCCCGAAGCACTCTTACCTCCGGTGGCCTCTTCCCAGGAATAGAAACGTCCAAATAAAGTGTGGGTGACGGGTGAGTGCCGGAAAGCAGAGCCCTTTTTGTAATATGCCAGGTTGCGTACAAACCAGTCGAGCTTACCTATAGTTACATATTCGTATTCTATTCCGTCGCGCGGATCAGTAAATACTTTGTTACTATATTTGAGACCCTTAAGGGATTTTTCACGTCTTATATCCACGGTAGTTACATTCTGCGTGGCGGAGGAATTGTAGTAGCCGGGAGCGGTAGCTATACCGGTAATGGCGAAAGTGCCCAGACTATCCGGAAATGTGATTGTCACCGTCTGTGCAGATAAGGTGTCGTTGTATGAGGCTCCGAAAAACCATTTGTATTCAACCTCGGAAGGCTCGGTGATACCGGAAGCAGTAAGAGTGATAGTCTCACCTACACCCACAAAAGTGGGGATATAGTAATCCACAAATCCGTCCATATACAACTTTTCCTCCTCTTCCTCTTCTTTCTTTTCACAGGAAGCACCCATGCCCAAGAGGAGAGCTGCAAGTGTCAAAATCCAAAGAATTCTGTATCTGTTTTCCATTGTCTGTTATTTCCAACCCACAAATATGAGTATTTTTTGGCGCAATAGCAATTTTTGATTTTTTATAGTAAATTTGCACCAATTGTTTTGTCATTTCGCCAAAATCGTGCCACCTGTCAATGAACCATAAAAGCCTTTTTACATTTTTTTTGATTGCGATTCTTTTAATTGCAGGATGCTCTACCGGCCATGGCAAATATGAGCGTATAGAGGGCTTTGCTCAGGGAGGTACATTCCATATAATGTATTCGCGTCCGGCGGGAGTTAAGAGAGCGCAGGTGGAACAGAGGGTCAATGACCTTCTTACCGCCATTGACAACTCTCTTTCCGGATACAACAAGGGTTCGCTCCTTTCCCGTTTCAATGCCGGAGAAGAGATAACTCCTGATACTCTCTTTATTGGGGCATTTAATCGCTCGAAAGAGATTTGGCTGGAGAGTTCCGGGGCATTCGACCCCTCTGCAGCGCCCTTGTTTGAATTATGGGGTTTCGGCTTCGGCAACCGAGATACGGTTACTCAGCACCTGATAGACAGCGCAATGCTCCTGGTAGGAATGGACCTGGTCTCCATCAAGGGGAGCGGTGACTCGGCCAGGGTGATCAGGGAGCGTCCGGGGGTGAAACTCAATTTCAACGCCATTGCTCAGGGCTACACCTGCGATGTGATTGCGCGGGCTCTTGACGATTTCGGATGTGCCGATTATTTGGTTGAGGTGGGCAGAGAGATTGTCTGCAAGGGACTCAGCGCACGAGGTGACAAATGGAAAATAGGCCTGGATAAGCCTTTGGACGGTAATTTTGATGAGGGGGCACATTTGCAGGAGATTATTGCCATTTCGGATGGAGCGCTGGTGACCAGCGGCAATTATCGCAAGTTTTATATTGAGAATGGGGAGAAACGCGCCCACACCATAGATCCGGCCACCGGTCGTCCGGTGACTCACAATTTGCTCAGCGCCACGGTCATTGCTTTTGACGGAGCCACTGCCGATGCCTATGCCACCTGGATGATGGTCATAGGAGAGGAAAAGGCGCGGGAGTTGGCTTTGCAGCGCGATGATATTGAGGTCTATCTCATTTATGGAGAGCAGGATTCGATGAAGGTGTGGCACACAGAGAGATTTCCCATTTATTCAAAATGGGTCCCAAAATAGACCAATAAATGATTAAAATCGCTAAAAAGCGCATCAATTCAAACCGGATAATCAACAACACACAATATGGAAAGAAGAGATTTTATCAGAACCACGCTCATAGGAGCTGCAGCACTTGGTGTAGGCTTCTATGGAGGCCGCAAAATCGGCATCAAACAGCCCTTTGAGACTATTATCAAAAACGGAGTCATCTACACGGGTGACGGCAAAGCTCCGATAAAGGGTGATATCGGCATACGTGACGGCCGTATTGCAGCCATCGGAACTCTCGGTGATAATGCCGACTTTATCCTTGATGCAAAGGGGCTTGCGGTATCTCCGGGATGGATTGACATTCACACCCACACCGACACAAATCTCTTTCTGGCTCCGAAGGGTGACAGCCGCATCTTCCAGGGTATTACAACCGATATCGGAGGCAACTGCGGTGACTCTCCTTTCCCCTATTCCGATGCCCACTACGAAGCAAATAAAGAGACTCTCAGGCACGGATATCCCTTCTGGCAGGATATAGATGGCTTTTATGATGCATACCGAAAACAGGGCATAGGCATCAATTACGGCAGCCTTGTGGGGCAGGGTCAGCTCCGTTCCGCCGTAATCGGCGACAACAACATACCCGCAACTCCCGAGACACTTGCGAAGATGTGCTCCATCCTCGATCGGGAGATGGAAATGGGGGCAATGGGCATCTCGCTGGGCCTCGAATATGCTCCCAGCTCATATGCATCCGATGAAGAGCTGATAGAACTGTGCAAGGTGGTGGCCAAGCACGACGGCCTTTATGCCATCCATATGCGCAATGAAGATGATTTTGTGGAGGAATCCCTCAGGGATGCTATCCGTATTGCAAGAGAGTCCGGCGCTCGCCTACAGGTATCTCACCTTAAGGCGCAGAATGCCGCAAACTGGCACAAAATGCCGGCACTCCTCGCAATGATCGACCGGGCGAAGGCGGAGGGCATTGATATAGCTTTCGACCGTTATCCATATATAGCATTCTCCACAGGACTCTCCTCATTTATTCCGATCAACGACAGGCAAGGTTCTTCGGAGGAGGTACTCGCCCGTCTGGAAGATGATGCAAAGGCCGCCGCGATCGGCAAATATGCAGAGAGTCGCATCAAACGTCTCGGAGGGCCGCAGAATGTGCTTATAGCCACCTGCCGTGCTGAGGGCAATGCACAGTATTCAGGTAAAAATGTAGCCGAATGCTGTGAGATCTCCGGTATGGAGGTGTGGCCGATGATCCGGCACCTGCTCGTCTCCGAAAAACTCAATGTTCAAATGGCGGGATTTGCGATGAAAGAGGAGAATATCCAAATGGAGTATCGCCATCCGCTTTCGATGCCCGCCTCCGACGGCAGCGTCTATTCTCCTGAGGGCCCTTTGGGTGAAAAAATGCCTCATCCTCGCTCTTACGGCACATTCCCCCGTTTCTTCCAGAAATATGTACGCGAAGATAAGATCCTCGATCTGGCCACCGCAGTCCACAAATGCAGCGCACTTCCCGCTTCGCGTTTAAGGCTGAAGGAGCGCGGATTGCTGATCCCCGGATATTGGGCGGACGTGGTAGTTTTCAACCCCGATACCATTGAGGAAAAAAGTACGTACGATAATCCCCACCAATTTCCCGTCGGTATCGAACATGTATTTGTGAATGGTGTCTGGACGATAAAAGAGGGTTCACATACCGGCAAGCTCGCAGGTATGATTGTGTAATTTTGAATAAAGGATTCTATTATGAAAATAATCAGAACAATTATTCCGGTGCTCTGCGCCTTGATACTCTTCTCCTGTGCTGACAATTCACAGAAGGAGATTGTTTTCGAATATGACGAATGCGGGGTTGTAAACAAGATCAATCCCGATGAAAAATGCGTCTGGCTGGTCTTTACCGCCCATTATAGCCTTAACGATAACGGATACTTCGAAAATTTTGACGGAGTAGTGCCCGTGCTCAATACCCTGAAAGAAAAGGAGGTCAAAGGATCCTTTTTCCCGACCGGAATCTGCTTTGAGGTAGAAAAATATCAGGAGGCTGTCAGGAGAATAATCGATGAGGGTCACTATCTTTCATCACATTCCTTCAATCATCTCCTGCTTTGTGATGAAGGTCGTACGCTTGTGAGTGCCGACTCCATCAAAGCCGATTTTGCACTGATGGAGGCCTCTTTGGAGAAATATGGCTTGACAAAGGAGCAATACCATTGGCTTATTCCCCCTTATGAAACTTACAATCAGGAGACAGCCGATGTTATGCGTGAGTTGGGCTACAAATTGGTCAACCCGACACCCGGGTTTATGACAGGGATGGATTGGACCTCACCCGGAGCTCCCAATTATATTTCGACTGAGGAAATTCTGGAAGGAATATGGCAGTATGAGTCTGAGAATAGCATGAATGGCGTGCTACTATTGATTCATGCGATGAATTACCCTGACCGTACGGATGAAGATCGTCCCTATACATATCTGGGCGAGATCATAGATATCCTCAAATCCAAAGGCTACACCTTCAAGACCATGTTTGACCTGTAATACTTAGGTCTACTCGCTCTTGTCGTTTGATCCTTTACTCGATCTTGTCGTTTTTATCCCTTTCTTCGCGCTTTTCGCCTTTTTTGCGCAATTCGTGTTTTCCACCCTCGTCGCGCAATTCGTCCTTTTGTTCGTATTCCTCGAAGGCATCTACGATTTTGGTAACGAGGGGATGGCGAACTATGTCGTCGCGGTCAAATTCGATGATGCTGATGCCGCGAATATTTTTGACGATTTCGATGCCGCGTACAAGGCCGCTGCTACGCTTGTCGGGAAGGTCGATCTGGGTGGCATCTCCCGTCACGATAAACTTGGCATCACATCCCATTCGTGTAAGAAACATCTTGAGCTGACCGAGTGAAGTATTCTGGGCTTCATCCAGAATAACGAAAGCTCTGTCGAGAGTACGGCCTCTCATATATGCCAGCGGCGCAATCTGGATGGTTCCCTCTTCCATAAGTGAATGGAGACGCTTTGCGGGGATCATATCTCCAAGCGCGTCATAAAGAGGCTGAAGGTAGGGGTCTAGTTTGTCCTTGAGGTCTCCCGGCAGAAATCCGAGCCTTTCCCCCGCCTCTACGGCAGGACGGGTAAGTATCAGACGCTTTACTTCACGGTTTTTTAGTGCACGGACGGCCAGAGCGATGGCCGTATAGGTTTTGCCTGTGCCGGCTGGTCCCAAGGCAAACAACAGATCATTGTTGTAATACTCCTTGACCAATCGTTTCTGGTTTTTGGTGCGTGCTTTAATGGCACGTCCATCGTTACTGTATACAATGATATAATCCTTGTTGTCAAGCATTTCGACTTTGCCGGTTTCTGCAGAAATAACCCTCTCCAGGCAGACCTGTTCCATGTCATATTCGCTAAGAGCGCCTTTTATGCGGCATATCTTCATCACTTTTTCAAGTTTCTCCTCAAATAGACGAATCTCGTCAGCAGGTCCTGTAACATAGACTTCCGCGCCCCTGGCGACGACTTTTATTTTTGGGAAAAAGGAAGTCAGGAGGTCGAAATTTTTGTTGTTTACTCCGTAGAAATCTATCGGATTGACATCTTTCAGTAAAATGGTTTTTTCAATCATATATGTATCTTATTCTTTTTCCGGTGGTGTCTATTCCAAATTTCTTGACAATCGCATTCCATTCGCGAACCATTTTCTGATATTGCCCCTCCTTGAATTCCTCCTTTCTGTTGAGGTATTCCATAATGGGGACTACCGTATAGTTTCTCTCCAGTTTGTTGGTTCTTGCGCACCACCAGTAGTCTATCTTCGGAGGAAGGAGGGCAATGGTCGAATCTGGTCTTCTTTTGAGTCGCAGCTCATAGACCATGCCGATTTGCCCGTAAGCGATGCTCATATTGGAAACAAAATTACCCAGAGAGTAGGCGGTGGCGTGAAGCGTATCATACTCGCATTTCTGCACCACATGCGGATGAGTACCCACAATTGCATCGACCCCATAGCGATATAGACTGTCTCTCCATCTGCGCTGTGTAGCCGATTCTGTAAGTTGGTACTCTTCGCCCCAGTGAGGAGTGGCTATGATGAATTCCGCGCCTCTCTCTTTGGCCCTTTCTACCAACTTTCTGATCTGAGTTGTGTCCATCATATTGACTATGTAGGGCTCGGGTATCTGAAATCCGTTGAGGCCATAGGTAAAGTTGACGATGGCCACGCAAATACCTCCGATGGAGTCAATGTAAGGGTTGCAGCGATACTCTTCTTCTGCATCTGCATAGAAGCCTGTATAGGCTATTCCTTCCCTGCGGAGAATGGCCCTCGTGCTATCAATTCCCTCTCTGCCTTTGTCAAGCAAATGGTTGTTGGCTTTGAGAAACAAATCTATGCCGCTGTTCCGCGCTTCGATATCGAGAGATGAAGGGGCGGAAAAAATGGGATAACCCGAAAAAGGGGTGACTCCCGTAGGATACTCCATATTGGCCACCACAAAGTCAGCTGAATCAAAAAGTGGTTTTATGTGTTTGAAGTAGGAAGAAAAATCGTAATCATCGGGGTTGGATGCATTGCCGCCGCTGATAAGCGCAGTCTCCAGTTGGAGCATGTGAGCCATCACATCTCCGATGAAAAGAATTTTGACGGTATCATCCGTTGGCTGGGCCACCGGCAGGGAAATGATTCCATCCGCCAGGGATGCCGTTTCGCGCGGAGGAGCAATCAGTGAGAGTAGTACCAGTATTACTACCGTAAAAATTGTAAATCTTACTACCTTCACTGTTTATCTTGTATAACTGTAATATTCTCCGTCTCAAGACGCACACAAAGCCATTTTTGGAGCTTGGTGACAACTTCGTCGTCTACCGGCTCCAGCCACTTGACCAGTACAAAGATGCGCTCACTCTCTTTGAGATCCTTGAGCGTCACCTCGCTGCCTCTGGAGATACTGAATCCCGTCAAATCCGGATATTGGGTGAGCAGTTCCTTTGCAATCTGTGCTACCGGAAGCTCTTTGTCACGCAAAGCATTGAGTTCTTCCTGTAGCTGTGCCAGCAATTCTTCACGCTGCTTAATCTCCCTGTCGCTCCTTTCAAAGAAAGTCTTAAGCATATCGGATTCTGTGAGCTCGTCACGTGTGAATGGGTTTTCAATGATGGTCAATTGTCCACGTTCTATGCCGCAGCTTTCAGCGGAGCGGTAGAGCAACTCCTTGTCGGATGACTCGAGAGGTTCTCCGGCCACATATATACTCAGCGTGCTGCTCATTTTTTCGTGTTTAACCTCATGATCGTAGATATAACTTTTGTTGAAGTTCTTATTATCGGAAACGAATTTACGTGCATTCTGGCGGAATTGGTTCTCTTTAATTACCATTATGGCGGAGATAATGCTGGGGATAATCAATATCAATGTAAATGCGACTATGGTACCGGATACCTTTTTGTGCTTTGTGCTGTCGGAAACTTTGACAAGCGGAAATTTAAGGTATTTGACCATTAAAAAGGTTGCCAGAGCAATGAATACTATATTGATGAAGAAGAGGTAGAAGGGTCCTACAATGTAGAGAGGATTTAATGTAACAATGCCATAACCGATGGCACAGAGAGGGGGTATAAGTGTGGTGGCGATGGCCACTCCCGATATTACAGTGCCTTTTTCCTTACGGCAAGTCTCCAATATGCCGGCAAATCCTCCGAAGAGTGCGACCAATACATCATAGATTGTGGGTCTGGTCCTGGCCAGCATTTCCGTCGGGTTGTCCAGCTCCAATGGGGTAACAAGGTAATATAGGGTGGAGGCAAGGATGCTTACGAGCACCATAATGCCGAGATGCTTGAGCGACTCTTTAAGGAGAGCGGTATCGTTTACGCCCAATCCGAGTCCGAAACCCATGATGGGGCCCATTAGCGGAGAGATGAGCATCGCACCTACGATCATGGGTATGGAGTTGATGTTGAGTCCGATGGAGGCAATGATTACGGCAGCGGCCAGAATCCATACGTTCGGCCCTCTGAAATAGATATTCTTGCGGATGCTTTCCGAAGCGATGGCCCAATCCACATCTCTCGAAATATTGACGATCTCTTTGAAACGTTGTCTGAATTTGCTCATAAATTAGTTTTTCCCAAAAGGTAAAGATAGGAAAATTTTTGCGTTTCATCTATAAATGATTATTTTTGTATGATAGCAATAGTATGCTCAAACATACTTAACCAACATAATTTCACTAGCCATGAAACCGATCAAGATTGTAACCATTCTACTTACCGCATCATTGCTCTTTAGCGGATGCGACTTTTTCCGCTCTATATTGGGCAAGCCCACATCCAAGGAGATTGAGGCTGCCAGAATTGAACGAGAGGCGGCTGAGGCTGCCAGAAGGGACTCCATAGCCAGGGCAGAAGAGCTGGCTCGTCTCGCTGCAGAAGCTCGTCCTGTTTACTCCAACTACTACGTTATTATGGGTTGTTATAAAATTCCTGCAAACGCACAACGTTTTAAATCCAAACTTGAGGCAAAAGGATATGATGTAACGGAGCTCCGTTTCAAGAATGGATACGATGTGCTGGCCATTAAAGGCTCGGATACATTCCGTGAAGCATATAAACATTGGTACACTATGCTGGAAAGGGGAGACGAGCCATACGATATGTGGATTTACCAGACCTCCATGGCCCTACACGAGGAGTAGAAGCAAATCTGAAAATTTCTATAAAACACAATAAAAGCTAAATGAAAAATACAGTATT
>MTKW01005294.1_pt1 | contig 14300 bp, 13 predicted proteins | sample 1042761 | NCBI WGS metagenome assembly MTKW01 (sample SAMN06205366, study PRJNA360243) | anaerobic digester metagenome | biome: Wastewater treatment plant; feature: Anaerobic digester sludge; material: sludge; isolation source: anaerobic digester fed with sludge from wastewater treatment plant ...
GCTGATGCCAGAAAAGTTGGGCCTATTCAAGTCATAAGGTTCGGTATCGATATACCGTCGCCTGAGTATCTTGATGCAGTTATATTCGGCAAACCTGATGGCTCAATTGTTTCAAAGGCATTGTCTTTCATATGGGATGTTGCAACCCGGCCTTACCTTGAAAATGGGGCTTATTCCAGAGACACATTTGATGTCGAAAGAAACGATCACAGGCGCGACATAATCGGGATGATCAATAATCGTCCGTCCTACGCTGCAGTTCGTTTGGTTGAGGAGCTTTCAAGAGGTGACCCCAGAGGGCTTCCGGCATGGGGTTCTTTGGACGGCCTGGATTCTGTTGATCCGAAAACCACATGGGAGATTTGGAAGGAGACTCTTTCGCATTGCCCTATTAGCATTTATGCAGTTGGTGAAGGTGCGTGTGAGGTAGGCGAGATCCTAAGCAAGAACGGGCTTGAGTTCCCATGCGGTAGGGCAGATCACATATGGGACATTGGAAAAGAACTGGCCCCGCCTGCATTACCACAAGACGTCCTTCGTGTTGAAGATTGCCTTTCGGGAGCCCAGACCATATTGTGTATGGCCTTCTATACCGGGATCCGCGAGGGCGATCCCAGATTGCCTGCACTGCTGTTTTGTGACGGGATTCTCGGAGGTTTTCCTCATTCTAAACTGTTTTCAGTAGTTCGGGAAAAGGAAAGCCTTGCTTATTTTGCAGATACATCGCCAAATACGTGGCGTGGCCTGATCATGGCTATAGCCGGAATCTCAGACGAGGATAGGGGCAGGGTAGAGGAACTTATTGTTCAGCAGGTCGAGGCAGTTCGGCGGGGTGAGATTTCCCAGCAGGAAATGGATAATACCAGGATAGGTTTGATTCGCAGGCTTAGGACAGAAAGTGATTCCCAGAGTTTTCTTGTGCGACGCTTACTAACTCACGAAATTTTTGGCGGTGCGCCTACTGAAGAAGAAATTGTCCAGGGTATTTTGAAAGTCACCAAGCAAGATATAGTAGATGTGGCGTCTCAGGCCGAACTAAAGGCAGTGTATGCCCTCAGAGCGAAGGGTGATGATGCTGTTGCTGAATAGGCTTACAACTCTAAAAGACGATCTTCTTAACGAAGAGATTCACGGCGCAATCATTGATGGTATCACTGTCTTTGTGTTGCCCAAGAAAGGCTTCCGCAGAAAATATGCAGAAGTCTTTATTAACTACGGCTCTAACGACAATGCTTTTATACCCTACGGTACACAGGCCCCGGTCCATGTTCCGCCTGGTATCGCTCATTTTTTGGAGCACAAGATGTTTGAAAAGCCATGGGGCGAGGCATTTTCGGCATTTGCAAGTATAGGCGCTTCGGCCAACGCCTATACAGGAAACAACTACACTTCGTATTTGTTTTGGACTCTTGAAAATTACGAAAAGGCCCTCGAACTTTTAATGGAAGTGGTGTTTTCACCGTATTTTACCGATGAGACTGTAGAGAAGGAAAAGGGCATTATCTCGCAAGAGATCCGGATGTATGAAGACCAACCTTCTTCACGCCTTTTCAAAGAGACCATTTCTACACTTTACTTTGAACACCCGGTTCGCCTGGATATCGCCGGCACCGAAGACTCCATAAAGGAGATTACAAAGGATCTTCTCTACTTGTGTCACAGCAATTTCTACTGTGGCCCTAATACGAGCCTTTTCATGGCAGGAGACTTTGAACCCGAAGATGCTTTTGCTACTGCTGCAAGAATCATTGCCAGATTTGTTCCAGAGGCTCGGGAGGCCCCTAAACGTGTCAGGCCTGACGAGCCTGCTGAGGTTGGCGGTAATGTCAGTATCCCTATGCCGGTACCTACTCCCCTACTTCAAGTGGGGTGGAAAGATAATAGACTCTTAGATGGCCAGGAAATGATTCGCAGGGAACTTGCAACAACGTTACTGCTTGACATCATATTCGGAAAGAGCTCACCGTTTTTTGCCCGTGTTTACGAGGAAGGGTTGGCTGATGATCTCAGTTTCTCGTATGAGGCGTGGCCAGATTACGCATTTTCTCTTGTTGCCGCTGAAAGCGAGGAGCCAGGACGGCTGATTGACATGATTTTACACGAAGTAGACAGGATCCGGCGGGAAGGTTTTTCAAAGGAAGATTTCGAGAGGAAGAAGAAGGCTGCTCTTGGGCGATTTATCACATTGTTTAACTCTTTCGATGCTGTGGGCCAGACACAGGTTCATCTGTTCAAAGTAGGGCAGGACGTGTTTTCTTATGGCTCCATGCTAAGGGATCTTGAAGTAGACGCTCTTTGGGCCGGCCTAGACTGCTTTGATGTGGCGAGAAGCGCAAATGTTATTATCAAGAATGATAATGCAAATTGAGCTAGGAGAAGGCAGAACCGGGAGGAGATGGACATATGACTGTTGTCTTTGACGGAAAAGCCATGGCTGTATCAGAGATAGCAAGAGTTGCCCGGGCTTGGGAAGAAGCAGCCCTATCAGATGAAGCCAGGTTAAAAATAGAGCGTTCCCATGGACTGGTTAAGCAAGCTATTGCACGTAAAGCAAGGGTTTATGGCATAAATACAGGATTTGGCAAGTTTGCTGATGTACCTATATCCCAGGAGGACCTTGTACACCTTCAGGAGAATTTGGTAAGAAGCCATTCTGCCGGAGTTGGTTCCCTTTTTCCCCTGGAGGAAGTTCGAGGGGCCATGGCTTTGAGAGCTAATGCCTTGGCCAGAGGAATGTCAGGAGTGAGGCTTAGCACCGTTCAACGTATTGTTGACCTACTCAACTCCGGTGTAGTGCCTTGTGTACCTGAGAAGGGTTCTGTAGGCGCCAGCGGCGATTTAGCTCCTTTGGCACATATTGCCCTTGTGCTCATAGGAGAAGGGCAGGCCTGGTATGAAGGGGAAGTCATGCCAGGCAAAGAGGCCTTAGGACGGGCAGGTTTAAACCCTCTTAGCCTTGATGCAAAAGAAGGCCTGGCGCTTACCAATGGAGTTCAGATGACGGCCGGAGTTTTGGCTCTTGCAGTAGACACAGGCCAAAGATTGGCAAGGGCGGCCGATATTATTGCATCACTTACAGGACAAGCCTTGAGAGCAATAATAGATGCTTACGATGACGGGATACTGAGTTTGCGCCCACAGATTGGAGCCAGAGAGGTTGGATCCAATTTACGGACATTGCTGTCAGGATCAAGGCTGGTTACTGTATCGGGCCAGGTTAGAATTCAAGACCCATATGTGTTAAGATGCATTCCCCAGGTCCATGGGGCTGTGCGCCAGGCTCTTTGCCATGTTGAGTCTGTCGTAGAGATAGAAAGCGGTTCTGCAACTGATAATCCACTGGTTCTTGAAGACGGAAGAATACTGTCAGGCGGCAATTTCCACGGCCAGCCTCTTGCTGTTGCCGGGGACTATTTGGGCCTTTCTTTGTGTTCTCTTGGGAACATTTCTGAGCGAAGGATAGCCAGGCTCATGGACCCTGCCAAGAGCGGGATGCCGGCCTTCCTGATTGCTGACGGCGGGCTTAAATCAGGGTTTATGCTTGCTCAATATACGGCGGCTGCACTGGTATCAGAGAACAAGGTGCTGTCTCATCCAGCCAGCGTCGATACTGTACCTACATCTGCAGACCAAGAAGATCATGTGAGCATGTCTACAATTGCAGCCAGGAAAGCAAGGGACATAGCCCGTAATGTTTCTTATGTGCTGGCCGTAGAATACTTAAGTGCCTGCCAGGCTCTGGAATTTACGGACAAGAGCTTACTGTCTCCGGCGGGAAAGGCTGCTTACACTCTTATGCGGAACAAGGTTCCGGCCCTTGTTGATGACAGGCCCTTAAGCCGGGACATAGAACTGGCCATGGGCTTGATTGTGTCTGGAGAGTTAGGAATGGCGGTACAGAAAGAGACGGGCAATCTATACTAACGGTGGTGCTTGAAATGGGCAACGCTAATGTATCGAGAAATCGCGAAAAAGTCCAAGCTGATCTTGCTATAACCAATATCGGTCAGCTTCTTACAATCAGGCCGGGTGACGGGCCCAAGAGGGGTGCCGGCGCCAGGGATTTGGGAGTTATAGAGGGAGCCTTTATTGCTTCAAATAAAGGGGAAGTTGCAGCCCTTGGCTCACAGGATTTGTTTGAGCAGGAAGTGTCTCTAACTCCGGGAGCCAAAGTCATTGATGCCCAAGGCAAGATTGTAGCTCCGGGTTTCGTTGACGCCCATACCCACCTGGTATTCGGTGGGTGGCGCTACAATGAATACGGCCTGCGATGCCAGGGTGTTTCTTACCTGGAAATTGCTGAAAAGGGCGGCGGGATCATGAGCACTGTAGAAGCTACAAGGCGGGCATCCTTTGCCGAGCTTGTTCAGAGAACCCTTGGTTTTCTTGATGAAATGCTTCGGCTTGGAACTACTTCCTGTGAGGCTAAGAGTGGTTATGGCTTGACCCTGGAAAGCGAGATCAAGCAACTGGAAGTCATACAGGAGTGCAACCAACGTCACCACGTGGATCTGGTCCCGACCTTCCTGGGCGCCCACGCAATACCCTCAGAGTTCAGAAATGACCGACAGGGGTACATTAAGAGAGTAATTGATATGTTTGGGCCTGTTAGGGAAAAAGGCCTGGCAGTATTCGCCGATGTTTTCTGCGATGCCGGAAACTTTACCATAGAAGAAAGCCGGTATATTCTGGAAAAGGCCAGGGACAATGGATTTGAGATGAAACTTCATGCAGACGAACTGGAGAATACAGGTGCCACTGAACTGGCCTGCGACCTTGGGGCAGTATCATGTGATCACTTGATCAAAGTCTCGCGTGAAGGGATAAACAGGCTTTCGGATTCTAATACAATCGCTGTGTTGCTCCCTGCAACTTCTTGTTATTTAGGCGAGTTTCCCGGTGCCCCTGGCCGAGAAATGCTTGACCGGGGAGTTGCTGTAGCTCTGGCTACAGATTTTAACCCCGGTACCTCGACTGCCATGTCTATGCCCCTATGTATGACTCTTGCCTGTTCTGCGTTGGGGTTCTCCCCTGAAGAGGCCTTTGTGGCAGCAACATGGAATGCAGCATGGGCATCTGGGCTTGGGGGCCGGGTGGGAGGATTCGGGCCTGGATTCCTTATGGATGCAGTCATTTTTGATGCTATGGACTACAAGGAGATTCCTTACAGGTTCGGAACCAATCTCGTTTCTGCCGTAATAAAAAGAGGAAAGTTAGTGGTCGAGAAGAACTAAGTTTAAGTTTCAAGGTAATAACGTTAAGTCTTGAGCGAACCATTCTTAACAAACTATAATTGCAGGTGGTGAAGGATTTGAGCCAGGATAAAGGAGTTCTTGAAGGTCACAGGGAAAGAGACCTAGAAAAGGAGTTTCGTCCCAAATTTCAAGAATACGAGGAATGGAGAGCCTCGCAGCAGGGTGAAGAACCAGAGTTAGAGAAAACTCCGGCTTCAACAAGTGAGCAGAAGAAGGGATTTGGAAAACTGGACCTTGTGTTTCTCGGAGTTGGTTTTCTAGTAGCCATGCTTTGGCGAGGATGCAAAGGATCGTAGAATTCAACCTAACAATGATTGAGCCTTCCGGCTAGTCCTTCTTACTGCCTAGGATACTATGTATGAAGAAAGGGGAGTTGACTTTGAAGTCAGACATTGAAATTGCTCAATCAGCAAATATGTTGCCCGTGTTGGACATTACCAGAGGCCTTGGCATCCCTGATGACTACGTTGAGAATTACGGAAAGTACAAAGCCAAACTCACATTGGATTTGCTTGACTACATAAAGGACCGGCCACAAGGCAAGTATATTGTGGTAACTGCCATAACTCCTACACCTTTGGGTGAAGGCAAGACAACAACTGCCATTGGAGTTGGCCAGGCAATGGGCATCTTAGGAAAGAAGGTCATCAACACCATAAGGCAGCCTTCACTGGGCCCCGTTTTTGGTATCAAAGGCGGTGCTGCAGGAGGCGGTTACGCCCAGTGCGTACCTATGGAAGACTTCAACCTGCACTTCACCGGAGATACTCATGCAGTTTCAACAGCTCACAACTTGCTTGCAGCATTCTTGGATGCAAGCCTGCTGCACAAGAACCCTCTAAACATAGACCCGCTTACTATAACCTGGCCAAGAGTACTGGATATTTCCGACCGGGCTCTTCGCAGGATTATTGTCGGGTTAGGTGGTTCTGAGAACGGTATACCCAGAGAGACAGGTGTGGACATAGCTGTTGCATCAGAGGTTATGGCTATCCTGGCACTTACCACAGGGCTCAAGGATCTGAGAGAGAGATTGGGCAGGATAGTTGTAGGCTACTCATACAATGGAAAAGCTGTAACAGCTGAAGATTTAAGATGCGCAGGGGCTATGGCGGTCCTAATGAAGGATGCAATTAAACCCAACGTTATTCAGACTCTTGAAAACACCCCTGTATTCGTCCATGCCGGGCCATTTGCAAACATTGCCCACGGTAACTCGTCTATCCTCGCCGATATGATGGCTACAAGATTGGCTGACTACACTATTACAGAGGCCGGATTCGGAGCAGATATCGGAGCCGAGAAGATGTTCAATATCAAGTGCCGTTACAGCGGCCTTAAGATTGATGCGGCAGTTTTGGTGGCCACTGTAAGGGCTCTCAAGATGCACGGAGGCGCCATTAAGGTTGTCCCAGGCAAGCCGCTTGATAAGGAAGTGCTGTCACAAGAGAATATGGAAGCCCTTGACAAGGGTTGCGAAAATCTTGACAAGCAAATTGAGAACGTGCTGATGCACGGCGTTCCTTGTATTGTGGCTCTTAACCACTTCCCGACAGATACTGAAAAAGAAGTTCAGTTCGTTCTTGACAGGGCAAGAAAAATGGGGGCATCGGCAGCAGTCGTGTCCAAGGTATGGGCTGAAGGCGGAGAGGGCGGCATAGACCTGGCAAAGGCAATCATTGACGTAACCGAAAACGAGCCGACCAACTTCCACTTCTTGTATCCTCTTGAGGCTTCAATTAAAGAAAAGATCGAGACCATTGCAACCAAGGTCTACGGAGCTGACGGAGTAGACTACCTGCCTCTGGCTAACAGGCAGATTAGGCGCTACACCAGGCTTGGGTTTGATAAGCTGCCTATCTGCATGGCAAAGACCCATTTGTCTCTGTCGCATGATCCTAACCTCAAAGGGCGGCCGCAGGGCTTCAGGGTGACGGTCAGAGAGGTCAGAGCGTCTATGGGCGCAGGATTCCTGTACCCGCTCCTCGGTGAAATGAGAACCATGCCAGGGCTTCCCACTGATCCTGCAGGAGCAGGCATGGATCTTGACGAAACAGGAAAGATCCTAGGCCTTTTCTAGAAGGAACATAGATTCTACGATTTGGATGTATTAAAAGTGGAACAGGAGCTGTGCGTTTGGGAGGTACCCAGGCGCACAGCCTGTATATTCGGAAGGTTAAATAGGAAGAGGAGTCTATATGAGTTCTATAGCAGACGTAAACGGGATCAAATTGGGGCATGCCAGTGACGCAAAAGGGATAACAGGATTTACTGTAGTTTTGTGTGAGGATGGAGCTGCTGGCAGTGTAGCAGTGTTTGGAGGAGCCCCTGGCACTCGTGAAACAGATCTCTTGAGGCCGTCTTTTACTGTGGGAAGAGTTCACAGCGTTTTTCTGTCAGGGGGTTCAGCCTTCGGGTTGAACGCTGCCGAGGGAGTTGTGAGGTATCTCGAAGAAAAGAACATTGGATTTGATACGCAAATAGCGAAAATTCCCATTGTGGCAGGCGCAGTCATATTTGATTTGGGGATAGGTGATCCCAAAAGCCGGCCAACTCCGGAAATGGCCTACCAGGCTTGCTTAGATGCCGGGCATTACCATTCAGAGTCGGGAAATATAGGAGCCGGCATGGGAGCTACTGTAGGCAAGCTTTTTGGCCCCCACTATATGATGAAATCAGGGTTGGGTAATTCTTCTTTGAAGCTCAGTGATGGATACACTGTAGGATGTGTAATAGTAGCCAATGCAGCAGGAGACGTTTTCAATCCTGAGACTGGAAGGCCGGTGGCAGGGGCATATGATGGTATGAAGAAGAGGTTCCTCAGCCTTGTCTCGCCAACTTCAGGGGCTTCTGTTTCTAATTGCGGCCCCGGGGACTTGGTAGGGAGGAATACGACAATCGGTGTGGTTGCCACCGATGCTGAACTGACCAAGGACGAATGCAGGCGCGTTGCCATTATGGCAATGGGCGGGCTCGCAAGGGCAATACGGCCGTCATTTACGCCTTTTGACGGAGATACGATTTTCGTGCTTTCTACGGGAAGAGTACATGCCTTGCAGAATAATGGGCCTGGTTCAGAGTTCAGGGCAGAACTGGTAGCTCAAATAGGTATAGCAGCTCAAGAGGCTGTAGTAAAAGCAGTATTGGACGCTGTTACCTCATGCAAAGGAATTGCTGGAATTCCTGCAATGGCTGACATAGAATCATAAGGAGGCCCTGATTAAGTTCTAATAGAGTTTCACCATAATTCGAACGGCATTCCCGGAGAGGAAGCCGGAACGGAGGTGCTCTTGAATGAAATTATCTGTGCGGCAAATTACTTTGGTCGGTATTCTTGGAGCCATGACCGTGGCATTGGGATTCATGCCTGTAGGCGGGTTTATTCCAGTGCCAACACCGGCGGGTTCAGCAACTACTATGCACATACCCACTATTCTGGCAGGAGTTTTCGAAGGCCCTGTTGCCGGAGGCATTGTAGGTGCCATCTTTGGTGGTTTCAGTTTTTGGAGAGCTCAAACTCAGGTGAATCCAGTAGCCAAATTAATGTTCACCAACCCTGTAATAGCCTTTTTACCCCGTATTCTTATTGGAGTTATTTCCCACTATGTATATTCCCTGGCCAAAGGGAAGAGAGGCCAGGCCGCCCTCATGGCTGTGACTTGCGTAGCTCTGGGGCATACGGGTTATTGGGCTGTTGGCGATAGGGCTCAGTCATTGCGCTGGTTAGCAGCTGTCTTGTTGGGCCTTGCAGGCCCCGGTTTGATTCTGCTTGTAAACCGGAAGAGCAACACCCCGGGCCCTGCTTTAGCCGCTGTATCAGGCAGCATTGTAAATACTGCAGGTGTTATGGGCCTATCAGTAGCTTTTGGGTACCTTCCTGTTCAGGCGGCTGCTGCAGTAGGGGTCATGCATGGAATTCCAGAAGCACTGGTAGCAATGGTACTTACGGATCTAATATATCGAGGTGCCGGGCATTTTCGGGAGCACTAAATGGTTTTTAGGTTCCCAAGCTGAAATTTGAGTTGGGGAGGGGTATCAATGCTCATTGCTGTGGATGTAGGAAATACCCATATCGTTGTAGGGCTTTTCCAAGGAGATAAAATCACCCACAACTGGCGAATTGCCAGTGATCGTCACAAGACCGAAGATGAGTACGGGCTTATTTTCCAATTTATGCTGAACCATGCAGGCGTTACAACAGGTTCGCTGGACGGTGGCATAATCGCCTCTGTTGTACCCCCCTTGACCCCTACTTTGCAGAAGACAATGCGGGTATACCTGGGTATTGATCCTCTGATAGTCGGTCCCGGAACCAAAACCGGTGTCAACATTAGATATGAGAATCCAAAAGAGGTTGGGCCAGATAGGATAGCCAACGCTGTTGCTGCATACCACAAGTACGGAGGACCGGTTATCGTAGTGGATTTTGGCACTGCTACTACCTTCGACGCAATATCCGGTGATGGCGAATACCTTGGCGGTGCCATTGCACCTGGAATCATGACTGCAACAGATGCCCTATTTGAGAAGGCTGCAAAGTTGCCAAGAATACATCTGGCGAAGCCTTCCCATGCCATTGGGAAAACTACTGTCCAGAGTATGCAGGCAGGGATAATATTTGGATTTGCAGGCCAAACAGATGCGATTGTAGAGCGAATTTCGGCTGAACTGGAAGGCCGCCCCCGGGTTATTGCTACAGGGGGCCAGGCTCAGCTTGTGGCAGATGAGTCAACTACCATAACTGCCGTTGATCATACTTTGACCCTGGAGGGCTTGTATTTGCTTTATGTGAAGAACCTAAAGGACTGAAATGAAGAGAGGCCTGGCTGGACAGGCCTCTCTTATCACATCATGGCGAACTTGGAGTGTTACGACAGTTTCGGTGAACCCTTTGGCCTAAATGTTCGGCAACATGTGGCCTCAGAGCTTTTGGCACCCTTTTCGTGCTGTAAATTCATTCCGCCTAGCATGCCTGTGTCAAGCCTTTTGCTTTCGGTCAAGGTGTCAAATTGCCTTCTGTCTCTCGAGCCTCTTTGATCTTTCGAGTCTCTTTGATCTCTCAGGTCTCTTGAGTCTCGCAAGTCTCTCGAGTTTCCCAAATTCCTTGAGTCTCCAACAATATTGCTGAGTTCTCTCGAATCCTTTGAGTCGCCAAACAGGCGATCATCGAGATTAAGATTTAGGGCTGAAGCTTCCATTCGGGTAGTATCTGAACGCATTTCGTCGTGGTCCACCAGAATGGTATCTGCCTTGCAGATATCGCCTGAGCCCCAAAAATGGCATGAACTTACTTTACATTTCACTTCTGTCAAGTGGGGTCACCTCCTTGCCATATAGTCTTGCCTGACCGTTAGCGTACTAGTACAGTAAAGGAATTAACCAGGTAGGGTAGAATGTAAGATGCAAGGGGGGCAATTGATGATCAGGATAAATCCTCAGATTTTCAGAGAGTATGATATACGCGGGCTTGTAGGCGAGGACTTGAGCGAGAAGAACGTATACATAATAGGACGGGCATACGGTACGTTTCTCAGGCAGAACAACATATCTTCAGCGATTTTGGCAAGGGACAATAGGCTGTCTTCTTACGCCTATTCAAGGGCGATGCTTAGGGCCCTTTGCGATACCGGTGTCGATGTTACAGACATAGGGATGGCTACAACGCCTCTTTTCTATTTTTCCCGTGTAAGGTATGGGATTGAAGGCGGGGCTATGGTAACCGGAAGCCACAATCCTCCTGAATTCAACGGGTTCAAACTAGGCTTCGGTACCGATACACTATTTGGCCAGGGTATCCAGGAAATAAGGAGAATTGCTTACAAAGGCGAGTTTGCAGAAGGGTCTGGGAAAATAACTGAAAAGGATCCACTTCCCGATTATGTAGAAGACATAGCCAACAGGATAACTCTTGGCCCAAAGGAAGTATTCTGCGTTGTTGATGCCGGCAATGGATCTTCCGGCCCTGTTGTGAAACGGGTTTTTGACCGCATAGGAGCCAGGTATAAGGAGTTGTTTTTTGAACCTGACGGTAACTTTCCCAATCACCACCCTGATCCAACACAGGCTCGAAACTTGCAAGCACTGGTTGAAGTGGTGAAAGAGACAAACGCTGACCTGGGCATAGCTTTTGACGGCGATGCTGATAGGATCGGAGTTGTAGATAGTTCTGGAAAGCCGGTATGGGGCGATGAACTTCAGACGGTATTTTGGAGGGAAATATTGGCTAAGAATCCCGGGGCTTTGGCTCTAATCGAAGTCAAATGTTCTGAATCTCTAGTTGATGTAGTCAAGCGGCTCGGCGGCAAACCTGAGTACACCCGTACCGGCCATTCTCTTATAAAAGCTCGAATGCGGGAGACAGGGGCCCTTTTTACCGGCGAGATGTCAGGGCATATGTTTTTCAGAGATGAATACTATGGTTTTGATGATGCTGTTTACGCTGCAGCAAGATTGCTTCGTCTCTTGTCGAATTCCGAGGAGGCCCTAAGTGAGTTACTGGAGGAAGTGCCAAGATATTTCTCAACTCCTGAGGTACGCGTATATTGCCCTGACGAGGATAAGTTCAATGTGGTAAAAGGCCTGGGTGAAGAGTTTGCACACACTCATGAAATCATCACTGTTGATGGTGCCAGAATCTTATTCCCGGGTGGCTGGGGTTTGATACGTGCTTCTAACACTCAACCTGCACTGGTTCTGAGGGCAGAGGCAAAGACTGAAGCACAACTTAGTGAAATCAAAAACACAATTGAGGAGAAACTCAAACATTATCCTGGTGTAGCATCGATACAATGGGATTAGGAGGGAGTGGGCAATGATCCAGGTTACCGTAGATAGGATCGGACTGGATCAGAATAACGACCAGGCAGTTATTTTGCTTGGTGACCTTACCAGGACCACGTTTATTCCTATTTGGGTCCGGGGGCCTGAAGCGACTGCTATTGCCCTTCCTCTTCAAGGGGTCAAGTCTCCGAGGCCTATGACCGCTGATCTTGTAGTAACGATCATTGAGGAACTGAATGCCGGGATAGTCAAGGCTGTGGTGAAGGAACTTAAGGACGAGACATTTTATGCGTCTTTGATCTTGACTAAAGATGGCCAATCTATAGATATTGATTGCAGGCCATCGGATGCCATAGCCATAGCCCTTCGAAAAGAAGTACCGATATATGTTGACGAGAAAGTAATGGCTGAAGCCGGTATTGCAGCTGAGGATTCAGAAGTTCAATAGTACTATAGGTGGTCTGTGTGAACCAAGAGATACGGCCTTTAAGTTTCGGGAATCTTTCTATATGGCCTCCTGTTGCAGCCGCTCCTATGGCTGGCTACACTGACAGTGTGTACAGGGGAATTCTGAGAGAATTGGGCTGCCCGTATTGTGTCACAGAAATGATAAGTTCTAAAGGGTTAGTCCAAGGAGGGCAGAATACCTGGTTCCTTTTGGAACACTCACCTTGTGATAGGCCTCTGGCAGTGCAGCTTTTCGGAGAAGACCCGGATCACATGTTTCTTGCAGCTCAAAAAATCCACAGCCTGGGCCTGGAATTTGAGGCAATTGACATAAATATGGGTTGTCCTGCAAGAAAGATTACTTCCCAGGGGGCAGGCGGGGCCCTCCTAAAAGACGTTTCCAGGGCAATGCAAGTTGTGAGCTCAGTCAAGGCTGCTTCCAGTCTTCCTGTTTCAGTAAAGATGCGCACAGGTTGGGCTGATTCTTGCAATGCCACTCGGATTGCAGGATGCTTGTGTCAGGCCGGTGCAGACATGTTGGTGGTTCACGGGCGAAATGTTGCCCAGGGGTATGGCGGCAAGGCAGACTGGGGAGTGATTTCCCAAATTGCCTCCAGCGTAGATATCCCAGTAGTTGGTAACGGAGATATCGGGTCACCTGAGGAGGCTATCTGCAAACTTACGAATTCAGGTTGTTCAGGGGTTATGATTGGAAGAGGCCTTCTTGGCAATCCGTTTTTCTTTCAACGCCTCATTGCCCTGCTAGACGGATTGCAGCCAATGAAAACCACGGGCCAGGAGCGCATTGAGATGGCCATGGGCCACCTGAGCCGGTCGGTCAAAAGGTACGGTGAATACCACGCTCTCAGAGAGATGAAAAAGCACCTGTTGTTCTATTTTAAAGGGATGAAAGGTGCGCCTAAGATGAGAGAAAGCGTTAACCATGCAGGTTCAACAGGCGAGATTATTGATGTCCTCAAAAAGGCCTTTCAGGAAATGGCCTCCTCATAACAGTCTCACGTGGCTTTACGGTGATTGATTGTTTAACCCAATATTATTGTTGCTACATGTTGGAGAGATTGATATTATATGTACACAAGATTGTGCACACGGTGGTGACATCAATTGGAGTTTGTCAGANNCTTGGCGAACTGAGAAAAGGCGGCTCAATTGCAGTCATCGGTTTTCCTCTTGCCAATTGTGAAGAGATTCGTCAAGCGGCCGCACAAGAAGGAGTGGATTTCGCTTTTCTCATGTCAGACAAGGAACGGTGGGATTGGGTTAGGCAGAAAAGCGGAATTGACCTACTTAACGAACTTCTCCGGCTGATTGCAACAGTAAGAGACTATGACAAGGTTATACTCATTGGCTCCGACAAAAGGCTTCATCTGATGAAAGGGCTGCTGGACAGACGCACAGAGATTTTTCCAGTGGTAATTGGCACATCTCCCATGGCCGGGGATGTCTATGTTAATCCTGAGTCCTTGAAGGAAATGATCCGCGAGATAAGGGGTTAAGAGGAGGGTACACCGTGAAGCATGTGGTTAGTGTAAGCATTGGGTCTTCAAAAAGAAACAAACGAACAGAGCAAGAGTTTCTTGGAGAAAAGGTCATAGTTGAGCGTATTGGCACTGACGGTTCCATTGAAAAAGCTATTGAGATAATCAAGCAATTAGATGGGAAAGTGGATGCTTTCGGAATGGGTGGCATTGACCTATGGGTTGCATGTGGTACAAAGAAATACATGCTTAGAGATGCTGTTCCCATTGCCAGGGCCGCTCAAAAAACTCCTATTGTAGATGGTTCCAGGCTCAAGGG
>MTKW01015580.1_pt1 | contig 14292 bp, 11 predicted proteins | sample 1042761 | NCBI WGS metagenome assembly MTKW01 (sample SAMN06205366, study PRJNA360243) | anaerobic digester metagenome | biome: Wastewater treatment plant; feature: Anaerobic digester sludge; material: sludge; isolation source: anaerobic digester fed with sludge from wastewater treatment plant ...
GCATCGGAAATAGCCTAACGGATATACGGATAATCATGGGCAAGAGTTTGCAGGGAGATTGGTATCCGGTGCTCAGCATTATGCGTGTGGGGAAAGAAGGAAGTTTTGTAACCAACTGGAGTATGGGAGCACAAGAGGTGCCACTAGCGCAGGGACTGGAGGCAGCCGGGTTGCCACCAGCACGGGTAGACGCCTTGGTCAACCAAGTATTAGAAATTTCCTTTAGGCTAGCTAATGTATTGGAAGCGGGGAGGGGGCACCTCATAGAAATTGGGCTCGACCTAGCATTTGATACTAATCTACGGCTTTGGTTTATCGAGGCCAATGCCAGCCCCGGTAAAGAGGCAGAGGATGCCAACAGCATTCCACCGTATTTTGCCTGCATAATTGATGGCGCCCTGTATTTGTGGAATAGTAGGCAACAGCGACGATCAAGAAGTCGGCAGTATCGCCGGCGGGGCAGAGTTGAGAAAATTGAGAGGTACGGTAGAGCTTAGCTCCAGGGTTAGCGGCTAAAGTATCGCAGTTTGGAGTATGGCGTTCCACAAGTTGTTCTATTCAATATCGCTTATATTGACATGTATAAGGACCGTGCAAAACTATGCTTGCACGGCCCTATTTTGTCTAGTCAAATAAATTCGGGTGTAAAATCTTAGCCACTTCTTCTAGTGCGTCAATCAGACGAGGGCCGGGCCGACCAAATAGGTCGGGGTTGATGGCTTGGACTCTATCGTTCTTCACCGCATCAATCGTTTGCCAGTTGGCGCGGGCTTTGGCCTCCTCTGGTGTTTGTCCCGCATGACCAAGAATTACAACCTCCGGGTTCTTGGCTAGTAGTACCTCCAGGTCTACCACGGGCCAGTCGGTGGTAGCATCGGCTGTAGCGCTCCTGCCACCGGCTATTTCAATCACATCGTGAATGAAAGTGTTTGGGCCCACCGACATGAGGGCGTCATGCCATACTTCATAGAAGACTAGGGGACGATCTGCTTCAGGGATATTGTCTACCTGTTGTCTAACGGCATCTACCCGAGCCCGTAGTCCAGCAATAACTTCCTCGGCCTTGGCATTAACGTTAGTAGCCTTACCAATGAGCTCAATATGCCCCAACATCTCCTCTACAGTAGCTGCGCGAATAGCTAGCACGGGGAAGCCTAAGGATGTGAGCTGCTCCACCACTTCCTTTGTGGTCAGCGAGTCGGCAATAATGAGATCCGGGTCGGCGGCCACAATTTTCTCCACATCTACACCTTGAAAGCCGCCCATTTTTTCAATAGCCAGTGCTTCTTCAGGGTAATCGCAAACGTCGGTCACACCGATTACCTTATCTCCTAGGCCTAGCGCGAATAGTATTTCCGTACTACTAGGAGCCAGCGATACAATGCTTTCCGGTTGTTCTGGTATGNNTGATAGTAGCAAAACGGAAAAGAGTAATAGGCTAGTTAATAATCTTCTTTTCTCACGATACAAGTTCGAAATCCTCCCTTTTCAAATGGGTATAACTTTTGTACAGACAAACAGAAAGCCCCGCCTTTGGTCAAAGCGGGGTACACCACAATCCGGGTCTCTACCCACCTCCCTTTGGTCCGAAGGTCAGTGTGCGCAAGTATTAGGCAGGTCTCCTGGCTTCCGGTGGGAGCACACGCTCTCCCGCTGGTTACAGTGGCGGCACCGCTCAGGCCTTTCACCTGATTCCCTATTCTCCTTGGTAATTCCAAGGCACCTAATACCTTATACAATTTTCTTCTCTAGTATAGGCCAAAATAGGTTTGGTAACAAGTCTTACTCCAAAATCAGACTACGCTTAGCAACGCCGCCCCGTTGGCTCCGTATGCCTACCGTTACCTCGGTAGATGGTTTAGCACGGAGTAACCAGGTGACTCGGCTACTGGGTTGTAGTGGCTTAACACCCCAGCCGGGGGTCTGTCCGTTCAGATAACCGCCCAGGAAACCAATTTCTTGCTCCGGCTGGCCACTCAAGAGTTGAATTTCTCCCTCGATAAAAGCCCTATCCGGCTGAACGGCGTTGGCCAGCTTGGCCTTATTGGTGCCATAGGTGGGTAGATAGCCACCGTTATCGTAGACGACGGTCAACTTCCACACATTGTCTTCCACCAACTGAGCTTTTATCTCTGCTATTCCCACCTCCGGCAAAGCGGCAGCTCCCCGTAGAACCCAAAGGGCATTACGGTGGCATTCGGCTTCAAGAAGATGGGGTGGGGGGTTTTGCAGTACAAACTTCGGATCCCAGCCACCAATTTCTACCTCACCCAATTGGGGGTGCGTAAAGGGGCGCCAATTGATAAAACCACGGCCGCCTAGCTCTCGATCATTCCAAGCCAGTAGCTGAAGTTGAATGGCCTCGCGCTTTTCCGGAGTGTCAGCCTGTAAGAAGGCTTCCCGCTGTACTCCAGCCCGCCCGAGGCGGTCCCAAAGTTCGGAAGTGTAGGCGATCAGCCCATGTTGTTCGTAGGCCCATTCGGTGAGGGTGGCCCGGTTGTTCGATTTCACATCCACATAACCGGTTACGTGGGTGCCTTCCCGGGCAATTTCACGGATGGCCCGCAAATCATCGGGATCCATCTGGTCATCGCCGTATTGATAAGGGTTGCGATAGAAGAATCCGCCGTAGGTATGGAAAGCATTAAGAATGCTGATGTTCTTGTGGTTGATAATAAAATCCATTATGGCTCGCGGTTCCGGTTCGCTGCCGGGATAATCACCTCCGCCCGGAACTTCTTTATCCCAATTGTGGGGGAAGTTACGGTTTAGGTCTAAGCCATAGGGGCTGCGGTGGGTAGAAAAGGGCTCGCCTTCCGCATTGTGTAACATCCCTTCAGTGAAAAGCCGATAAAAGGGGCCTCGTCTTTGTCCTGGACGGCGGGGTACTAGAAGGCGGCTATCTTGGCTAGAGATGGCCCATTCGCCTTTTCTGTCATCACGAATGCGCATTGTTAGAATGCGCCCATCGCCATCAACGTCTTCCGGATGCAGCCCCGGTAGGTCTTGGGCTTCCGCCAATGGCAAGGGGTAGGGCCGGGTGCTGCTACGTAGCATATAGGGGGTTGTGAGGTAGATTTCAGCTCCGTCGGGACTAATTCGGGGTAAAATGTAGAAAGTGCGGGTGTCAAGGAGATAAGTTACCTCCTCATCTTCACCATAGTTGCTAAGCAGATAGTCAATCGTATAAAGACAAACCATGCTAGCGGTTACTTCTCCCGCATGGATGTTGCCATCTACATATATGGCAGGTTTAGACTCCGCCGTGCCGGTAGCCTGGTTGGTGAGGGTTAAGGCCCAAATATCCCGTCCTTCGTAGCTTTTACCCGCAGAAGATAGAGTAGCCAGCTCTGGGTAGGCGGCTGCCACCGATTTTAGGTAGCAGCTTAATTCATCATATTTATAGTAGCGGTCAAAACTGATTGCAACTTTCCTTGCCATTAGTAAAGCCTCCTTGCAGCGATTCTTACTATTGTATAGTAGTTCCGCATGCAAGGAGCTAAACCTGCCGACTACAACTTTTCTTTTCGTTTAAAGGCTAGGCAATTTGGCTACATTGATTCTAGGGAGCGGGTTTGCTTGACGCAAAAAAATGCCAAACCTATAATGAGAGAGCAAGGCCTAAACAAGATGGAGGCGTTAACAAATGTTGCGTTTGCTGAAGCCAGATGAAACTGGCTATTTTGATACCTTGATTGCCAACTCTACCGGACCAGAGTTTGCCCAGACGGCAGCCTGGGCCCGTTTTAAGTCCCAATCGTGGCGTCCTCGCCACTACCTGTTTGAGAAAGCAGGAGAACCGGTGATTGCGGTCACCATTTGGTTGCGCAAGATTCCCCTGTTGCCATATTACCTAGCCTATGCGCCCCGAGGCCCTGTCTTGTTAACTGAAGCCGGTGAGGCTTCTCTGCCCGAATTTTGGGCAGCTATGAAGACAGAGTTACGCCGACTGGGTGCTTTTGCTCTTAAGATCGACCCGGCTTGGACCGAGGATCTAATGGCTGAGCAGCTGAAGCTGCTGGGTTTTAAACAGGTACACAGTGATCATCCCTTTGGTGGGGTACAGCCCAAGTTTACCTTCCGTTTGGACATTGGAGCTGAGCCGGACGAGCTGTTAGCATCTATTCCGAAGAAGATCCGTTATAACATCCGCTACCCGGAAAAGCAGGGCGTAGTTTACCATAAGGGTACTAAGGAAGAGGTGTCGGCTTTAGTGGCCGTGCTAGAGGACACCAGCCGGCGCAAGAAGTTCTTAGGGCGTAGTGCCGAATATTATGAGCGCCTGTTGGATGTTATGGGTGACCAGGCGGCGCTAATTATTGGAACCAAGGACGGCCAAGTGGTGGCGGCCAGTATTACCATAGTTTGTGGCCGTCAAGCGTGGGCAGTCTATGGTGGCATGCTGCGGGAGTACGCCCAGCTAAGGGCCTACTACGGTCTAAATTGGGAACGCATGTTGTGGGCCAAAAGCAAGGGTGCCACCTCCTTTGACTTTTCGGGAGTCCCGGTGGATCAATCGGAGAATTCCCCTTTATACGGCCTCTATCAATTTAAGAAGAGTTTTGGCGGTGAGCTAGTTGAGTTCATCGGCGAGTATGAACTACCTGTTCGGCCGTTTCTCTACTGGTGTTGGCAGACCTTTGCGCCGGCGATGATGAAAGCAATGAAGTGGTTGGTAGCCCGGCGGCGCCAACGGAACGAACAGGAGTAGGGGAGGAAACAGGAAATGAACTTCGCAGAACTGGTTGCGGCCATCGCCAGCGGCCAGATTACTGTAACCGGCATAGAACATGATTCGCGGCGCCTACGGCCCGGAGTCGTTTTTGTCTGTATTGCGGGTGAGCGTTTTGATGGCCATGATTTTGCTGACCAGGCAGTAGCCGCGCAAGCCGCCTTTATTGTGGGGGAGCGTCCCTTACCCTATCCTAACTATGTGCGCGTTGGCAGTAGTCGCCAAGCACTGGCCGATCTGGCTTACGCCTATTACGGGGATCACAGCCAATATCTGCAATCAATAGGAGTCACAGGCACCAACGGTAAATCAACCACCTGCCATTTAATAGCCAGCCTATTGAATAAGGGGGGTATCCCTACAGGTATCATCGGTACCCTGGGAGTGTTCCTACCCCAAGATTACCTGTTAGAGGAAACCCACAATACTACCCCCGATGCGGTGGAGATGGCCCGTTTGCTGGCCAAGCTTAGGCAGCAGGGGGCTCAGGTGGTGGCCATGGAAATGTCGTCCATGGCTTTGCACCAAGAGCGGGCCCGCAATCTTAAGTTTGCCGGAGTGATATTCACCAACTTGACCCAGGATCACCTGGATTACCATAAGACGATGGAGTCCTACTTTCAGGCCAAGCGGCGACTATTTCAGCTGCCCCACCGGCAGGCAGTCATAAACATCGACGACCCCTATGGGCGGCGCTTGGCGGCTGAACATCCCAATTGCTTAACCGTCAGCCTTACCCGGTCAGCCCGCATTCGGGCCAGTGAGATCGACATTCGCGCTGATGGATTTAGCTTTCTCTTGGATTTCGATGGCCGCAAGGAACGCTTATCGGCACCCCTATACGGTGAGCATAATCTGTATAATTTGCTGTTTGCCCTGGGTGGTATCGCTTGTTTAGGTCTCGATCCTTTTGCTTTTCTTGATGGCTTACCATATCTAACCTTGCCGGAGGGACGTTGGGCAGTTATTGGCCATTCACCGACTGTCATTGTCGATTACGCCCACACCCCCGATGGATTTGACCAAGTGCTAAGACTGGCCCGCCAGATAGCAAAGGGTAGGATAATTACCGTTTTTGGCTGCAATGGGAACCGCGATCGAGAAAAACGCCCTCTTATGGCGGAGGTGGTTAGCCGTTATAGTGACTTTGTGGTGTTGACTAGTGACAACCCGGCCTGGGAAGAGCCGGAAGCCATTACTGCCGAAACCTTGCCAGGTATCCACATTCCCTATTTAGTCGAACATGACAGAGAAAAGGCTATTGCTGCAGCCCTAGAACGGGCCGAAGCCGATGACATAGTGATGATTTTGGGGCGAGGTCACGAGGTGCCTTTTAATTGTGGCGAGTACTCGTTCCCCTTCTACGATCCGGAAGTAGCCCAGCGCTATTGGGAAAAGCGGCATAATAGTTTAGTCTAGCTTAACAAACCATACCTTTTGCTATTAGCAAGGTATGGTTTTTTTGTTGCCAATAAGCAGGAAAAACCGCTAGCATAAAGAATTAACCTAGAAGCAGTTATTGATAATGGTTTCTGTTACTGCATAGGAGGTATGCATATGCGGCTATCGGTTGTGGCAAAACTAGGCATTAGTTTTCTAATCTTGACTTTACTTACAGCGGCTTCTGGGATGGTTGCCTATAACTCATTGACCAAGACTCAGCAGAACCAGCAACTGGTCATTGAGGCTTTAGATTTTCAGAAATTCCTCATTGAGAAAGAAAATGACCATCTTCACTGGGTTAGCCAGTTTCATGATCTGTTCGTACTAGATATTGTGCCAGAAAAGCTAACAAACCATAAAGAATGCGGTTTAGGACAGTGGTATTATTCCAGCTCGCCCGCTTCCCGTTCCACCACTGGTAAACTCGATGCCAGTGCGCTCACTAGCGCCTCGGATGCTAGGGGAGATAGGAATGTGGAAATATACGAGGCCCTAGGTGTAGCCCACATTCAAGTACATGAAACAGGGCAGCGGGCTTTAGATCTATATTTGGCCGGCCAGGTGAAAGAGGCCATTGAGGTTTATAATTCCGAGACCACGCCTGCTATTGAGCAGGTACAAGCTTTGTTGCATGAAATGGAAGAAATCGAAGGGGCCTATATTCAGGGTCTAATAGCTGAAAGTGAGTTGGTGCGTCAGCAAGCTGTGAATACCATGGTTGTCGCCACAGTGGTGAGCGCAACCGCTGCAGTGATCGCGGGCTATATAATGCACAGGCAGATCGCTAAACCTATTGGGCGAATGGCGGCCGTGGCTGAGTCAATTGCTCAGGGCGACTTGCGTAATACAGAGATTCGGCACCGGAGCAGCGATGAAATAGGGATCCTGGCTGCTTCCTTAGCCAAGATGGTGGGCAGCCTGAGAGACATGTTAGGCAACATTCAGGCTCAAGTTGTCAGCATAACCCACGCCAGTGACACCCTGGCCGCGTCGGCCGATGAGAGCGGTAAAGCGGCGGAGCATATTGCTATTTCTGTTCAGACTGTTGCCCATGGGGGCTCAGATGCCAGTGAGCGCATGCATCACCTTTCCAGGGTGGCCGATTCGCTGCAAACGGCGGCCAACACGGCGGTGCATTCGGCCGACGTTACTCTAGAGGCTACGGGGCAAACGGCTGCAGCAGCTGAACGGGGAGTTTCCGCTGCCGATCAGGCGGTGCAGCTCCTCGACCGGGTGGCGCAAAAGGTGAACAACTTCACCCAAGTCATAGGTGCCCTTTCCGATCGTTGTCACCAAGTCGGTGAAATTGTGGAGCTTATTCAGGGTATTGCCAAGCAGACTAACCTGTTAGCTCTCAATGCCAGTATCGAAGCGGCCCGGGCGGGTGAGCACGGTAGAGGTTTCGCGGTAGTGGCCGATGCGGTGCGTAATCTAGCCGACGAGTCGCGCGATGCTGCCAGCAACATTACCGGCCTTATTGAAGCAATGCAATCGGAAACCAATGCGGCCAACGAAGCTATGGCAGCGGAGGCTGTTGAGATACAAAGTCAGGTTAAGGCAATTAAAGACTCCATGTCCGGTTTAGCCAGCATAGCCACCATTGCCACTGCAACGGAGCAGGAGGCCAAGCAGTTCATGCGCATAGGCCAAGAGCTGGCTCAACATAGTACTGACCTACTAGAAGTGGTACGAGCCATGTCAACCATCTTAGAAGAGAACTCAGCAGGGGCGGAAGAGATTTCGGCTGCCACACAGCAGCAGACGGCCGGCGTGCAGGAAGTGGCGGCGGCAGCCAGCGAACTCAAGAACTTAGCAGCCTTCTTAGACCAGCTGGTTCACAATTTCCGCTTATAATAGTAAGCGCAGTTAGGGCCACCAAGGCGACTTGGTGGCCCTTTTAGGTGGGTAAATGATGGTTAGAATGTGGCATATTTTACACCAATCAACTATAAAGGGATTTACTGTGAGTTAGCGAACTCCTAGTGTGGGAGGTGGTTGTTATCAAAAACTCTAAACGTATTTTGCTGATCTGTTTAATTAGTTTGTTGTTAGGAAGTCTAACCTTAGGGGTACTACCGGCTGAGGCCGCCAATAGCAAAGGTCCCCTGATGGCAGCTTGGTATGCTAGTGAACTAGTCGGCGTGCCCCACGCCTATGGTGGGTCAACACCTGAGCAAGGCTTAGACAACTCGGGCCTTGTCCATTACGTGTACCAGAAGATGGGTGTAAATATGCCCCGCAGCCTATCGGCTCAGTCTAGTTTTGGCAGCGCGGTGTCCAAGAGCCAACTGACCGCTGGCGATTTGGTTTTCTTTAAAGGCCCTAACACCAACAAGGTCGTGCATGTTGGTATTTATCTAACGGGCGGCGACTTCGTAGCCTCATCCAGCTCTACCAACGGGGTTGTGCGACGCAACTTGAACTCCGCGTATTATGTTGAACACTATTTGGGTGCCCGCCGGGTATCCAGCAGTCAGTTTGCAGCCATTTATGAGGTAGTAGGGCAAGCAGCACTTAAGACGGTGGGTATGCCCTATGCGGCAGGTCAGGCCTCGCCTAACGGTGTCGATAATACAGGGCTGATGCGCTATGTTTACGGCCAGATTTATCTAAGTGTGCCCAGCGATTTACTGGAACTAGCGTCCGTCGGGGTAGATGTGCCCCGATCTCAACTACGACCCGGCGACATGCTATTTTTCCGCGGCTCTAGTACACCCACACCCTATCGAGTTGGTATGTATGTGGGCAACAATGAGTTTGTGGTAATCGACGCGGACCTAGGTAGAGTGGTTAAGCGCAGTCTCGATTCTTCGTTCTACAGCACTCGCTATCTTTGGGCTCGGCGGCCCTACGCCAGTTATGTGGAGCCGGCCAGCTTTGCCACCGGGACAGATGTACTGCCGCCAGTACAAGAACCTCAAGAACCAAAGCCCCAAGAGCCCGTACCAGTGGCCGATCAGATAATAGATCTAGCTCTACAGCAATTGGGTAAACGCTATGCCTTAGGTGCCACCGGGCCTAATTCCTTTGACTGTTCCGGTTTGACCTATTATGCTTACGGCAAGTATGGTTATAAACTACCGCGAGCGTCATACAGCCAGGCAAAGGTGGGCACGGCAGTCAGTCTAGAAAACCTGCAGAAGGGCGATCTCGTCTTCTTCCGCAATACGTGGCGCAATAACGGGGCGGTAGACCACGTGGCTATTTACATAGGTGATGGCAAGATTGTACATGCTATTACCTCTGGGGTCACTACCAGCAGCCTTAAAGGATATTGGCTCGACCATTACGCCGGTGCTAGACGTATTTTAAATCCCTAAAAGGATAAATTAGGCCAAGCTGCCCAGTGGGAGGCTTGGCCTAATTTCATAGTTCTGGTAACCTTAAATGAGAGGGGAGGGAGTGTATGCCGAACTTTCTGCTCACCGCCATACTGATTGCTAACATGTTTTTTGCCATTATTATCGTTTTTGTGGAGCGCAAGCGTCCCCTGGCAGCATTGGTTTGGTTGCTATTACTGCTCTTTCTACCCTTTGCCGGTTTCTTGCTTTACCTGTTTTTCGGGCAGAAACTACTTACCCGCCGCAAGTTTAGGCTGAAGCAGGAAGACGACCTGCGCCATAACCGGCTTATTGCCAACCAGCACCGTCAGCTGGCGTGGATTCAGGATCGCTCACCGGAAGCCGATGCCGACTATTTAGGTTTAGCACGTATGAATTTGATACAGGCTTCGGCCCCCATAACGTTAGGCAACGACGTTACCTTCTTTGTCAATGGTATAGATAAGTTTGCTCAGCTTTGCGCCGACATTCGCCTGGCCCAACGCTTTATCCATGTGGAATACTTTATTTGGCGAGATGATTTCTTGGGCCGACGCCTGGTGGAAGAACTGGCAGCCAAAGCTAGGGCCGGGGTGGAGGTGCGGGTAATTATCGATGATTGGGGCTGTAAATTGACACCCGATTCCCTGTTTCAGCCGCTACGAGCCGCAGGCGGAAAGATCTTTCGCTTCCTCCCCATCACTTTAAAGTTTGTTTTTAACGCCAACTACCGAAATCACCGCAAGATAGTGGTTATTGACGGTAACATCGGTTATATCGGGGGCATGAATGTGGGTGTGGAGTACCTGGGCCAGCGCCCGAAACATAGCCCTTGGCGAGATACCCACCTGCGCATTGTGGGGCCAGCGGTGGCTTCCCTGGAAGCGCGCTTCTTGATGGACTATATATACGTCTCCGAGGAAGAAGTGGAGCTGGGGGAGCGCTATTTGCCTAGTGATGTTCTGCGCCCCGGGCAAGCACCCATTCAAATCGTTTCCAGTGGTCCCGACTCGACGGAGCAACATGTTAAGCAGGGGTACTTAAAAATGATCAACAGCGCCACCGAGAGCATACTGATTCAAACCCCCTATTTGGTTCCCGATGACAGTATGTTGGAAGCCTTGAAGATAGCCATCTTTTCCGGGATTGATGTCAAGATCATGTTGCCTGGAATTCCCGACAAACAGATTGTCTATAACGTTACCATGTCCTATGCGGGCGAGTTACTGGAGGCAGGGGCGCGAATTTTCCTTTACAACGGTTTTCTCCATAGCAAAGCGGTGGTTGTTGATAGCCGTTACCTGTCTATCGGGACAGCTAACATGGACATGCGCAGCTTTGTGCTCAATTTTGAGGTCAACGCATTTATCTATGATCCGCTGAAAGCCTGTGAATATGAGGCTATCTTTCAGCAGGACTTGGGCAACTCTCGGGAGCTGCTGCGCGGAGAATATTACAGCCGCGGTGCTTGGCGGAAGTTTAGTGAAAGTGTATGCCGGCTGTTTGCTCCTATCATGTAGGACAGAGAGAGGTAGGAACTTCTATTGTCTGCTCAGCTAGAATAGTACATCTTTCAAATAGGCAAGTTTATAAGAGAGCAGTTTGTTATAATAGAGGAGGGCATGTGTCTTAAGGCACAAAGTCAGTCTATATATGGCTATTTTCCACTACAATGATTGGAGGAGTTAGTACATGAAGAAGATCCTGATCACAGGGGCTCTCGGTCAAATTGGCTCCGAGCTAACCCTACACCTGCGCAACATCTATGGGGATGAGAACGTGGTTGCTAGCGACCTCAAGCCCTCAGTGCCAGCAGGTGCCTTGGAAAACGGCCCGTACGAAGTTGTGGACGTAACCCAGGCGGATCAAGTGGCCGCGGCCGTGAAGAAACATAATGTTGATCAGATTGTCCACTTGGCGGCCATTCTGTCGGCTGTGGGCGAAGCCAAGCCAACCCTCGCTTGGAATGTAAACATGGGTGGTCTATTCAACGTGCTAGAAGTGGCACGGGAGGTTGGGTGTGCGGTATTTACTCCCAGCTCAATTGCAGCCTTTGGCCCTTCCACTCCGAAGGATAAGACCCCTCAGGATACCTTGCAGCGTCCGACCACCATGTACGGCGTGACCAAAGTTGCTGGTGAGAACCTCTGCGATTACTATTTCTTGAAATATGGCGTGGATACTCGCGGTGTCCGTTTCCCTGGTCTGATTTCCTACGTTGCTCTGCCGGGTGGCGGCACCACCGACTATGCCGTTGACATCTACTATGAGGCACTGCGCAACAAGAAGTATGCCTCCTTCATCGCGGAAGGCACCTACATGGATATGATGTACATGCCCGATGCTTTGATGGCTATTTCTACCCTGTTGGAGGCCAATCCGGACAAACTGATCCACCGTAATGCATTTAACATTACCGCCATGAGCTTTGCTCCCGAGCACATTGCGGCCGAAATCAAGAAGCATATTCCTGAGTTCGAGATGACCTACGACGTGGATCCGGTGCGGCAAGCTATTGCCGATTCTTGGCCGAACTCCCTCGACGACAGTGCAGCACGAGAAGAGTGGGGTTGGAATCCGAAATATGACCTGGCCAGCATGACCACTGATATGCTGGAAAAACTACGCGTCAAACTAGGTCTCTAGTACGATAAGAACCAAACGGTTGCTTGCGGAGGCAAGCAACCGTTTTTATATGGGCAGCATACTAATTTGGAGCAGGCGCTCCACTTGGGAGATGGGATTGCAGATGGTCAAACCATTGCCGCCAGCGAAAAGCAGACCTACGGCCCGTCTTTCATTGTCCACCACCAGGGAACCACTATCCCCAGGGGCGCTGGGCATATCGCTGATAATTTGGTCGGTAAATATGGTGGTTCCGACCGGCCCGTAGCTTACCCGTACTGCGGCATTGAGTAAGAGCACAATCCCTTGGGTAACACCTGTTGTTCGGCCACTCTTCAGCACAGGCAGGTCTAACTCTGCCTCCCGCGTACCAGTGATGGGGCCGATACCTAAGATGTCCGAATCAATATGCTTATCGGGGAGGGGCTTGGCAACTGCCGCGTCTACCACATTAGTGAGTTGGCTTGGTGCTCCTTCCTGCTCCGAGCTAACCAGTACTGCCTGTTGGTTGGCTGCCAGGAAGGTTAGGGCCTGAAAGCGAGTCAAATTGGCTATCATCGATTCGGGCAAGCGGCCCCCGTCGATCGGCCCAGGGTGTAGAATTGGATCGCCAATATAGGCCCGGTGATCACGACCGTTGCTAGAATTGGCCAGCACATGATTATTGGACAGAATGAGTGGTGAGCCACTAGTAAGGTCATAGACTACTGCCCCAAAGGTACCGCCGGTAATACGATAGTGGCCGATACTCATACCGGGTGCCACGGTTTTCGTGCTTTGGAGAGTGGCTAGGGCCTGAAATGGCCCACCGGCGATAACATCAGTGGGGTAGCCGGCAATGGATGCGGGAACGATATCTGCAGGCGATAGGGCACTTAGCGGTAGCTTTTCTTCTACAATCACAGTAAGGCAGAGCTTGCCTGTTTTGCGGCCCCCCCTGATTTTGATGCCAAGGCCTACTCCCACCACATTGGCTTTGTTTAGCAATTGGGCGGCATTAGCCGCAAGTGCGGCCCTCAAAGTCATAGCAGCAGCCTCCTTTCGTCCAATTCTATGCCTTGGCTAAGGAGAATAGGCTAACTTTGGCAGGAGCCACCAGTTTTGAAGCGAAATTAGAGGCGAGGAGGGATTGAGAGTGAACCTATTACTATCGTTTTCAGACGGCTTTCCTCGTCACGAGGAACCGGTAGCCATTCCGAGCTATTGCCAGCCTACGGCGGCTGCCATTGCTCGCCGCTTCCATAAAGGCTTAGATGGGTATCAAAGCACCCCCCTGCACGATTTGCCGGCCCTTGCCCAGTTGGCCAAGGTGGGTAAGGTGCTAGTTAAAGACGAGGCTGAGCGGTTTCAGCTTAACGCCTTTAAAGTTCTAGGCGCTTCCTATGCTGTTGCTCGTCTCTTGGCCCAACGGTTAGGCTTGGACGCCAGTAATTTGGATTTTGACCGTCTGGCGGCGGCAGTGCAGGCCCAACAGGAGCAGTTGACCTTTGTCACGGCAACCGATGGCAACCATGGCCGAGCCGTTGCCTGGGCGGCTCAGCAACTAGGCCAGCGGGCGGTGGTTTATCTGCCTCAAGGAGCTGCCCCCAGCCGCGTTGCTGCCATTGCGGGCCATGGAGCTGAGGCACTGGTGTTGGATACCAATTATGATGAGGCTGTGCGCTTTGCTGCTGCGCAGGCAGAGCGAAATGGTTGGCTGCTGGTTCAAGATACGGCGTGGGATGGTTATGAAGAGATTCCCGCCTGGATCATGCAGGGATATACCACACTGGCAGATGAGGCCTGGGAGCAGATGCAAGCCTTGGGGGTGCAGCCGACCCATGTCTTCTTACAGGCGGGAGTAGGGTCATTAGCCGGATCGCAGCTGGGCTACTGGCAAACCCAAAGGGAGCTGGCTAGACCTCCTCAGTTTGTAGTGATGGAACCCAGTAATGCGGCCTGTTTCTATTTGTCTGCCCAGCAGGGAGATGGCCAGGCTCATACTGTAACCGGAGAACTGAAGACGATTATGGCTGGCCTGAGCTGTGGGGAGCCCAACCCGCTGGCTTGGCCACTTCTACGCGATTATGCCACCGCCTTTGTCAGTTGCCCCGACTATGTGGCTGCCTATGGCATGCGTATTCTCGGTAACCCCTGGTTAGGTGGACCCCGCCTTACCGCCGGTGAGTCAGG
>MTKW01003624.1_pt1 | contig 14284 bp, 11 predicted proteins | sample 1042761 | NCBI WGS metagenome assembly MTKW01 (sample SAMN06205366, study PRJNA360243) | anaerobic digester metagenome | biome: Wastewater treatment plant; feature: Anaerobic digester sludge; material: sludge; isolation source: anaerobic digester fed with sludge from wastewater treatment plant ...
CCTGAGAGATCTTATTATCTTCATTTTCTCCATGCGATTTTTCGCAAAAAGACGACAGATATTGTCCGCGACGGCGTGAAAAATACGATAAGCTGATTTATTCAGTGAGCCCTATTTAACCTTACCTTAGAAAAGCCAAATCCCTATTATTTTTCTGAGAAAAGGGAACCCGTAATAAGCCGGATCCCCTTTTCCCTAACATTCTAGATTAAGATATTATTCAATTGTATTCCAGATGTGTTCTTACGAACAACACTTATTACGGCATCACAACTCTGTCATAATATTCGTCTACGTTTTCGATTGTAACCAATTCAAATGGAATATCCATTCTCTCAATTTTCTCTCCTTTGGCTGCCTTAACGGCCATGTCCAAAGCATTCGTTCCTTGTCCGACGGCATCTTGGAAGCAAGTTGCGTCTAACTCTCCTGCTTTAATGGAATCGAGCGCATCAACCATTGCATCTATTCCGGCAATTATGATCTCATCTTTTTTACCGGCTGCTTTTACTGCTTCAAGTGCACCCAACGCCATACAGTCGTCCTGACACACAATAGCATCGATTTTCGTCCCTGTGGTTAATAAGTTCTCGATTAAAGCCATAGCCTCGTCTCTCTCCCAATTTGCCGTTTGATCGAAGACTATTTCCATATCGGGATATTCATTGATTACAACTTCATAACCAGCAAACCTTCCTTGTTCAGCAAAAGCTCCCAGAGGTCCTCGTAGCACAGCAATTTTTCCCTTTCCTCCAAGTCGCTCGGCTACATACCTCATCTGTACCTCTCCGCCATTTTCATTGGCTGAGCCCACCCAAACTTGTCCTTGATCACCAGTGACATCCGCACTACAAGTAATGACGGGGATTCCGGCATCTACTACTGTCTTTACCGCAGCGGCAAGTGCATCTGCATCTACCGGAGAAATAATTACAGCATCTACCTTTTGGGCAACAAACGCATCCAGCTGAGCCACTTGTTTATCGGCATGTCCTTCAGCATCATTGACAATCAATTTTACGTTGTCATATTGCTTTAATTGCATTTCCATGGCTTCCTGAAGCATAACCATAAATTCTTCAGACAAGCTCTGCAATGTACAACCGATCACAATTTCCTTTTCTGGCGCTCCTGAGTCACTCGGTTGTCCCGAGTCTTTGGTTCCGTCCGCTGGCTTATTGCCATTATCCGCACAACCTGTCAGCATACCCACCGCCAAAACGACACACAATACCATTAATAGTATCTTTCTTGTCATGCTCATACCTTTTCCTCCTAATTTGAATTTTTATTTTATTTTGATGCTCGCCTGTCAACCAGAACAGCGACCAAAATAATAATACCTTTCACTATCTGTTGCCAGTAAGAAGAAACATTCAATATGTCCAGACCATTGCTGATAGTACCAATTATCAGCGCTCCTATTACAACATTATGAACTTTCCCCTTGCCCCCAGCCATGCTAGTACCGCCAATAACAGACGCCGCTATAGCATCTGTCTCATAGCCTACTCCCACTATCGGAGATGCAGAATTCAACCTGGCGGTCATAATCAGCCCTACAAGTGCAGCCAATATTCCCGAATATACGTACGCAAATAATTTAACTTTATCTACCTTAATGCCTGAAGCTTTTGCTGCTGCTTCATTACCTCCTACAGCATAAATCCAACGACCAATTCTCGTTTTATTTAAAATAAAAAAGGTAACTAGAACCACTAACAGAAGCAAATAAATCGGAATCGGGATACCAAGAAAAAATCCGGCCCCCATATAGGTAAACCCCTTTAGCAATCCTGAAACGGGCCTTCCCTTTGTATATAACTGAGCCGCACCTCGAGCTATCGTCATCATGACCATAGTGGCAATAAACGGTGGTAAGCCTCCCTTGGCGACAAAAATACCATTAAATAATCCGCATAGAGCTCCGATCGCCAGTCCAAAAATTATCGCTACCGCCACGGGGATTATCGGGGAACTTACTTTTATATAACTTGTAACAATTACCGATGCCACTGCCAAAACAGATCCCACACTCAAATCAATCCCGCCGGTAATGATAACCACTGTCATTCCCATTGCCAGTATCGTATTAAAAGAAATCTGTCTGAGAATATTAATAATGTTTTCCATGGACAGGAAGACAGGATTGAATACTGCAAAGAAAATGCATAATATAATAAACGCAAAATAAATACCGTACTGAGACAATTCTCCTTTTCGGAAACTTTCTTTAATTTTTTTCGTCATCTTGGTCATAGTAATAAGACACCCCTTTATCATCTCTACCCTGAATTGTCGCCCGCGTCATAATTTCCATTTGATTAATCTGATCACCAACAAGAATGCCTCTCATTCGTCCTTCCGATAGCACTAAAACACGGTCACTAAGACCAATAATTTCAGGCAGTTCAGAAGAAATCATGATGACGGCTCTTCCCTCTTTTGCGAATCTGTTAATTAGTTTATAAATTTCAGTTTTTGCACCAACGTCAATCCCTCTAGTTGGTTCATCCAAAATTAAAATCTCCGGCTCTGTCACTAACCATTTTGCAATTACTACTTTTTGTTGGTTGCCACCTGACAAATTAACAACCAGTGTTTTCCCATCAGTCACTTTTATATTAAAAGTTTTTATTGCTTCATCGATTTCTTTGTTCTCTTTATTTTGATTAATTATTCCAAGTTTTGAAAATTGTTTCAATATGCAAATGCTTATGTTAAACCCTGTGCTTGCTTTCGGATTTAACCCTAGTTCTTTTCTATCTTCCGGAACAAGTGCAATCCCTTTTTCCATAGCATCGTATGGTTTACGTATGGGTACTGCTTGACCGTGAACTTTAATACAACCACTATCAGCAGGCTGCAATCCGAAAAGAGCCTCAGCCACTTCTGTTCTACCCGCTCCCATCAAGCCGGCAATGCCAAACACCTCACCTTTTCGTACCCGAAAACTTATATCTTCAAACTTATTTTTTTTACTCAGATTTTCTACTTCAAATATGACCTCTCCAAATTCTACGTCTCGCTTTTCATATACATCCTTTAATTCGCGACCAATCATCATAGAAATCAGCTGTTCACGGTTTATATCGGTTTTATTTTTGGTCGCTATGTGCTCTCCATCTCGCAATACGGTTATTCGATCCGCCACTCTAAAAATTTCATCTAATTTGTGGGAAATAAATACTATGGCTTTATTTTGTTTTTTCAGGCGGAATATCAAGTCAAAAAGGTTATCTATTTCACGACCGCTTAAAGCTGATGTCGGCTCATCCATTATCAACATCTCTGAATTATAAGATACGGCTTTTGCAATTTCTACTAATTGAATCTGAGCAACAGAGAGTGTTCTCATCTCCGCTTTTGGATCAAGGTTAATCTTCATATCGTCCAATAATCTTTTTGTTTTCTCCAGAATCTCTTTTTTATCCAACGTTCCCATGCGAGTCCGTGGTTCTCTTCCCAGAAAAATATTCTCAGCAACTGATAAATAGGGAATTGGCATAAGCTCCTGAAAAATCATAGCTATTCCCTTCGAAATAGCTTCAATCGGGTTACTCATACGCACAGGAGAGCCTTTTAATAGTAATTTACCGGCATCAGGCTGGTAGTGACCGGCAATAATTTTCATCAGTGTAGATTTCCCAGCTCCGTTTTCTCCTACAATCACATGAACTTCACCCAGTTCTATGTTAAAACTTACATCCTTCAGAGCATGAACTCCATGAAAAGACTTTCGTATATTTTGAATATCCAGATATGACATTACTTTCCTCTCCTAGCCCCGATGAAGTATGCTGTGCAAGTTTCAAAACTACTCTTGCTTGTATACATTTCGCTTCGTAATACTGAAAAGAACATAATTGTTAACCCAAGCTACAATGTAAACTCTGTTCTTTGAATAATCTGATCTTGATATTCCTCATCCAACTCAACAAAATACCCACTCCATCCCCACACGCGAACAATCATATTTTTATATTCTTCCGGATACCTTTTAGCACGAATCATGCTCTCTCGGTTTACAGCATTCATCTGTAGTTGATGACCGCCTCTCTCTATAAACAAACGTACAAGCTGAGCAACTTTTTCTATGCTGTCGCTTGCGTCAAAGATAGTACTATGCAATTCTAGTGTCAGAGGGCCTCCATTCGCCACACGTTGAAGATTTTGTTTAGTAAACGATTTAATTACTGATATCGGCCCTTTTGTACGTGCAAATAAACTCGGAGAATAATTTGCAGGCAAAGGTTCGCCAGAGAGACGCCCATCCGGCGTGGCAGGAATGTTTTTCCCAAACCAAATATAGTACATAGCAGTGCCCGTACCCGGTCGGAACACACCCCCATTCTCCGTTTTGCATTCACCTAAAGCATCCGCAAAACTATCTAAAAGTATTGATGCAATCTCATCCGCATCGTCATCGTCATTCCCCATCTTTGGAGCATCAAAACGAAGCATGTTTTTGAGGGATAAATTTTCATTAAAATTTGTTTCCAATGCATAGACTAATTCTTCTGGCTTAATCGTCCCCATCTCATACACAAATTGACAAATAGCAGCTAATGAATCTGCCGCCGTAGAAATTCCAACACCATGTATGCCAATATTCGAATAATGACATCCCTCGGCTGCATCTTTTGCTTTATTTATGCATTCATCCATCATGAAAGAGGCCATTGGCGCCGGAAATACATATAAATTTTTCAATCCGTCACATATGCTTTTCACCTCTGCCTGAACTCGCTTGCAAACTGCTCGTTCAAATTCTTTATATGTCCTGCAGTCAATAAGTGATTGTTGCATTACTTCCAAAACGCAACTCGGGAAATCAAGCCCTGATGCATTAACGATGTCTGTTCCATTACCCGGAATAATAGGTTCCCAGCAAGCAGCAGTAACATAATTGTATGCATCCTCCAGAGAATAGCCCCAGTTCAATAACGCCGGAATAATAACGTCATCGTTCATGTATTGGGGAAAACCAAGACCGGCCTTAGTAAGTTCAGTAAAATGAATGTAATGATCAATCGGAGTATCCCGATTTACTCGGATATTAATTTTCGGATCAATGACTCTTAACTCTAAACTAGCCTGTAGCATAACCGCTGAAAGTTCGTTAAAACTATCAGTACCATCTTGATTGATCCCTCCGAGCACAAGACTCTGTCCATTATCTCCCTGTTGGACTCCCTCATAAAGATCGCTGTCTCTGTTAAAACTCAAAAAGAATTCTTTTACTAAGTCCAATGCACTTTCTTTTGTCAATTTTCCTGTCTGCAGGTCTCTTTCATAATAGGGATATAAAATCTGATCCATCCTACCCAAAGCGCATTGATAATTATTAGCGCTCCAAAGCCCATAGTTCAAAAGCCTAATAAACTGCATCGCTTCCTGTAATGTTCTGGGCGGATTTGCAGGGATTTGCGAAAAATTACAAGCCACCTCGGTATTTCCTACTTCAATTGCTTTTTCATGATATCGAGTAGCCAAAGATTCTAACGTTTCCAGCATTTCCTTCATAGACAAAAGAAATTCAATCTTGGTTTTATTGTCGCCATGGATCATTATGGAATCGGCAATTTCTTTCTTTAAACGGTCGAACCCCTTCTCTAAAACCATTGCATAATCGGGGCAGAAATTATTAAAATCTCCTGATTCATGAATCCAGTACCTTCTGGATAATTCTTCCATCTCATGACTTGTAAATAATTCTGGCGTTTCCTGCACCGTACGCATAAGTGCTATTCTTTCACCTTGAAAGACTACAGGTATTTCCCGGTCAAGAATATAGTGAACCCTGTGCACCGCTCTCTGTAACGGACTCAGGCCATCCTCAACAAATTTATCTGCCAAACATTTTTTGCTCTGCCTAGGTTGACGATATTCATGATGTTTCTTTTTCGTAATGAAATAATCACGCATATTCTCTATTCGCTCATTCATAATGTATACCGTCTCTCTCAATTAGTCCTCTAGCGAATTTTGCAGTTAATACCATACTGTTCAAAAACATAGTTGCGGAACACAACCTGCTTATTCTCATCAAATATCGGTTTATAAACACGATTTAACCATTCGTATTTCACTCCTGCCATCCTGTTATAAGGCAAGAGTTCAATGTACTGCAGATTCTTTGCGTACAGAAAAAATTCTGCAACGGCAACATAATTTTCTTCCGTATCAGTCACGTCTGGGATGAGCGGAATGCGAACTACAAATGGCCTTCCGGATGCAATCATTTTTTGAGCGTTACTCAATATTAACTCATTACGTTTCCCTGTGAATTTATAGTGCTGTTCGGGATTCATAAGCTTAATATCCAAATAAATTAAATCAAATTCATCAATTGCTCGTTCAAAAACAGCATCGTCCGCATATCCACAAGTATCAAGTACTAAGTGAGTATCTTTCCCCAACAACTGAACTGTTTCGAATAAGAAATGGGCTTGCATAAGCGGCTCCCCACCAGAGAATGTGACACCTCCATCCATGCTGCGATAAATTAACTTGTTTCGATTTAATCTGGACACCAATTCTTCTGGTGTAACCCACTCACCTGAAATAAATCTTGCTCTTGCAGGACATTCTTTAACGCATTGTCCACAAGCGATACATGGGATATTACTGCATTTTTTACATACTCCGCACGATATACACAGTGAAGATTTGACCAGTAGCTGCGATCTATATTCTTGCCCTTCTGGATTGTGGCACCAGTTACAGCGCAAAGGGCATCCCTTTAAAAAAACTGTTTGCCGGACACCTGGACCATCATGCACAGAAAACTCTTTAATGTCGAAAATTAAGCCGCAATTCATGTTTTCATCCAAAGTACAGTACATATCTCTAGTCTTCAAGTGAAGTATCCCCGTTTTTTCTCTCTATCATCAATCCTTCTATTAGAGCAAAAGCGGTTGATATTTGAATAGCAATAAGCGTATCTAAAATATCTTGCTCTGTCATAAATAATTCACACTCATCCTAAACATAAAATTCTTTGATCGCCAACAATAACGCACCTTCCGATGCAGAACGTACAGGCTTTTGAATCGTACAGCCACACGCCTTTAGTTCTGCTGATAGAGGGGTTAAGATCCAGTCCTCCGCATGAAAAAGACCGCCTATATAGGAGACTCTTACACTCTCTCGTGTCCAACGGAGCTGATTCTTTACGGCACGTACCAGTTGAGTCAATTCCCGAGCCGCTCTTTGGTATAAGTTTTGCGCCGCTTCGTCTCCTGCATTTGCGGCCGCCAGTACATGACGCTGAAAAGCAGCTACTTTATCTCGATAAGGTGACGTTCCATAGTGGATTTTTTCAATAAACTCAAAATCTTCTTTCAGATTATAGGCTTTTCTGACTATATCGTATAACGCGCTCTTCGGCAGACGTCCATCCGCCTCCTTCGAGAAGAGGCTCATGCCCTCTCTTCCAATCCAATAACAAGATCCTTCGTCCCCAAAAAATTCTGACCACCCGCCACTCCGTACAATATCACCATCTCTGCCACAACCAACAGCCATAGAACCCGTCCCCGACACCAGATGAATTCCTTCTTGACAATCTAAAGAACCGGCCCAGCCAACGACTCCATCATTGACAATTTTTAGGGGAAGTGGTAATAACGCCTCGATCAGTTTTTCAGTCATAACTTGGTCTATCACGCTATTTTCTCCAAAACAGGGAAGCCCGATACAACAGCCCGCACAGTTTTCCACACTTTCCCGTAGCTCCCATAAAAGATCCTCTATTCCGCTCCGCAGAAGTGACACAACATTTTCCACACCAATACTTGAATACGAACAACCCGTCCGCATGAGCGTCCTTACAGGTACTCCATCAGAGCCTCCAATGGTGAAAGCAGTCTTTGTGCCACCACCATCAATTCCTAAAAACAATCTCACTTTTCTCCCCTTTCATCAGGAAACAGTCAATAACTGCCCCAACAATTATTGTTCCGCTAGAATCAATTGAGATTGCCTTCACTATTTCATCCTTTCCTGTTACTAAACTCCCACTCATTTTTAAATGCGTGTACTTTACCCGTAATGATGGTAAAAAATAATTAACTGTTGGGAGTTACATTAAAGAGAACACATGACTTCACAACAGCAATTTGTTTAACCTGCTCAAGCCTGACTACATTATATTCACGTAAAATCGTCATAACAACGGACATACGTCCGCATTTATTGTAATTTCGTACAGAATACGCTGTAATTTACCTTTTATTGATTCTTTAAGAGTTCATCGCTATACTTTTTATCATTGGATAGTAGAAAGGAATGCAAGCGACATGGGACTTTATGTCAATGTAGATGAGTTAGGAAAACTTCTTGACAGCCTTTTTCTTGTCACTGGACGAAAATTCACATTGTTAGATGACAAATTCAATGACGTGATCACTAGCAAAACTACTTGCGAATTTTGCAAGCTAATTCAAAATTCGCAATTGGGTATAGAAAAATGCTTCAAAAGTGATCAACAAGCCTTGACAGAAGCGAGTAAAATGAACGAGGTGCATTTTTATCGTTGTCATGCAGGGCTGATTGAAGCAGCAATACCTGTCATAGTTGAAGGACAGATTCTCGCGTATTTCATGTATGGACAGATTCTAGATGATTCTTCCCTTGAGACACAGTGGCTACATGTGAAACAGCGATGCAGATGGCATCCAGATATATCAGCTTTACATGATGCATTTTACAAACTTGACCGTTTATCCCATTCAACCTTAAACGCATACGCCAATTTGCTTTCTGCTTTTGCGTCTTATATTTGGTTACAGGAATATGTCAAAAGGCAAGAGCTGAGTGATGCACAGCATCTCATCAATTATATCAACAATAATTATATGAAGAGGCTGACTTTAGAAAGCATTTCTCTAGAATTAGGGATTGGAAGGACTAAACTGTGTGATACTGCAAGAGAACACTTTGCATGTAGCGTTATGAACTTAGTTCGCCAACGAAGAGTTGAAGTTGCAAAAAAATTGCTTATCGATAGCAATCTATCGATCGGGCAAGTTGCTAATGAAGTGGGAATATCAGACTCAAGCTATTTTGCAAAAGTTTTCAAATCCGCTACTGGATGCTCACCCTACAACTATCGAAAACAATCTCAAATGACCTCACACAATTTTAGCGCACACTGACTTCAATAAACAATTTCTAAAGGCTTGACTTCTTACTCTGTTCAATTGCATCGAGTGTTCCTTTTGTCGCAAAATAATAATCATCAAGCAGGGTTCCTATGTGTTCTAAGAGTAACGCCTCACCATTTGTGCTAACTTGACCTTTAAGCACAGCAGGGTAAACTTTGGGCAAATATTGACTGATAATTGTTAAAGGAATATCTGTTTCGCTGATGTTAGATAATAACTGTTGCATGGCCGCTTTAACGTCCCGATGAGGCAAATAATATCGTGCACGATCAGAGAAACTGAAAGATCGGGCATAGTGTTGCTCCGCCAAAGTTCCTTGATAATACTTTTTCCAATGTTCAACGTCTGAGGTCATAACCAGTTCCAGAATTTCACGAAACCCTGAGCAATGATTTGTCATTCCATAATGAACTTCCCGGTCAATATTCTCAAAAGCGAATAACGCCTCACGTAGTGCAAACGTCAGTGCAGGTCCGACCTTAAGTATAGCAACACCATCGTGTATTAGATGACGAAGAGATTCTCTGGTTTGATAATCTGTAGAATGTCCCTCAAAAACAATTGGCAATTCTCGCCCTGCTTCAATCAGCTCAGATGCAGCTTCAGGATAATATATAAAAACTTCATTAGTCCCAAACTCAACCCCTGGCTGGACAACCATACCGATAATACGAGAAAAGGCATCTTCCAGGCCTGCTTTTGCAAAAGCCATCTCATAAGCAGCATATGTTTCTAGACAGTCATCTGGTGTTGTAATATTAATTGATTCCTCATGTTCCCGAGCCCCTCCCGGTATTGGGACCTCGCTACCAATGACATATAATGGCACCTCTGTTTCAGGGTAAATCTCACACATATCGTTGTATGCTTGTTCAGCAACTTGTGCTAAAGCAGCACCTCTGTGTGCAATTTTTTCTATGTCGAGCGGTGCAAGAGGATCATCGTCTGCCAAACGCATGGACGTATCGAGATGAATCTTAGTGAAACCTGCACGCACATAGTCAGCAACAAGAACCTTAGCGAAAGCCATCGCTTCTTCTTCGGGTCGATCCGCCTTTGTTAACGGTCCTAAATGGTCACCCCCCAAAATAACTTGATCCTTGGCCAAGCCAATCTCGCTAGCGATACCGTGAACAAATCGAACAAAATCAGCAGGTCTCATCCCTGTATAACCACCTAGTTGATCAACTTGATTGGCAGTCGCTTCAATTAGAGCAGGAACATGATATTGCTTAGCTCTCATAAGCGAAGCTTTAATTGCATATCGATTAGCCGTACATGATGATACAATTCCCGCATGATAGCCCGCTTTTTGTGCATATACGATATCACGAATAAACTGGCTCATATTGCTTTCCTTTCGTCTTCCACTAAACAGGGTAAATGGTCACACCTTTCACAACACGGTTGACTTCCCCGTGAGGAAACGGATTATCGGGAGCAAGTTCGAGCTTAAGTGACTTAAAAAAAGCTAATAATTGTGCAACAACAATATCAACCAAAGCTACTACATTCGAATTAATCCCGGGCAGATCAGTATAAATAACAAAATCGGCATATTTCTCAAGTTCCGGAGCTGAATGATTAGTAACAACAATTATTTTGTTACCTCGACGCTCAACACTTAGTTCCCTCAATAAATCCATTTCATATCGAGATGTTGCTAAATCGGCACTGAGAAACAAAACAGTAAGAGTTTTGTCGTTAAGAAAGGATTTGGGACCATGACGAAAACCTAACGCAGAATTTGACAGAGTGGCCACCTTTCCGCGGGTAAGTTCAAGCATTTTTAAAGCAGATTCGTTTGCTATTCCTTTTAGCACACCACTGCCTAGATAAACAATACGTTCGAAAGAGTAATCACTTACGAGACGCTCCATCTCTTCTGTATCATTCATCACTCTGATTACCGCTATGGAAACTACTTGTAGATTATTTAGTATTTCATCTAAGCAGTCTCGTGTAGAAAAAGCCATAAGTGACGCCAAATACATGCACGTAAAACTGCTTGTCATTGCGAATCCTTTATCATTCGTCTCGGCTGGTAAAATAATTGAATAAATATCGTTTCTTGATTTACCTAGTTTCGCTAAATGACCTTCACTGTTGCAAGTAATTATCAAATGCCGTACTTTTTTACAAATAGAATCTGCAGCTTCAATCGTTGCAACTGATTCAGGGCTATTACCAGAACGAGCAAAAGATACAAGTAATGTTGGCCTATTAGGAGATAAAAACTCTCTTGGAGAAGCAACTATATCGGTTGTTGATACACTGCGTATCCGATGGTAGAAAAATGGATTCAAGCTTACCTGAGATGCTCTTCCAACAAAGTCACTACTCCCTGCTCCAGAAAAGACAATTAAACAATCAGGTTCTTCAGTAATTATTTCTATAAATTTTCTAATTTGGTTGTGTTGAGATGCCACGATTTTTGCAGTCTTTATCCACATCTCAGGTTGCTGAAAGATTTCACTAATCGTATTGCCACCACCTGATGCCAAGTATTGATTACTTTTAATTCTTAATATTTCGTTCATTACCCTCTCCTGTACTTATACTCAATACCTTATATATGCCTCATTTCATACTCTGTGAAAAGAGCAAATATAAACGTTCGTAGGCAGAGATTAAACCAACATATGCCTTTTCATTATACGTAAACATACAACACTTGATAGCAACGACAAGAGACACGAAAGCCATCCGTGATGATCATTTTTATCATCAAGCATCATAACTAATTACGATTACGTTTAGTAGCAATTAAACTCTCTCTTTGAGTTTCATTATTGCAACAACCTTACTATGTGATTTAATACAATTATATTCTAAAGAAGATCAAATCTTAAAAATAATGACAAATCATTAGTAAGCATCAAAAAGCACCCTAAGTGGTGCCAAAAAATCATCCAAAAAACAGGAATCCCGGAATCCCACCGGGGCTTCATCCATCAACGCGTATTCATACACAGAGGATTGCCTTTCTGCGATCTCGCTTGGGTCAGTTGACTGCCATTGGCAACATCGGTAGGCGCCGGAGAAGTTTTTTGTTGACTCCGGTTGCATAGAAATTAAAAAACTTATAAAACGAGTAAACCTAACACGTCATGATTGGCGTGTTTAAGTTTATAAAAAATGCCGGAGAGAGAAATCTCTAAACCAACGAAACTTGACAAACTCTCCGGCTTTCTTTTTATCGAGAACACGTTTAATAACGCGTAAACGATGTTTGAATGTCGTCTTTAGTGGGATTTGCCGGACTTGAACCGACAACCCCTTGCGTGTGAAGCAGGTGCCCTCACGGCGGAGCTAAAAGCCCGTGTATGGTGACTCGTACGAGAATTAACCGACGAAAAGCCGACGTAAAAATTTGCGTCGGCTTTTCGTCGGTTTCGTGGTATAATCAATCAGGGGGTGATAACGATGAAAGAAAGCAAGATCTTAGAGTTTAAAGAAATAGTCGATAATACATTCATAAAGACAGTATCTGCTTTTGCTAATTTTAATACCGGCCAAATTATTTTTGGCGTTAACGATCATGGGGAAGCAGTAGGGATAGAGAACCCTGACGCCGTTTGCCTTAATATCGAAAATAAAATAAACGACTCGATAAAACCTAAGCCTGATTTTTCATTCAGCATTAATAGGAACACCAACTTAATCACTTTGACGGTAAAAGAGGGGATCTTTAAGCCTTACCTGTATAGAGGGAAGGCTTATAGAAGAAGCGGCACCTCAACAGTTGAAGTTGACCAAATTGAGCTTAGAAGGCTGATTCTATTAGGAGAAAATCTATATTTTGAGAAACTCCCCATCGATGACAAAGAGCTCAGTTTTCAGTATCTCTTTTCAGAACTTAGGGAGAAGTTAGCTATTAGGGATTGTACAAAGGATGTTCTCAAAACTTTAGGGTTATTGAACACTGACGATAAATATAACAATGCTGCTGCCCTGCTGTCAGATAAAAACAGCTTTCCCGGAATTGACATTATTAAATTCGGCTCCACTATAAGTGACATCATGTATAGAGACACCATCAACAATGTATCTGTTTTGGAACAATTTAATCGTGCTGAAGAAATATATAGAAATTACTACACGGTAGAAAAAATACAGGGGATGAAGAGAGAAAAGATTTTCTTAGTACCCTTAGAAGCTTTCAGAGAAACAGTTGCAAATGCATTAGTGCATCGAACTTGGGATATTGGCGCCAATATAAGAATTGCGATGTATGAAGATCAAATTGAGGTGTATTCACCGGGCGGTTTACCTGCAGGTTTAAGTGAAGAAGAATACCTAAACGGGTTTGTATCCAATTTAAGGAATCCTATCATTGCAAATGTATTTTTCAGATTAGGCATTATTGAGAAGTTTGGAACCGGCATCATGAGGATTAAAGAATCTTATAGGGGTATAAATCATCAGCCCGTTTTTAATGTTCAGGAAAACAGCGTTGTGACTGTTTTACCTTGTGTAACAAAACGTGTCGCATTAACAATGGATGAGCAGGAAATTCTGAAACATCTTTCCAACAGTATGATTCTAGCTAGTAGCGACCTCTCATCAGCTACAGGTTTTGGTAAGGATAAAGTTGTCGGTCTATTAAATAAACTGATTGAGAAAAGATACGTAAAGAAAATAGGGGCAGGAAGAGGCACAAGGTATCAATCAATTTCCTAGACGCAGAAAAAGACGCTACTGCTGAACAGATACGCTGAACAGAGAGGTCTCCACGATTCTAATCGGATACCCGCCATCCGGGCTAAGTGCTAGAATGAAGAAAATTACTGGATATTATTGCTGACAAATGAAATCTTCGACTCAGCCAACCCGTATTGGATGCGCTCGTTTTTCTTGGAGCCGTTTTTGTTGTTCTTGTTTGTTTTCTAATTATTTGGCATTCTATGAATGACTACATGTAGTCATAATAATTCTGGAGGATAAACAGATGTCTACAAAGCCTACATCTCACTTTCCGCACCCTTTAGCCGCTTGATTCGTCGGAATTATCGGCCTACATTTGATTCCCGGCTGAAGATAGACGTTTTCATGGTAATTTCCCGTACTTTTATAGTATACGGTTCCTTCCAATGACTACGAAGCTATGCTTT
>MTKW01008089.1_pt1 | contig 14283 bp, 13 predicted proteins | sample 1042761 | NCBI WGS metagenome assembly MTKW01 (sample SAMN06205366, study PRJNA360243) | anaerobic digester metagenome | biome: Wastewater treatment plant; feature: Anaerobic digester sludge; material: sludge; isolation source: anaerobic digester fed with sludge from wastewater treatment plant ...
ATTACAGCACTGGTGACAGTATTTGTGTCTGCTAAGGCTGGAGTACCCTCTGTAAGCCTGGCTGCCGCAGCCATAGCCGGAAGTGTATTAGGGTTTCTGCCTTACAATTTTCACCCTGCATCGGTTTTTATGGGCGATGCAGGTGCTATGTACCTGGGATTGGCTATTTCAGTGATTTCAGTGCAAGGGTTGGTTAAGTCGACAGTTGCCATGGCAGTGTTTGCGCCTATTCTTGCGCTGTTGGTGCCGATATCAGATGCTGCTTTTGCCATTGTAAGGCGGCGGATTTCAGGTATACCTGTTTCCCGTGCCGACCACGACCATATCCACCATCGATTGCTGGAGCTGGGATTAGGCCACAAGCAGGCTGTGATAGCAATTTATGTTGTAACCGGGGTTTTCGGAATCCTGGGTATGTTTTCAACGTTCCTTCCGGTCTCAGGGAGCGGCCCGATTGCGGGATTGGCTGTACTGGGACTGTTAATAATAGCCCATCGGATGGGGATACTGACCATTCCTGCAAAGAAGCAAGAGCCGAGGCCCCATACTCGAAGATCCAGGAGCACAGATTAGGGGTTTCCGGCACATTTGAAAGGTGTGGAAGTTGTTGCCCGGAACAAGCATCAAGGTCTTGTCTGTTTTCGGTACACGTCCTGAGGCTATCAAAATGGCGCCTGTGGTTGTAAGACTGTCACAGGATTTCCCTCGATTTGTGTCGCGAGTGGCTGTAACTGCCCAGCATCGTGAAATGCTTGATCAAGTAATGATGCATTTTGGCCTGAAACAAGACTATGACCTGGACATTATGACAGATAGGCAGACTCTTGCCCAAACCACAATCAGGGTACTCGAAAGGCTAACTCCGGTACTCAGGAAAGAGCGTCCAGACATTATTCTTGTCCATGGTGATACGGCTACCACTGCAGCCGGTGCCCTGGCGGCGTACTACGAGAAGATCCCCTGCGGACATGTGGAAGCAGGCCTCAGAACCGGCGACAAGTATGCACCCTTCCCTGAAGAAATCAACAGAAAGATTGCAGGGATCATATCTGACATCCACTTTGCGCCTACAGCCAGAGCCAAAGGCAACCTTCTACGAGAAGGGGTACCCGAGGAATCAATATTCGTCACAGGCAATACAGCCATAGATGCACTTTTCATGACAGTAAAGGACGGACATGTTTTCAGCAACCAAACTCTCAACTCAATAGACCTAACCGGCAATTGGGTTCCAAGTGTGGACAACCTCAAACAGGGATGTTCTAACGGCTCCTCCGGTGTCAGCCCAAGAGCACGTACAATTGTAGTAGAAGTACACAGGAGAGAAAACTTCGGCCAGGGGATGGAAGACGTTTGCCAGGCCATAAAGTCCATAGCAAACCAGCGAAAAAACAGTATACGGCTTATTGTGTCAGTTCACAAAAACCCAAATGCCAGGGAGCCTATTTTAAGGCACCTTGGTGGAGTAGACAACGTTACTTTATGCGACCCCCTGGATTACCCGGATTATGTAAATCTTATTAACCGTGCATATTTTGTCATATCAGATTCAGGCGGTATTCAGGAAGAGGCCCCGGCTCTTGGGGTTCCTGTAGTCTTATGCCGAGAAAAAACAGAACGGCCTGAAGCCATAGAGGCAGGCACTGTCACTTTGGTTGGAACTGACAGGCGCCTTATTATGGACACGGTCAATGATTTGTTAGACAATGTAGAAAGGTACAAGCAGATGGCCACGGCCAAGAGTCCCTTTGGTGACGGACAGGCTGCNNCAGGCGAGATTGAAAGCCCGGAAGATTCTTGATGATGCTGAAAAGAAAGCCGAACAGATTTCTATTGACTCAACCCAAAAAGCCGAGGCAAAGGCTGCGGAAATAGTTGAAAGTGCAACCAGGGGTGCAGATTCTGCACAGAAGGCCGCAGTGCAAGAGGCTCAGGAAGAAATCGACAAGGTGAAAGCATCAGCGTCACAGGAATTCGAAAATGCAGTTCAACTGGTTATAGAGCGTATTAAGAAAGCGGTTTGAAAGGGGGAAGCCGCAGGCGTTTCTGTGTAGCCTGGCGGCGAGATCATGGCTGTTGCCAGAATGCGGAAAATCACAATACTCGCGTTTCAGGAACTCGAGGGTGCCCTCTTTGAGGCTATAAGGGACCTTGAACTAATGCATGTTACAAGGTCTACGGCAGTTAACGCCGGTGAGAAGGCCGGAAGAAACGATTTTGCCGCAGAGGCCCCTGAGTATGTTGAGAAACTTTCCCAGTTGGCTGTAATCAAATCCTACTTTGAGCAGTACAATGCTATCGAAAAAGGCTTCATCGATATGTTTACAGGCAAGAAGCCGGAAATGTCATATTCAGACTTTCAGAAGGCAGTTAATGAGTACGATATAGGTGAAGTTTTCAGCAAGGTAAAAGAGCATGAGCAGCGCCTTCGTGACATAGTCAAAGAATCAACTGAGCTGCAGCAAAGGGCGCAGGTTCTTGCCCCTTGGAAGGACTTGGACATACCTATTTCAGAAATCGGGAACACCAGGACTTGCGAGATGCTTCTTGCAATAGTCCCGGCTGCTGCTTTGTCTGCGGCTGAGCCTGAGATTTCACTGGAAGGCGCNNCCCTTGGAGGTGTGCCGGTAAACCTTTCCCGGGAGGGGGCAGGGTTCTCAGGCACAGACTTTGCTGCAGACGTTCTGGAGTTTGTGGAAAACAGGATCAGTAATCTCGAGAATGAGCGAGAAGCTATTTTGAGCAAAGATGTGGAAATGGCCCAGGATCTAATGGACATTCTTGCTCTGACAGACTACTACCTGGATAAGAAGAACCTGGATGAAGTTCAAAAAGAGGCATCCAGGACCCAGTTTACACTGGTTATTGAGGGCTACGTAAAGGCCAAAGAGGTTGGCAGGTTCAGAGAAGGGCTCAAGGACTTCAGAGATATTGAGATTGTTGATGAAGAGCCTGGAGACGATGACGATGTTCCGGTTTACCTTGAGAATCATCCGATTATACGGCCCTTTGAGGTTGTAACGAATATTTTCGGATACCCACGGTACAATGAAGTGGATCCTACGGCGGCTCTGGCTCCTTTCTTCTGGATATTTTTTGCCATGTGCCTCGGCGATGCAGTATACGGCATAATACTTACGCTGCTGTCATGGAGATTCCTAAAGACACAAAAACTTGAAGACGACAAGATGATTAGGCTCTTAATGTATTGCGGAGTGTCTACAATTATTGTAGGTGCACTCATGGGCAGCTGGCTTGGGGACTTTCCCAAAGCGTTCCTCAAAGGTACGGCTATTGAAAGGTTCACCAGTTCGCTGGCAGTTCTTGACCCAATCAACGATCCGCTGACCCTTCTACTGGTATCCCTGGCCTTTGGGTTGGTTCACATCTGGGCGGGCATTATTGTCAAAATGGTAGAGACTATCAAGGCAGGGCAGGTAGCTGACGGTATTATAGACAGCGGTTCCTGGGTAGTGTTCTTGCCGGGATTAGTCTCGTGGGGGCTCAGTAAGGTCGGCGTTATCCAAAGCAATATTCCGTTCTACATTATGGTTACAGGTGCCTTGATGGTCATGTACTCAGGTTCCAGGGGGCAAAAGAACATCTTGCTCAAGCCCATCTCCGGTGTAGGCGGGTTGTACTCAATAATCGGGTACTTCTCTGATACCTTGTCCTACGCTCGTATTCTGGCCTTGGGCCTTGCCAGTGCAATCATAGGTGTGGTCGTAAATATGGTTTCGGCATTGGTGCTTTCAATGATGCCCAAAGTAGGCTGGGTGTTTGTGCCCGTGATCCTTGCTATTGGGCATGTCTTTAACCTCGTAATTAACGCGCTGGGCAGTTTCATCCACTCTGGCCGTTTGCAGTTCGTAGAGTTCTTCACCAAGTTCTTCGAGGGGGGTGGAAGGCCGTTTAAGCCGCTGAGAAGAGTACGTGAAAACGTTTCATTGACTGACTAATTTCAACAAAATACAAGTGATTAGAAACAGCAAGGCAGATTGGGAGGGAACGTTTGTGTTTAATGGAATGGTAGGGAGCTGGACAGTTATCGGAAGTCTGTTTCTTGTAGTAATGTTGGCTGTTGGCCTGTTTTTCGGCGAGGCGCTCGGAGGAAACGTTTTGGCTCTTATGGGAGCCGGACTGGCCATTTTCCTTGGCGGAATTGGCTCGATTGTCGGTGTAGGTGTAGCAGGCGAAAAGGCTGCCGGAATGACTGCAGAGGATCCTGACAAGTTTGGCCGTTTGCTTCTGTTGCAGGCTCTTCCTGGAACTCAGGGCATTTACGGCTTCTTGGTAGGCTTCTTGGCCATGGTCAAAATGGAAGCCTTCTCAGGGGTCATTGAACTTAGCCTTGCTCAGGGATGGCAGATCTTTTTTGCTTGTGTCCCTGCAGCTATCTCGTGCTTGATTTCTGCACTTTACCAGGCAAAGGTTTCTGTCGCAGGTATGGATATTGTGGCTAAGAAACCTGAAGAGTCAGGAAAGTCTTTGATTCTGCCGGCAATGGTTGAGACCTATGCAGTTTTGGGACTTCTGGCTTCAGTCCTGTTGCTTATGTTTGCAGTCAGGATCTAGGGGGAGAGTATATGCCCTTAGAAGACATTTTGAAGAGAATAGATGAGAAAGCGTCGCTGCTTACAGACGAGATTCTTGCTTCTGCCCAGTCAGAAGCTGAGTCAAAGATTAAGGCTGCTCAGGACAAGGCTGCTTTGCTCGAAGCCAGGATTCTGGAAGAAGCCCGTACCAGGGCAGCGCAAATAGGAAGCATTGCCGCTTCTCGCACAGACATGCAGAAGAAGCAGATGATTCTTGGGGCAAAGCAGGAGATTCTTTCCGGGGTCCTTGAAGAAGCCGTCAGACGGCTTTCGAATCTGCCAAAAGAAGAATATAGATTGCTATTGCTTGATCTGATTTCTCGAAAGTCCCAGGGTACTGAAGAGGTTATCTTGAGTGAACACGACAAGAACCGGCTGGGCCCTGATTTCGTGACTGCTGCCAATGACAGGCTCACGAAGGGCGGCAAGAAAGGGGACTTAACGATCTCATTTTCTCCTGAGCAATTAGGTGGCGGCTTCATATTGAGAAAAGGCGGGGTGTCAGATAATGTGACATTCCCGGCTATTTTGAACCTGACTCGGGAGGACCTTGAAATCGAGCTGGCCCGGGTTCTTTTTGAGAAATCACCTGAGAAGGAGAGTATGTCTTGAGAGACTATCTTTGGGCAAGCCCTGTAGGCAGAATCAGGATAATTGAAAAAGGCCTTTTGACGAGGGCCGAATTAGGCCAGGTTTTGGAGGCGAGTTCTCTGGAAACGGCCCTTGCGGCCCTTAGAGACTCTTATTATGGCCCTTATGTATCCAAACTTGATAATCCGGAGCTTTTTGAGACTGCTCTTCAAGAGGCCATAAAGGATGCTCACAACGACATGATGCGCCTTGCGCCTGAGCCATTGATTCTTGCCGCTTACAGAGCACGTTACGATTTTCATAATCTCAAAGTGCTTCTCAAGGCAAAACTTTTGGCAGTCGAGGCTGAAGAAGGAGCTTTTTCAGGATTGGGCAACCTTGATGAGGGCGCTTTTAGAGCGGTGCTTGACGCGACTCAACAGGGAGATGCTGTACCTGCACCTCAGGAGCAAGAACCGGATCCCTTGGCCGTGAGTATCCATAAGGTGAGTTTGGAGATAGCCAGGGTTTACCGGACAATTATCGAATCTGCAGCTGTTTCAGAATTGTCGCCTTTTGAGGTCGACAGTTATATTGATAAGTCATATTACGCATGGGCGGACACGATCTATCGCAAGCATGGTTACGAGGCACTGGTAGAGTTTCTTAAATCCGAAATTGATATTCTCAATCTGAAAATGGCATTTCGGGCAAAGCGCCTCGGTATTCCAGGTTACGATTTTGGCAAAATTATGCTTTCAGGAGGATCCATAAGCCCGGTGGCTGTGGCAGAGGCGTATATTCAAGGGCCCCACAGCCTTTACAGGGTTTACAAGGGTACCGAACTAGATAGGCTGGCCAAACGTGGCATTTCACTCTTGGAGAAGAAGGAGCCCCTTACCCTGTGGGAAAAGGAATGTGACAATGCCATTGTGAGGATAATGCGGGAAGCTGGGACCATCTCCTTGGGCCCGGAACCGGTATTTGGATATGTGTTTGGCCGGGAAATTGAAGTAAAAAACCTGAGAATCATCCTTTCCGGAAAGCAGGCTTTTGTTCCGGAAAATGAGATATCAGAGAGGTTGCGTGAAAGTTATGCCTAAGGTGGCTGTTTTAGGTCAAAGAGATGCTGTTTTGGGATTCAAGGCTAGCGGTGCTGTGGCATTTCCCGCTGACAACCCGGCCGAAGCCCGGGAGCGGCTTGGTTCCATATTAGAAGGGGACTATGCGATTTTGCTGGTCACCGAGGAAATTGCACAAGTTCTTGAAAAGGATCTTGAGCCTTTATACAGTATGCCGAAACCGGTAATCACCATTTTGCCTGATGCCCGCAAACCTCAGGGTATAGGCATGGCACTTTTGCGCAAGCGTGTTGAGCGGGCAATCGGAGCGAACATATTGTTCAAGGGAGAGGAATGATGCGGCATGGCAGGAAGCCAGATTACGGGACGGATTGTTAAAGTATCCGGGCCTTTGGTGGTAGCCTCTGGGATGGCCGGCTGCCGCATGTTCGACGTTGTAAGGGTTGGCGATAATAGGGTTATAGGCGAGGTTATCGAACTTAAAGGTGATACCGCTTCAATCCAGGTATATGAGGAAACATCAGGGGTAGGCCCTGGCGAGCCGGTGGTGTCAACCGGTGTTCCTCTAAGCGTCGAACTAGGGCCGGGGCTTATCGGAGCAATGTTTGATGGAATTCAGAGACCCCTTAATGTTCTGGCTGATATGGCCGGAGATTTTATTTCCCGTGGCCTTGAGGCTCCGGGACTTGACAGAGATAAAAAGTGGCATTTTGTCCCCTCAGTCAGTGTAGGCCAGGCAGTATCAACTGGGGATATCATCGGAACTGTACAAGAATCGCCTCTTGTGGTGCACAAGGTCATGGTGCCTCCAGGCGCTGGCAAGGGCCAGGTCAAGTCAATTGAAGAGGGCGAATATACGGTTTCAGAAGTTGTGTGTTCCCTGGACACTGATCAAGGTCAAAAGCAAATTACCATGCTTCAGAGATGGCCTGTGCGTGCTCCAAGGCCTGTCAAGGAAAAACTTCCGCCTTCTGAGCAGCTGGTTACAGGGCAGCGCGTCATTGATGCTTTCTTCCCCATAGCCAAGGGCGGATCAGCATGTGTACCAGGGCCATTTGGAAGCGGAAAGACTGTAATTCAGCACCAGCTGGCTAAATGGGCAAATGCTGACATTATCGTATATATTGGTTGCGGAGAACGCGGAAACGAGATGACCGACGTTCTTCTTGAATTCCCTGAGCTTTTGGACCCTCGCACAGGCAGGCCCCTTATGGAACGTACAATAATGGTGGCCAATACGTCTAATATGCCTGTTGCAGCCAGAGAAGCATCTATTTACACAGGCATAACACTTGCAGAGTACTACAGGGACATGGGTTACGACGTAGCCTTGATGGCTGACTCTACCTCCCGTTGGGCGGAAGCTTTGCGGGAAATCTCAGGCCGTCTTGAGGAAATGCCCGGTGAAGAAGGTTATCCGGCGTATCTTGGTTCAAGGCTTGCAGAATTCTATGAACGGGCAGGCAGAGCTCATTTACTAGGGTCAGATGATCGCTATGGGGCATTGAGTGCTATTGGCGCAGTTTCGCCTCCTGGCGGTGACCTTTCAGAACCTGTAACCCAGTCAACTTTGCGCATAGTCAAGGTGTTCTGGGGCCTTGACGACAGGTTGGCTGCAAGGAAGCACTTTCCGGCTATTAACTGGCTGAACAGCTACTCCCTGTATACCGACAGATTGGATCCATACTTCAGGGAAGCAGTTGGAAAGGATTTCCCGGAAATGCGTAATGAAGCAATGTCGATTCTTCAGGAAGAAGACGGGTTGCTTGAAATAGTCAGGCTTGTAGGGCTTGATGCACTTTCAGCAAGGCAGAGAATGGTTCTTGAGACAGCCAAATCCTTGCGGGAAGACTTCCTGTATCAGAGCGCATTCCATGAGATAGATACGTATTGTTCTCAAAGCAAACAATACGGCTTGCTTAAGATTGTCCTTGAATTTCACCATAATGGCCTTGGTTTGCTTGAAAAGGGTACAAAACTTGAAAAAATCGTTGATATGAAAGTCAGAGAGCGAATTGCAAGGGCCAGGGTAGTTCCTGAAAAGGAATGGCCCCAGGAATTTGAAGGAATCATGGCCGCAATCCGCGACGAATTGCGGGACGAGGCCCATTAGTGGGTGGTTGAGCGGAAAGTTTTAGCTTGGGGGAATCTAAATGCCGTTGGAATATACCACGATTACGCAGGTATCAGGGCCACTTATAGTGGTCGAACAAGTTACAGACGTGCACTATGACGAGCTCGTTGAAGTTGAGACCGGAGACGGCCAAAACCGCAGAGGGCGTGTGCTTGAGGCTGCTGAGGGAACGGCCCTTGTACAGCTTTTCGAGGGAACTTCGGGACTTGACGTTACATCCTCAAAAGTCAGGTTTCTGGGAAGGGTTCTTGAAATACCTGTTTCCCCGGACATCCTGGGGCGTATTTTTGACGGAGCCGGAAATCCAATTGACGGCGGCCCAAGGATCATACCTGATAAACGTTTGGATATCAGCGGCAGTCCAATTAATCCCTATGCCCGTGCATACCCATCTGAGTTTATACAGACAGGTATTTCGTCTATAGACTGCATGAACCCTCTGGTTCGAGGCCAGAAACTACCCGTGTTTTCAGGGGCAGGCCTTCCTCACGCCCAGATCGCTGCACAGATAGCAAGGCAGGCCACAGTTCTTGGGACAAAAGAGCCCTTTGCCGTTGTTTTCGGTGCCATGGGAATTACTTTCGAAGAGGCTGACTATTTTATCTCGAACTTCAGGGAAACAGGTGCTTTGGATAGGGCAGTTCTTTTTATTAACCTGGCAAATGACCCTGTTATTGAAAGAATTGCAACACCTAGAATGGCTCTGACTGTAGCCGAGTACCTGGCATTTGAGCGTGACATGCACGTTCTGATTATTCTTACTGATATGACTAACTATGCAGAAGCTTTGCGAGAAGTGTCTGCTGCAAGGAAAGAGGTTCCCGGGCGACGGGGATATCCAGGGTATATGTATACTGACCTGGCGGCTATTTACGAACGTGCAGGCAGGATCCAGGGTAAGGCAGGGTCAATTACCCAGATACCGATTTTGACCATGCCTGAGGACGACAAGACTCACCCCATTCCTGACTTGACAGGCTACATTACAGAGGGCCAGATAATCCTTTCCAGAGAGCTTCATAGATCAGGGATTTACCCACCGGTGAATATTTCAGTGTCATTGTCGAGGCTTAAAGACAAAGGTATTGGCCAAGGCAAGACCAGGGAAGACCATGCAGACGTGCTTAACCAGCTGTCTGATGCTTATGACCGTGGTAAAGAAGCACGGGAACTTGCCGTAGTTTTGGGCGAGGCGGCTCTTACCGATGCTGACAAAGTGTTTTTGAAGTTTGCTGACGAGTTTGAAAACAGGTTTGTTAAGCAGGGATCTAATGAAAACAGGTCTATTGAGGAAACTCTTGACATTGGCTGGGAACTTATGGCGCTGTTGCCCAGGACTGAGCTAAAGCGTGTGTCCCAGAAAAATATCGATAAGTACTTGCCCCGGGTAAGCCAGGAAGAAGTCAGTGACTAAGGAGGTGGTAGACGGTGGAGATCAGGGCTAATGCAACACGCCAAGAACTGACCCGGTTAAAGGGCAGGGTGCAGATGGCAAAACGTGGCCACAGGCTCCTGAAAGATAAGCGGGACCAGCTCATGAAAGAGTTTTTGGCGATTGTCCATGAGAGCCAGCGGTTAAGGCAAGAATTAGAGGACAAGCTAGCTATTGCCTACAGAAGTTTTTCCCTGGCTCGTGCCGTTCTGTCCCCCTCTGTACTTGAGGATGCCCTAATGGTAGGCGGCGGGGCTGAAGATGTATCAATATCCTACCGCCATATCATGAATGTAGTGGTCCCGGAAATGGAGATTGAAAGGGCAGAAGGCGAAGAGAAGACGGCTCAGTCAGACAGCCCTCTTCCTAGTTACGGCCTGGCTGCAACTTCTTCTGACCTTGATGATGCCATAGAGCAATTTCAAGGTATTCTTCCGTTGTTGGTCAGGTTGTCGCATATAGAACGCACGATCCATTTATTGGCTGACGAAATAGAAAAAACCAGGCGAAGAGTAAATGCACTTGAATACGTCTTAATTCCTGAGTTGGAGCAAGCAGTTAAGAACGTAGAGATGCGACTTGAAGAGATGGAACGAGCTAATGTATCCCGGCTAATGAAGATTAAAGAAATCGTGCGGGCTCACTGACATAATTTGCTGAAGCCTGTAACAGTCTTCCAAGGCTGATAAAGGTGCTGTTTCCTTTAGGACGCCGGAGTTTCCGGGGATATTGCTCCTCTTTAGACGGACACTAAACTGAGTAAAAACCGAGGAGCGTGGGCATGAAAAACCTTGTCGTATGGGGCGGAAGGCCGCTAGAGGGTAAAGTTCAATGTGACGGTGCCAAGAATGCGGCCTTGCCGATTTTGGCAGGCTCACTGCTAACAAATGGCGTCACCACTGTATCGGCAGTGCCTGATCTGGCAGATGTTCAGACCATGCTTGCCCTACTAGCTTCAATTGGGGCAGAAGTACAGGATTCAGGCGGGCAAGTGCAGATAAGCGCAAATAGGCTTGTCCCTACAGCTCCTTATGATTTGGTTAGAAAAATGAGGGCCTCATTCCTGGTCATGGGGCCTCTATTGGTTCGTTGTGGAAAAGCCTCAATACCTTTGCCTGGAGGATGCGCTATTGGGCAAAGGCCTGTTGATCTTCATCTCAAAGGTTTTGAAGCAATGGGTGCAAGCATTTCTATGGGCAATGGTTTCATTAATGCCAGTGCACCAAGGCTTCACGGAGCCGAGATCTATCTTGATATGCCATCAGTCGGCGCTACTGAAAACATCATAATGGCAGCTTGTCTTGCACATGGTGATACAGTGATTGATAATGCCGCTCAAGAACCGGAAGTGGTAGATTTAGCCAATTTTTTGAATTCTGCAGGCGCAAAAGTAAAGGGAGCAGGGACTTCAAGAATACGAATCAGCGGAGTTTCAGAACTTTCCGGAACGGCCTATACAATAATTCCTGATAGGATTGAGGCAGCGACTTACTTAGTAGCCGGTGCTATTACTTCAGGCAAAGTGCTTGTTGAAAACGTGATTCCTCTTCACCTCAAGTCTGTGCTTGCAAAACTCAGTGAATGTGGTTTTACTGTTATAGAGGGATACAAGAGTGTTGAGATACATGCTGGCTCACGGCCAAAACCTGTTAGCATCAAGACTTTGCCCTATCCGGGGTTTCCTACAGACGTTCAAGCTCCCTTTGCCGCACTTTGCAGCCTGGGCCAGGGAACTACCATAATATCTGAGACAATATTTGAGAACCGCTTTGGGTACTCTGAGGAACTAAGGCGTATGGGCGCTTCTATTAGGATTGAAGGCGCCAATGCAGTCATTGAAGGAGTCAACAGCCTTACAGGCGCGAAAATACAAGCAGGGGACCTAAGGGCAGGTGCAGCATTATGCCTTGCTGCCCTTGCGGCACAGGGTATTAGTTATATTACAGGTATTGAGCATCTGGAAAGAGGTTACTCAAGGCTTACAGAGAAATTACGATCCCTAGGCGCCAGGATTTCTTCTTTTGACGACAACATGGATCATGCTTCAGGATTCAGAGGATGACCAAAATACGTTAGTACTTACCTTTCATACACTCGTTTCTTTCTACTCCGGCGTCGAGCTGGTTTTTGCTTTGAAATCCAACTAAGCCCCTGTGCGTTGGTTCAGCTCATGCAAACGGTTTCTTTGTAGTCATAAATCTCATTTCTTACCAATATTAATCCAAGAAGGATTTCGATTCAATTCGGCTAGAGTTATGGAGGAAGCAACATTGAAAAGAGCTTTCTTCTTATTGCTTTTTGTATTCGGCATGTTAGCAGGACTTTCGTTTTCCGGTACAAAGCCTGGAGGGATATCGTCTGCGCCGTATACGCCTGGAACGGGATACCCGGTTCTGAAAATCGACGTATTCTATGAGGTTGAGGACAAGGTCATCAGCCTGGACTTGGAGGATTATGTAAAATGCGTTGTTGCATCTGAGATGCCTGCATCGTTCCATGCTGAGGCTTTGAAAGCCCAGGCTATCCTGGCAAGGACATATGCTGTCAGGAAAATGCAGATATTCGGTGGGTCTCCCACCTTGCCTGGAAAAGCAGATGTTACATCAAATCCTGCCAAAGACCAGGCGTGGACTCCTGAAAACATTATTAAAGAACGATGGGGACTCATTGGTACTTGGCTCAACTGGCCGAAAATCGAGAAAGCAGTCGAGGATACAAGGGGCTTAATATTGACGTACAAAGGCCTTCCGGCAGAAGCTCTTTATCATTCAACCTGCGGAGGGAAAACCGAGGCAGCTAGGGATGTATGGAGCAACGACGTTCCTTATCTAAAAAGCGTATCTTGCCCATATTGCCAATCGTCGCCTCATTACGGCATAAGCCAGGTGGCATTGACTGCCGGTGACATATCTAAAGCCTTGGGTAAGTTGGGATTATCTGTTCCGGCGTCAAAGGTTTCTCAGAGTGGTATGTTGGCTGTCACTGCTCTATCACCTACAGGAAGGGTGAAGCAAATCACAGTCAGCGGGCAGAGCTTAAGGGGTGTTGAATTTAGGGCAGCCTTGGGCCTCAAATCTACAAAGTTTACGTGGTCTGCAAAAGGTGAACAGGTGCTTTTTCAAGTTTCAGGTTATGGCCATGGTGTGGGTTTGTGTCAATATGGGGCTGATGGTGCAGCCAAACAGGGCAAGTGCTTTGCAGACATTCTGTCTTATTACTATCCGGGGACTACGGTTACTGGAATCTTCGAAGAGTAACACCAACGCAGGCTTCTTGGTGCATGCCTCCGGCAAATATTGTCAATAATATTTGCCGGAGGTGTTTTTTATGGAGGCAGAACGTGAAGGACAGGCATGGAGCAAGAAACGAGTCCATGAGGCTCTTGGGCGATTCAAGAATTACTTCCGGTCACGATCAAGAACCTTGGCCCCAGCAGGCAAGGCATTGCTGATCCTTTGCTCTTGCATTTTGCTGTTCAGTGTTGGAATTTACCTCGGGCTGCGGGCAGGCCTTGAAAATAAACTCACCGGGAATATTCAACCAATTGAACATTCCGGCCAAAACCAAATAAGCCAGGGTAATGAGGCCGTTTCCGGGGCCGGTGCAAAAATCGAGCTTGAAAGCCAGCCTGGCGAGGAAACCTCTTACGGTAACCAGCCGCCTGAAGAGGCCTGTGATCCTACAGCAGTTATACCCATTGACGCAGAACCCAATGAAACTCAGGAGACAGAGGATTCAAGTGACGAAGAAGCTGCCTGGATCCTGGCTTTCAGCCGAATCGTAAAGCCTGTTTCAGGGGAAATTATAAGGCGTCCCGGATGGTTTTACTCAGAAGAATTAAAGGAGTGGCAGTTCTATCCTGGTGTAGATATTGCCACAACCGCCGGGGCTGAAGTAAAAGCGGTTGTTTCAGGGGTAATCAAGGGGATTTACAAACATGAAACCCTTGGCGAAATCATTGTCATAGGCCACGGAAGCCGGTACGAAACATGTTATGCCCGGGTATCATGGTCTGGCCTGATTCCAGGGCAGAAAGTCTCTGAGGGAGAGACTATTGCGCGTGCCGCCGGAGAGTTAGTTCATTTTCAACTGCTTGACGGAAGTGAAGCAGTCGATCCTGTTCCTCGCTTTCAAGAGGACAATTAACAGGATGTTGAGACTTGGTCGCATGATTTCCCCACGTCCGCATATATATTACCGTAACATCCCACTAAGGGGGACACTCGTATGAATGACGTGATATGGAAACGTGCCGTCGACATCGGCGAATATATAAGGGATACCCAATCAACGGTTCGTGAAGCTGCCCGGATCTTTGGCGTTTCGAAGAGCACGGTTCACAAGGATGTTACAGAAAGGTTGCCCAAAATCCGCCCGCAACTGGCTAAACTTGTCCGTGAGATACTGGACGTGAATAAAGCCGAAAGACACATCAGGGGAGGAGAGGCTACCAAGAAGAAGTACGAAAGA